>Ga0209568_1000014_pt1 | contig 62015 bp, 62 predicted proteins | sample WorMetOlspDAHAB2_FD_187406 | JGI IMG/M metagenome (GOLD analysis project Ga0209568, IMG submission 187406) | Marine gutless worms symbiont microbial communities from Max Planck institute for Marine Microbiology, Germany - Olavius sp. DAHAB.2... ...
CTAACTTCACTCGCTATGAAGCACTAAGAAAAATCAAATACAAGGGCAAATCAGCGATTTCCTATATAAAGGACAACTATCGAGAAGAAATGTCCGGCTACCAGCTAACCCAGGCAGAATGGAATATCTATATCAGCAATCTACCGGATGCAGCACTACCAGCAAAACGGCTCTACGCGGATGCGCCCATGATGTTCAGCACGCTCAGGCCGGATGCTGCAGAAGCTATCGCCGAGGATATCAAGCTGATGATAAAAGATCGCTCAGTAATCCATGGCGCCAGAAACCGTCGGGATTCCGATGGCAGCCTCGCCGATGTGAATCTTTCAATAGATGAAATGAAGCGCATTCCTCGAAATGTCGCCAATCCAGAGGCCATCTACAAGGACAACATCACCGGCAATCTAGTCTTCCGTTACCCCGTCGATAAGCAGCATGATGCCAAGATCGTATTCCTATCCGGGCGTGGGCGAACTTCTATGACGCTGCTTACATTCTTTCTTGAAAGCAAAAACGTTATCGACAACGACAAGAGATATTCTTTGCTATGGGTAAAATAATCCACCGAGTCCCGGATTCGAACCGGGCTATACCCTTGACATTACCTTTCACAGTAACCGGTGCTCTTTCCCCATCTGGCAGAGCCATACCCCGGTGGATATGCTTCAAAGTTAACTCAAAATATTCTGTTTTGCAATAGCTTTTTCACCTAAATTTTTCGCTTCTTAGTCCCATACAACGAAGATATTGCGTATTCTTTTTACTAAGTTCTGCATCAGAATTTCTCATCTAGGAATAAGTAGCTGCCGGTGTCAAAAAAACACCTCAAAATTTTCATTTTCTCATTGGCATTTCTGCCCCAAAAACCCCACTTTTCGGCCAAAAAAATGAAAATTTTCTCATTTTTTCTCATTTTGCCTGCAAAAAACTGCATTGGCTCAACTGCCTATAATTTCTTCTTGTGTAGTCAATTAAAGTCAAATACTCCGATTTTTCTCATTCTCAAAATGCTTGCCTCCCTACAAAGGCCCCTAGCTTGGGGAGTTCCTTCCATGTCCGCCGATACGCGCGGCGGCGCTCAGGCATTGAAGCGTCATTATTACCGGTCCAGCTTATAATGGTGCTTCTTGAAAAAAATATAGAATACCAGTCTCGGTTTTGCTGTTAGTCTAAGGTGCGTGAACAAAACCAGCCTCAGCTTCTTCAGCCTTGCCAAATTTGGGTTATGTGTGACTGTATACCATAGCAATGTCCAAATTACATCGTGTTCTCTGGGGACCTTGCGGTGCCATTTACTGGGACTGTCGTTTTCGGGGTTTAACGAAATTCTCTCACACAGGAATTTGTAAATGTCCGACTTGATTGCAGAATCGAGTTTTTCTAGTTGTTTGCGGTGTTTAGTCGATGTTTGAGTTGCATAACGTCGATAAGCATACAAAACGTCCGGTATATTGCCAAGTTTTTCGACTCGGGATAAATCGAAGAAAAATCTATAGTCCTCGCAGCAAACGAAACTTTCGATGTATCTGATCTTAGTTCTTATCAACACAGCGCGACGCATTATCGCCGTTGGGTGCCAAATAGGTATGCCGCGGAGCTGTCGGAACAGCAGAATCTCGTGCTTGGCAGGTCTTGTGGAAGTCCAAAAAACCCCCCGCTCATCAAATTCTTCAATAGCACCTCCACTGGCAGCGATATCGGGATTTGATTCCATGTATCTAACCTGCTTCTCTATCCGGTCTGGGCGAGAGATGTCATCGGCATCCATGTTGGCCAGGTATTTACCCTGGGACAGCTCTATTGATTTATTCCGAGTGTAAGCAATTCCCCTATGCTCGTGGCTGTACGGTTTTATGCGCTTATCGAGTTTGGCCTTGCTTTTAACTATGGGGAGAGTTGCATCAACCGAGCCATCGTTGACGCAGATGATTTCCAAATTCGTATAGCTTTGCCTTTGAATACTTTCCAACGCTTCTTCAATCGTCTTTTCGGCATTGTACATGGGTATTAGAACCGATACCAATGGGAGTTTACTCAAAATGCCTGTCTCCTTCGTGCTCTTGCAGCTTAGGTTTTCATCCGGAGCCTATCGAACTGCTAGTGCTTCAAGCGTCGAATAGGTAAATATCTTGGCTGACGCATCGTACTTCATTTTGCGACTTTGTTTCCATCCCCTTCTCGAATCTGTTTTTTGCAGTGATGGTGAATTCTCCCTCCGCAGTTCTTGAAGGTAAAGCGATTTTATTCGTGATAGAGAGGTTATTGCCCTTTGCGATGAACTCGGTATTGCGATGGCCATAACCGGTCGTAGACATTTCAAGCATTAGAGTTGGCGTGGGGGGAAGGAGAGAGAAAGCTAGAAATAAAATGGCAGGGTTCCTAAGGCTCGCCCAGGGAAACCTCCTTTGCTGCTTAGCGATACCCCCGATGCCTTTAAGTACCGATTGTACCCCTACTTACTGCGCCATGTTAACAGGTAGTGTTTTGAATAAGATATAGAATATCAGTCTCGGTTTAGCTGTTAGTCTAAGGTGCGTGAACAAAACCAGCCTCAGCTTCTTCAGCCTTGTCAAATTTGGGTTATGTGTGACTGTATACCATAGGAGTATCCAGATTGCATTGTGTTCTCTGGGAATCTTGCGGCGCCATTCCCTGGGACTGTCATTTTCTGGGTTTAACAAAAACTTCTCGCACAGAAATCTATAAATATCCGCTCTAAGATCGGACTCAAGTTTCTTCAGTTGTTTACAGTGTTTAATTGAGGTTTGATCCGGATGGCTTCGATAAGCCAACAAAATGTCCGGAAGATTGCTAAGTTTTCCGACTCGGGATAAATCAAAAAAGAGCTTAAGATCCTCGACGTAAGTGAATTCTTCGTTGTATCGGATGTTATTGTCCACTAACGCGGCGTGGTGGATTATTGCTGCTGAATGAGCAATGGGCCAAGAGCGGAGCAAGCGATACTCCAGGGCTTCGGGGTTGCAGTTTTTTGTGATGGTTTGGATAATACCACGCTCATCGAATGTTTCAATAGAACCTCCACTGGCAACTATATCAGGATTTGATTCCATGTAACTAACCTGCTTATCTATCCGGTCTGGGCGAGAGATGTCATCGGCATCCATTCTTGCCAGATATTTCCCGTGGGACAGTTCAATCGACTTATTGAGAGTGTAGACAATCCCCCTATGCTCGTGGCTATGCAGTTTTATGCGTCTATCAAGTTTGGCCTTGCTTTTAACTATGGGGAGAGTTGCATCAACCGAGCCATCGTCGATACAGATGATTTCCAAATTCGTATAGCTTTGCCTTTGAATGCTATTCAGCGCTTCTTCAATTGTTTTTTCGGCATTGTACATGGGTATTAGAACCGATACCAATGGGAGTTTGCTCAAAATGCCTATCTCCTTCGTGCTCTTGCAGCTTTTTCATCCGGAGTCTATCGAACTGCTAGTGCTTCGAGCGTCGAATAGGTAAATATCTTGGTTGGCGCATCGTACTTCATTTTGCGACTTGGTTGTCATCCCCTTCCTCACTTTCTTTTTGTGGCTATGAGATCGGTGATTGTTCCCTCCGCCATTTCAGCGGCCTGAGCCAGGGTTTCTGCAAAGGTGGGATGGGGATGGATGGCCCCGCTTATATCCACGGCATCGGCTCCCATCTCGATAGCCAGACAGGCCTCAGCAATGATGTCGCCCGCTCGGGAGCCCACTATCCCAACGCCAATTAGTCGCCCTGTGTCTTTGTCGAAGAGAGCCTTTGTACTGCCTTTGTTCTTATCTGCCGAAAGAGCTCTTCCGCTGACCAGCCAGGGAAAGGTTCCTCTATTATAGGCGATGCCTTTTGTCTTCGCCTGTTTTTCCGTATATCCGACCCAGGCAATTTCGGGATCTGTGTAGGCAACCGAGGGAATTGTCATTGCCGTATTGGCGCTTTTCAATCCCGCTATTACTTCGGCGGCCACCTTGCCCTCGTACACTGCCTTGTGAGCCAGCATGGGATTGCCGACCACATCTCCGATAGCGTAGATTCCAGACACATTGGTTTCCTGCCGCCTGTTTACCGGAATGAAGCCACGCTCATCCACTGCAATCCCGATATCCTCGGCTCCGATGCCCCCGCTATTTGGACTGCGTCCAATTGATACCAGGATGGCCTCGGCCTCGATGGTGTTTGGCGCCTTCTCGCCTTCAAGGTCTATTACGAGGTTTTCCTTTAGTGATCTTACCCCCTCTAGTCCGGTGGATGTGTATATGGCCTTGTATTTATGTTCTAGTTCTTTGGATAATTGGCGAATAAGATCGGCATCGGCTAGGGGAATTAGCTGATCTAGCATCTCGATTATCGTTATCTCCGATCCCAGAGCCCAGTAAATCTGGGCCATTTCTAGACCAATGATTCCGCCGCCAAGCACTGCAAGCCTCTTGGGGATAAAGGGCAGTTCCAAGGCCCTTGTCGAGTCCCAAATTCGCTTATCATCTCTGGGCAGAGATTGCAGTGCTACAGGTTTTGACCCAACAGAGATAATCGCCTGCTCGTAGCCTACAAGAGTGGTGTCGACTGCGGTGTTGACACTAATGGTTTTTGAGTCCGCGAATTTCCCCGTTCCACCAAGAATCGTGATATTGCGGAATTTCGCCAAATCCCGAAGTCCCTGGGCAAGCCTGCCTACGATCTCGTTCTTTTTCGCTCTAAGCCTGCTAATGTCAATTTCCGGGGAAGCAAATCTCAGTCCGTAGGATTCCAGGTTTCTCGAATCCGAGATTATTTCCGCGACATGGAGGAGGGTTTTTGATGGAATGCAGCCAACATTGAGACAGGCTCCGCCGATTTCCTCTTCCTTTTCGATGAGTACAACTTTCTTGCCCAAATCGGCGGCCCTGAATGCGGCGGTGTATCCCCCGGGACCAGCGCCGAGTACTGCCAAATCGCAGTTAATTAACTTAGTCATATTCACTCCAGAAATTCAAAGTAGTATGCGACGCATATCGCCTATCAAGCTCGATAAATGGCTCGTGAAACGGACGGCGTAGGCCCCGTCGATTATTCTGTGATCGTATGAAAGAGAAAAAGGCAGAACCAGGCGCGCGTCAAAGGACGATCCATTCCAAACAGGCCTCATTTCGCTCTTGGATATCCCGAGTATTGCAACTTCGGGTGCATTTATTATAGGTGTGAAATTAGTTCCTCCGATGCCTCCCAAACTGGAAATGGTGAAGGTTCCTCCGGACATCTCGTCTGCTTTCAGTTTGCCCTCCCTGGCCCGCCGGCTAAGATCGGCAAGTCTTTCTGTGAGTTCGAGTATGCCTAGATTGTTCACGTTCCTTATCACCGGTACAAGTAGGCCGCCCGGGGTGTCAACGGCCACTCCGATATTGATGTATTTCTTACGGATTATTCTCTTGCCATCCGAGCTTAGGGAGCTATTGAAATCCAAAAAGGTTTTGAGGGCTTGCACAGTGGCCTTGATTATGAAGATAAGAGGACTTATTTTCCTGTCTTTGGCGAGCTCAGTGTTGAGCTTCTTGCGGAATGCCTCAAGTTCGGTAATATCCACTTTGTCAAACTGCGTGATGTGCGGTATGCCAATCCAGTTTCGGTGAAGATTGGGACCAGATATTCTCTTTATCCGGCTAAGCTCATCTGCCTCGATTTCCCCAAATGCCGAGTAGTTCGCGCTTGGAATTGGGGGCAGCGTAAAGCCCCTGGCGGTCTTTGCGGCATCCAAGGTCTCGCTCATAACCCTCTTTACAAGGGAGCTAATGTCTTCACGGGTTATCCGTCCCTTTGGTCCGGTGCCCCTAATTTGGGTCAGCGACACCCCCAGTTCTCTGGCAAGCGCCCTGACAGATGGGGTGGCATGATACTTGGCTCTCATTTCCTGAGCGTTAACCTTTTCGGGATCCAAGTCTGCCTCTGGGGCTTCCCCAGGCTCAAGGTGGGGAGAAGCGGCGGGTGAGGGTGGCTTCTCTTGCGACGAGCTTTGCTCTGCAGCCCCTTCCTCCAATTTCGTTTCACCCGAAACTGTGTTCCCCTTGACGGTCTGTTTCGGCTCCTCGTCAGGATCGTCGGGGTCCAGCAGCGCCAGAAGGTCTCCCGAATTTACCGTATCGCCCTCGCTCACCCTGATTTCGGTAATCGTGCCTGCCAGGGGCGAGGGTACGTCCATAACAGCCTTATCGCTTTCAAGGGAAACAAGAGGAGTTTCCTTCTCCACAGCATCGCCCACACGGACGTAAATCTCGACAATTCCTACATCCTGAGCTCCTTCAAGGTTCGGAATTCGTATTTCAGTCATTTGCTTCCCCCTTAGTTGACTAGAGGATTGGGTTTGTCAACATTGATTTTGTATTTGGAAATAGCCTTGGAGACAGTTGAGTTTCTCAACTTTCCTTCCTCGGCAAGAGATTTAAGGGCGGCCAGGGTTATCCACCGCTGGTCGACTTCAAAAAAGTCCCGGAGTTTTTCCCTGCTATCGGATCGGCCATAGCCATCAGTTCCAAGAATGGTAAGCCTGTTTGGGATCAATCGCCTTATTTGCTCCGGATAGGCCCTTATATAGTCGGATGAAAAAATAGTCGGTCCCTCATGCCCTCTCAAAATTTCCGTTAGATATGGAGTAGGGGGCTCTGCTTCTGGTTTTAACAGGCGAATTCTCTCGCATTCCAGGCCGTCCCTACTTAGCTGGTTGATTCCCGGAACACTCCAGACGTCGGCGCGCACCTTCCAATCTTCTTCCAGGAGCCTTGCGGCTTCGATAACTTCCCGGAGTATAGCGCCTGAACCCATAAGTTGAACAATTGGCTCCCCTCCATCCGGAGCTTTTCGGAAGAGATAGGCTCCTCTAATTATGCCCTCCTCGGCCCCCTCGGGCAACGATGGCTGAACGTAGTTCTCGTTCATCACCGTGATGTAGTAGAAGAGGTTTTTTCGCTTCGTGAACATTTCATGAAGTCCATTTCTGATAATCACGGCCATTTCGTATGCGAAGGTGGGATCGTAGGCGCGGCAGGTCGGATAGGTGGCAGCAAGAAGCAGACCATGTCCATCCTGATGCTGCAAGCCCTCTCCGTTCAGGGTGGTTCGGCCGGAAGTGGCTCCCATAAGAAATCCCCGGGCATGGATGTCTCCTGCCGCCCATGCCAAATCACCTATTCTTTGGAAGCCGAACATCGAGTAATATATATAGAAGGGAATCATCGGGATTCCATAGTTCGAACCGGCAGTGCCGGCGGCTAGCCAAGATGAAAAGGCGCCAGCTTCCGTAATTCCCTCTTCAAGAATTTTTCCTTTCTCAGACTCTCTGTACCACATCATGTTCTCGGCATCCTGGGGTTTGTATAGCTGGCCAGAAGGCGCGTATATGCCCAGCTGCCTGAACATTCCTTCCATACCGAAGGTTCTTGCCTCATCCGGGACGATTGGGACTATGTATTTCCCGAGTTCCTTGTGTCTTGCGAGTCCGGCAAGCAATCTGACAAAGGCGTTAGTGGTTGATATTTTACGATTTTTAGAGCTCTCTAGGGTGTTCCTGAATATGGCATCTTCTATCGGGGGAATAGTCAGCGCGGGAGTATCAAATCTCCTAGATGGTATTGGGCCGCCCAACTTCTTCCTTTGCTTCCTGATGAATTTCAATTCCCCGGAACCCTTGGATGGCCTGATAAAGGGCAATTCTTCAAGCTCACTGTCTTTTAGAGGAACCTTGAATCGGTCGCGGAATTCGATTAAAGACTCGATATCCATTTTTTTCTGGCTGTGGGTTTTCATCGCGGCCTCTCCGGCCTTGCCCATTCCATAACCCTTCACGGTTTTTACCAGAATCACTGTTGGAACACTCTCTGCCCTAATGGCCTTGGCGAAGGCCGCATAAATCTTCCGGGGATCGTGGCCCCCGCGGGTCATTTGCCAAAGATCCCTGTCGCTCATATCCTTAACCATTTCGGCAATCAGCGGATCGGACTCGAAAAAGGTCTTCCTTAAATGCTCCGGACCCTTGGAACGAAGATCCTGAAATTCGCCGTCCACCATGGAAGCGAACTTCTTTAGCAGTATTCCATCCTTGTCCTTTTCTATCAATTCATCCCATTCGCTGCCCCAAATAACCTTGATAACATCCCAGCCCGCTCCGTTAAAGGCTCCCTCGAGCTCGTCGATAATTCTTCCGTTTCCTCGAACGGGGCCGTCGAGTCTCTGTAAATTGCAATTGATTACGAATATCAAATTGTCCAGCTTCTCGCGGGCGGCCAGACTAAGGGCGCCCAGACTCTCCGGTTCGTCGGTTTCACCGTCGCCAACGAAGACCCAAACCTTTCTGTCGCCGATGCTTATATGCTCATGGGCCTCCATGTATTTCATGAATCGCGCCTGATATATGGCCATTAGCGGTCCCAGGCCCATCGATACCGTCGGGAACTGCCAGAAATCGGGCATCAAAAACGGGTGGGGATAGGAGGATAGCCCCCTGCCCTCTACTTCGCGGCGGAAACTATTTAGATGATCTTCATCCAGACGGCCTTCTACAAAGGCTCTGGCGTACATGCCGGGAGAGCAGTGGCCCTGGTAGAATATCAAATCTGGACCATGTGGAGCGTCGTAGCCCTTGAAGAACCAGTTAAAACCGACTTCATAGAGAGCGGCCGAGGATGCATAGCTTGCTATATGGCCGCCCAAACCATCGGGATTTTTGTTTGCCTTGGCCACCATTGCCATCGCGTTCCAGCGGACATAGGCGGCTACTTTCTGGGCAATAAGGCTGTCGCCCGGGATTTTCCCTGCCCTATGGGGGCATATCGTATTGGCATAAGGTGAGACAGTGGTATCAGGTGGGCGGATACCACTTTGCCTAACCCTGTTATTTAGCTCCCGTAGAAGGTAGGTTGCCTTTTCCCCTCCTTCGATATCTATTATGCCTTCAAGCGAATCGAGCCAATCTCGGGTTTCATCCGGATCGGGATCCACGAAAGTTTCGGGCATGCTGCCTCCTAGACTGCGCTATTTGCTAAGTCACGATAATGCTTTCAAGAAGATTAGACAATCCAAACTTTGCTTATGTAAGACTTAAAAAGAGCCGGAGTCGGGCATTTGCTCTGCGAAAAGCAAAACCAGCTCTCACGAAATACCGGGCAGCCTGTTGATAGCGCTTCTACTCCATCTGATTTCCAGGTTAGGCAGATTTAAGCCCCTGGGAGCCGTGTGGGCTTCTCTGCAGCCTTTGTAATTGACATTGATTTGCCTTAAGTTATACAGTTGTCTTATTATTTGGTATTGATTTTTAAAGGAGGATACTGGTGAAAAAAACAGTATTGATTCTTACTCTGATTCTTGTATGTTCCATGCTCTTCGCCAATGGTGCCGACGATACAATCAAGATTGCGGTTGTTGGAGCCCATTCGGGCGATCTCGCATCCTATGGCATCCCAACGGTTAAGGCGGCCGAACTAGTTGTTAGCGACTGGAATGAAAAGGGCGGTGTGCTGGGGAAGAAAATCGAGCTTATTGTGGAAGATGACGTTTGCAAGCCCGAGGTTGCGGCAAATAGCGCCGCCCTGGTTGTAGGGAAGGGCGCGATAGCAGTTATCGGTCATATCTGCTCCGGAGCGACAAAGAGTGCCCTTGGCATCTACAATGAGGCCGGAATTCCCGCGATTAGCCCATCGGCTACTAATCCACCCCTTACTCAAAGCGGAGATTACCCGAATTTCTTCCGTACCATCGCCCCAGACGATGCCCAGGCCCAAACCGTCTCGGAATTCATTGTCGACAAGCTGGGATTGAAATCGGTTGCTGTGCTTCATGACAAGCAAGATTATGGAAAGGGCTTTGCGGACTTTACGGTAAGCCATCTAGAGACGCAGGGAGTCGAGGTGGTGCTTTATGAGGGTATCACCGAGGGAGCCGTAGACTATTCGGCAGTGCTGAACAAGGTTGCCAGGTCCGAGGCTCAGGGACTTATATACGGCGGATATCATCCCGAGGCCTCTAAACTGGTGCAGCAGATGAATCGTATGGGTTTGGATATTCCCTTCATTTCCGACGACGGGGTAAAAGATAACACCTTTATAGAGGTTGCAGGAGAGGATTCCGAGGGCGTCTATGCGTCCGGCCCCATGGATACTTCGAGTAATCCCATGCACCAGGAGGCTGTTGAAAAGCACAAATCCGCCTTTGGAGAGGAACCGGGTGCGTTCTTCGTTAACGCGTATGCCGCCACTATTGCGCTTCTTACGGCGATAGAGAATGCCAACAGCGCTGACGGACAGGCCATAATGGAAGCTTTGCGTACCCACTATGTTGACACACCGCTCGGCAGTATCAGTTTCGATCAGAGAGGCGATGCGACAGGTCTGGGATTCTCGGTCTTCCAGGTTCAAGACGGTAGATATGTAGAGCTGTAGAGCAACTAACTTGCCCGGGTGAATTTACGTCCGCCCGAGGCAGTTCCACTTTTCTGATTTAGTTTGGTATTTGCTCACGGAGTTTATAGTTGGAGTACTTCTTACAGCTTGTACTTGCCGGACTGACCAAGGGTAGCATCTATGCCCTGATAGCCCTCGGTTATACGATGGTGTACGGCGTCTTCAAGCTCATCAACTTTGCCCACGGCGAGATTTATATGATTGGCGCCTTCACCGCACTCATTGTAGGTGGCGTATTACAAATTGCCACAGACTTTCCCCCTCTAATCATTTTTGTCATATCCATGGCTGCCGCGATATTTTTTTCTGCTGCCTATGGCGTCACAATGGAGCGCATTGCCTACCGCCCGCTCAGGCGGGCGCCCAGACTCACAGCACTGATAAGTGCGATAGGTATGTCGCTAATACTCCAGAACTACGTCCGCCTGGCTCAAACCTCAGATTTTGTACCCTTTCGTTCAATGATTCCTGACCTTCCCTGGTTAGTCCCCGGGAAGTCGATAATCACGACTACTCAATTCACGATAATGGTTACAACCATAATTGTTATGATTCTCTTAACCCTTTTAATCAAGTTCACCAGGATGGGGAAGGCGATGAGAGCGATGTCGCAGGACAAGATCATGGCCCAATTGGTTGGAATCGATATGAATAAGGTGGCAACCTACACGTTTGTTATCGGATCGGTAACTGCTGCGATTGGGGGAGTGCTGATTGCAAACCATACGGGCCAGATAAATTTTTACATCGGTTTCTTGGCGGGTATAAAGGCCTTTGTAGCAGCGGTGCTTGGCGGAATTGGAAGTATCCCCGGGGCAGTATTGGGCAGTTTTGTACTTGGTATGGGCGAAAGCTTTGGAGCAGGCTATATTTCCAGCGCCTATGAGGATGCGTTTGCCTTCATAATCCTTATAATCATTCTTACCTTCAAACCTTCCGGTTTGCTCGGGGGCAACGAGGTGGAAAAGGTTTGATGGCAAATTTTTTCAAAGAGATAAGAGCCTCGCTTCTCAACGCATTTTGGATGATGCTTCTCACCTTCCCCATCATGGTTATCAAGGTAAATTCAAAGGAATCCCTGATAAATTGGCGTTGGATGAATTTGCTCTGGATTGGTATGGGAACCTTTGTTTCGTCATGGATTTGGAGATACTTCCGCCGCAAAGAGAAAACGAAAACTACTCCTGGCAGGGGAAGGATGATTATCAATCTGTGGTGGGGCAAAAGGCGAATCAAAGTGAGCCTGCTTGCTGCCCTGGCGTTGTTTGTTATCGGCTTTCCATGGATAGTAAATCTTTACCAGGTTGGCATAGTCACCAGTGGACTGATGTTCGTGATTCTGGGGCTCGGATTGAACATCGTTATTGGCTATGGTGGGCTGCTGCACCTGGGCTACGCCGCATTCTATGCCGTGGGCGCCTATAACTATGCCTTGATGTATTTGTATTGGGGTATGCAGTTCTGGATTGCACTTCCGCTTGGCGCCATTTCAGGCGCACTTTTTGGCATACTCATCGGCTTCCCCGTTCTGCGGCTAAGGGGTGATTACCTTGCCATTGTTACCCTGGCTTTTGGGGAAATCATGCGATTGCTGCTTCTGAATTTATCAGATTTTACCAAGGGGGCCGAAGGCATTGCCCAGATTCCGCGCCCGGATTTTTTTGCGCTTGATTTATCCCTCCGAGTAGCCGCTAATTACTTGTTTTATATCTGTGTGGCGCTGGTAGTTTTTACCATTTTTGTCATCCGGCGTCTTGAAGACTCCAGAATAGGCAGAGCGCTGGAGGCCATGAGGGATGATGAAGTCGCGGCACAGTCCACGGGAATCAACCTTGTAAGGAATAAACTGATTACCTTTGCCTTGGGAGCCTTTTGGGCCGGACTGGTTGGCGTTGTCCTGGCTGCAAAAAACACCTATATCAATCCAGGAAGCTTTACCCTATTGGAATCAGTAATGATTCTTGTTGCCGTGGTATTGGGTGGCATGGGATCTATCCCCGGTGTCATGCTCGGCTCCCTTATAGTAACCCTGATTCCGGAGTATTTCCGCGCTCTGTCCGACTACAGGATGCTTATGTTCGGCGTCACCCTGGTGGTAATGTCCATATTCAGACCACGAGGGATAATCCCGAAGCTGAGGAAGCATCACATTGTCGATAAGGCGGGCGGCAAGTCGTGAGCCGCACCATTCTCGATATAAGAGATTTCTCGATAAGTTTCGGGGGACTTAAAGCGGTCGATAATGTGAACATCCACGTCGATACAGGCGAAATAGTTGCTCTTATTGGGCCAAACGGCGCGGGTAAGACAACCCTGTTTAATTGCGTAACGGGTCTCTACAAGCCTACAGAGGGTCATATAACAGTCTACGACGGCGATAGGAAATCCGTAAGAATTAACGGGTTCAAACCCAATAAAATAACTGAATTGGGATTAGCCCGTACTTTTCAGAACATTCGTCTGTTTAACAGTATGACTGCCCTGGAAAATGTGATGATAGGTCGTCATTCGAGACTGAAGGCGGGAATTTTGGGAGCGATAGTGCGTGATAGAAAGACGCGCGCGGAGGAGCGAGGCGTTATAGATGCGAGCATGGAAATACTGAAGAAGCTCGGATTAGAGAAATATGCAAACGAAATTGCCTCGAATCTTCCATATGGCGCCCAGCGCCTTCTGGAAATAGCTCGGGCCATGGCAACCGAGCCCCATCTTCTGCTTCTAGATGAGCCGGCGGCCGGCATGAATCTGGCTGAGACGAAGAGGCTCGATTACATTATCAGCAGAATCCGTGACGAGGAGCGAATAACGATACTGCTGATAGAGCATGACATGAATCTGGTGATGAGTATCGCTGAACGTATATATGTTCTTGATTATGGAAGGCTGATTGCCGAGGGAAGTCCTATCGAAATAAAGGTGAATCCTGCCGTAATAAAGGCGTATCTGGGGGAATAGAACATGCTCAGACTCGACTCTGTTCACAGTTATTACGGAAACATCTATGCGCTGAAGGGAATCAGTCTCGAGGTGAACAAAAAAGAGATAATCTGCCTTATCGGTGCGAACGGCGCCGGCAAGTCCACAGCCTTGATGACCATTAGTGGAATCGAGACTCCACGCAGCGGAATTATACAGCTTGACGGAATTGATATCACTGGCATGCCGCCGCACGAGATTGTTGGCATGGGGATGAGCCAGGTGCCCGAGGGAAGGCGTATATTCTCATCACTTACGGTTGCAGAAAATTTGGATATGGGAGCCTATCTCCGTTCCTCCAAGAGCAAGCGGAAACATGATATTGAATATGTTTTCAATCTTTTTCCAATTCTCTCAAAGCGTAGAAACCAAACAGGCGGAACACTTTCCGGCGGCGAGCAGCAGATGCTGGCGATAAGTCGGGCACTCATGGCCAGGCCGCGGATACTTCTTCTCGATGAACCGTCGCTAGGACTCGCTCCGCTGATAGTGCAGCAGATCTTCGAAATCATCATCCGAATTAACAGAGAACAGGGTACAACTATCTTTCTCGTTGAACAAAACGCCAATATGGCATTGAAAATTGCCGACAGGGGATATGTACTCCAAAATGGCAGGATAGTTAAAGCCGATTTTGCGGACGCACTTCTGGAAGATGAAGAAGTGAGGACCGCATATCTGGGTGTTTAGCTATTTTGCTTCCCAACTATTAAGAAATCCGTTACATTCCCCTCCAAATGGAGAGCTTCATACTAGGCACAGGCGGCATGATGCCCCTGCCCAACAGAAATCTCACATCCATGCTTCTACGCAGGGAGGGAGAGCTATTTCTGTTTGATTGCGGTGAGGCCACCCAAATCAGTCTCCGCCAGCTCAATCTGAAGTGGAAAAAAATTTCTGTGATTTTAATTAGTCATACTCATGCCGATCACGTAACCGGGCTTCCCGGCATCCTGATGCTAAGCTCCCAGGTAGAACGCAGCGAACCACTTGTGATAATAGGACCGCCGAAAATACGGGAGTACATCGAAGACAATCGCCGGGTTCTGGATATGCACATCAATTACCCAATCGAAATCAGGGAAATATCCCAGCCCCATACTCCCCAGGAAATTTATCGCAGGGAGGGTTATAGAATCCGCTCATTTCCAATGCGGCATTCGAAGATCTGTGTTGGATACTCCTTTGAGGAGGATGCCAGGCCGGGAGTATTTCTTCCCGACGAGGCCAAAAGAATCAAAGTGCCCAAGGGCCCCCTATGGGGGAAACTGCAAAGGGGGGAAAATGTACGGCTTAAGGACGAGAGAACCATAACACCAAGACAGGTAATGGGGCCTCCCCGCGAGGGTCGCAAAGTTTCCTATGTAACCGATACTACCTGGCGCAACTCCATCCCGTCCGAAGTTAGCGGTTCAGACTTGCTCATATGCGAGGCGATGTTCTGTGAAGATTTGGCCAGCACGGCATTTGAAAAACGCCATCTCACCGCGCGCCAGGCCGGTCAATTGGCGGCCCGGGCAGGAAACATCCGTCGGATGGGTCTTATTCACTACAGTCCCCGCTACACTGACTACGAGCTCAAAATGCTTCAAAAGGAATGCCGCGATTTCTTTCCCAATGCATTTCTATGCCGAGATCGAATGGTAATCAAAATACCCTACAGAGATGACGAAAAAACAGGCGGCGCTGACGAAGAATCAGATAGAGCAATGTGGGGCGGAAAAGCTGAATGAGGCAAGAGCTTGGAATGGACTTAGGCAACCGCATCCAAAGCCGGTGTTTTAGGCCTTCTCTATCTGAGCAGCCTGGCCTCACTCTCCAATCTGAGCTGCTTTGTGTAAAGCGTCCAATAGGCCCCACGGCGCTGAATCAGCATTTTATGCGTCCCCTCTTCGACTATCCTACCCTTGGAGAGAACCAAGATTCTGTCCGCCTCTCGAACCGTGGAAAGTCGATGGGCGATTACAAAACTGGTTCTCCTGTCCAGCACACTGTGGATAGCCTTCCTGATTGCTTCCTCCGTTTGAATATCTACGCTGCTGGTTGCCTCATCCAACACAAAAATAGCCGGATCGACCAGGATTGCCCTCGCGAAGGAAATCAACTGCTTCTCTCCCACGCTTAGCCTCGCACCCGCCTTTCCCACATTCGACGCATAGCCATCTACTAGATTCAGTATGAAATCGTGCGCACCAACCAGCTTGGCTGCCTCGATCACCTCGTTATCGGAGGCCTCCAACCTGCCATAGCGAATATTCTCCATAACGGATCCATTGAATAGGTGGGGCGTTTGGAGGACATAGCCCAGTTTAGATTGCAGCCAGCCCTGAGAACGCTTTCGATAATCTGTACCATCGATCAAGATACGTCCTCTGCTGGGTTCATAGAAACGGCAAACTAAATTCACGACAGTGCTTTTTCCGGCGCCACTCTCTCCTACAAGTGCGAGAGTTTCCCCCGCCCGAACCTCGAGATTGAAATCTTGCAGTACCATCTCGCCCGCTCTGTACTGAAAATCAACCGATTCGAAGCTGATTTCCCCCTTGATCTTGGGCAAATTTGACTCTGAGGCATCCCAAACCTTCGCTTCCCTGATATCTGGCTTTTCCTCCAGCAGAGAAAGAACTCTTTCTGCCGAGGCCTGCGCATACTGCAGCTCGGCAAAGGCTCGACTCAGCTCCATTGCAGGTTCGAAGAAACCAGCCGTGGCAAAAACAAAGGAAACCAGCGCACCGTATGTAATGTCCGTTCCAGCCAGCAGGGTGCTGCCTCCGCGCCAGAGAGCAAGGGCTGTTCCAACCGCTCCGAAGGTTAAAACCGCCGGAAGATAAAAGGCTGAGATGGTTGCGGTTTGAACGGTACGTTTTCTCATTGTGCTTGTAGTTCTCTCGAATTCTTGAACGTTTTTTTTCTCGCGGACTAGCGTTTTTGTGGTGCGCGCGCCATCGATGCCCTCGCTGTATTCGGCAGTAAGGCGGGAATTGATGCTCCTAATACTTCGATAGCCTTTTAACAGCTTTTTCTGAAACCAAAGAGACATCATAACCAGGGGGGGAAGAACGGAAAGACTCACTATGGCAAGGCGGAAATTCACGGCGAACATTGTTACCGCCATGATTAGCATATAAGCCAAACCCCAGGAGATATCCACTAAACCCCAGGCAATGACATCTCCCAATTTCGTTATGTCCGAGGTCATCCTAGCCATAATCCAGCCGGTGGGTGTTCGGTCGTAATACGAAAAACTGAGTTCCTGCAGGCGCTTGAAGCCCTCCTTGCGAATGTCGTAGCAGATACCAACCTCCACCTTTCCCGCAATCACGATGAAGGCGAATATATTTATCGCCTGTATAATCCCCAGTGCTCCAAATACAATAACGAACAGATACATGTATCCAAAATTCTCGGGGATAATCACTCTATCCACAAGCCAGCCGACAATAAATGGTTGAACCACCTCTATGGCCGCAACGAATATCATCAGGGCAACCATCACGGACACACGTTTCTTGTGCAAGCTTACAAAACGAAGCAACTTGTGCCAGGTAAGAATGTCGAATCGCCATTTTTTCTTTGGATAAGAGCTCATAGTGAACCCATTTCCAAGGGCGCATTCTGAATGTCCCAGATTTGCCTGTATAAGTTGTCTCCCAGAATCAATTCATCGTGGGAACCCTCATGGCTGATACTGCCATTCTCGAGTACCAGGATGCGATCTGCCTCTTTCAATGCACTTATGCGATGAGTCACTAGAAAAACGGTGGTATCTGCGAAGAATTTTTTGAGTTCCGCCATGATAGTGGCATCTGCCTGGGCATCGACAGCGCTAAAGGTATCATCGAAAATGACAACTCGAGGAAGTCGAGTAAGAATTCTGGCTATGGCAACCCTCTGCTTCTGTCCTCCAGAGAGCGTAATGCCGCCCTCCCCAACCAGGGTTTCATATCCATGCTCAAAATTTTCAATCGTTTCCCTAAGATGCGCTATCCTGGTGGAGTTTTCAATTAGTTTGTTCGTGGCCTCTGGTGCGGCTAGCGCTATGTTTTCCCACAGGCTTCGATTGAACAGGAAGGACTCCTGGAGAGCGATGCACACCTGGCTTCGCAGACTCTCACTTTGCCAGCTGCCAACATCGATATTGTCTATTAGGATTTGTCCTTCGCTGGGATTGTATAGGCGCGGCAGGAGATGAACCAGCGTACTTTTGCCAGAACCAGTTGGTCCAAGTATGCCAACAATCTCTCCCGGATTAACCTTGCAGTTTATTCCCTTCAGTATTGGGCGCTGACTTTTATATTGGAAACTGACGTTTCTGAATTCTATCTTTCCCAGTATTTTCTTCTGATAGTCGCCACTGTTCCTCTCGGAGGGAATATCGAGCACTTCCTGAATTCGACCAAGGGATACCATCGCCTTTCCCATCTCAGTTAGGGTTCTGCCCATTTCTCTAACAGGCCACAGGAGGCGTTCAACATATGTGAAGAAGATAATGGCTATGCCCAAAGTTATTCTTCCGTTAGCCGTCCACCAACCTCCCACGGCCATAACAATGCCTATCTGGACAATGCAGATTGTATCCGAAATCGACCAGAACCAGGCCAGCAGTTTGGTTACATAAAAAGATTTGTCTCGATATTCAATGTTCTTCTTATCGAAGGCTTCAATCTCATGATCCGCTCTCGCAAAGGCCCTGACTACCCGAATTCCATGAATATTTTCCTGGAGAGCGTCGCTCATGCGGCTCTCGGCTTCTTCGGCCGCGCTAAACAGAGTCTTAACCTTCGCAAAAAATATATAGCCGAAAAGAAACAGAATGGGGAATGCGATCGTCGCAAAGAGGGTTAGCGGCCTATTCAATGAGGCCATAAGCGCTGCACTCGTTATCACAAGGAAGATGCCGCTTCCCACTTCGGCGGCCTGAGTCGACAGAAATTTTCTTATCGTATCGACGTCGCTGGTGCATCGCTGGATTAGATCACCAGTGTTGGATTTTGTATGATACTCGTAATTGAGGCTCTGCAGGTGGGCATATAGGCGTTCCCTTATTTTCTTGGCCGTATCCTCGGCGACAATGGCCGACAAGCGGTGCTGGAGATACATGAAAAACCCTGAGATAGCCATCAGTGTCACCGATAATAGAGCTCCATGCAGAATCAGGTTTCGGGAACTGAATCTTAGAAGCTGCTCGGTTAGCCAGGGAGCTTCAGTCCATGTCTTTCCTCCGATACCCGCGTCGACAACTATGCCGATAACCTGGGGCTGCAGCAGACCAAAAAATGAGGCCGCGGCAGCGAGAAAAAATGTAAAGAGATAGAGCAGGCGTTTGCCCCTTAGATGTGTGTTTAGCTGTCTGAGCCCGTTCATAATAGGTACCTGCTCATATTCAAGGTTCCAGCCTTTATCCGTCAATCACTTCGCAAGGAAAACCCGCCACCGGCTTTTTTCTCGATTCTCTTTGCCTGCTGGGCACCTCCTGTTGGAACGCGGTCAAAAAATTTTCAGGGCAGGCAATCCCAATTTGCTGACTCTGCAGGGGATAATAATCCAGGCAGGCGCCCCTCCTATCTCCTTATTAAGTTGGAGGAAGTAATTCCGATGATAGGTGTATGGTTTTCCGAATGCGTTCTTTAGGAGAGTGGGGTGATTAGAGGGCTATACACGGGCGCAAGCGGCATGCTTGCCCAGGAGCACCGTTTGGATGCATTGTCAAACAACTTGGCGAATGTCGATTTGAATGGATACAAACGGGATATCTCGGTTCATAAGGCCTTCCCGGAACTTCTTATCCGGCGTTTCGAGGACGATGGAGTATTCCGTTTTCCCGCTGGAAGCGTGGATGCGGCGCCGATTGCGGGGAAGCTGGGTACGGGTGTGGAATATAACGAATCGTACACCGCATTTGAGCAGGGCTCCCTAAAGGTTACCGAGAATACCTTCGATTTGGCACTCGACGATTCGGGATTCTTTGTGGTGGAAACACCCCTGGGAATCCGCTACACGCGCAATGGGTCGTTCTGGCTTGGTAAGGAAGGAATTCTGGAAACCAAGGATGGATTTCCGGTGCTCGGGGAAGAAGGAATTATCCGGATAAGCAAGGAAGTTGTTTCAATTGACAAGCTGGGCAGGATTTGGGAGAGAGAGACGGCGGGCGCCGATGCCGAGCTGGTTGACACTATCAGGGTTATAGGTTTTCCGCGGCGACAATTCTTGCAAAAGCAGGGTATGAGCTTCTGGACCGAAAATGAGAATTCTGGACTTGCGGGCGATCTGGAGGGATCGGAGCGACCGGATGTTTTGCAGGGCTTCCTTGAGGGTTCCAACGTAAACCCGGTAACGGAGATGGTGAACATGATTGAGGTGAACAGGGCCTATGAAGCGAATCAGAAGGTTATTTCAACCCACGATTCTCTGTTAAATCGCCTGATAAGCCAGGCGGCCAAATACTAGGCGTCCCTCTATCTTGCCTAGCTTGTGATGCGCGGCGGTTTGCAGCGAGTTTTTTTCGATTAGGAGTGGTTTAGTATGATGAGATCGTTATGGGTGGCTGCTACGGGGATGCATGGACAGCAGTTCAATATCGATACGATTTCTAACAATCTTTCCAATGTGAATACTACCGGATATAAGAAGGTGCGCGCGGATTTCGAGGATCTAGTTTACCAGAACGCCCGCATCGCTGGAACGCCTGCCACGGAACGCACAGTAACTCCCACGGGGATTCAGGTTGGTCATGGGGTTCGGGTTGGCGCCTCTCAGCGTATTTTTACACAGGGCTCATTGAGGCAAACTGACTCTCTTGGAGATATGGCTATTGTTGGTGAGGGTTTTTTTCGCGTGCTAAACATAGACGGCAGTATTGGATACACCAGAGACGGATCGTTCAAGATCGATTCCAACGGCCAATTTGTCAACTCGAATGGATATCGCTTAATGCCGGAATTAATTCTGCCGGAAAACTATTTGCCCGAAAGTTTGGCGGTGAGTCAGCTGGGGAGAGTTACTGTCAAAATCCCGGGACAGGAAGATTCCATTCCCGTTGGGCAGATCATGCTTTTCCGTTTCGTAAATGCGGCCGGACTGGAAGCGATTGGGGAGAATCTTTTCGTGGAAACCGAGGCATCGGGGGGCGCTGTCAGAGGAATACCGGGCGTGGAGGAAATGGGCAAGCTTCATCATAAGTTTCTTGAGATGTCGAACGTGTCGGTTGTCAAGGAAATGGTTGGCATGATTGTTGCTCAGCGGGCCTATGAGCTTAATTCCAGGGCTATTCTAACCTCCGATTCAATGTTGGGCATCGCCAATGGATTAAAGCGGTAGTATGCATATGGACATTGAACCGCCGCAGAATGGAAAAGTACTTTACGAAGAAAACAGGATGGTCAATCAGGCTGCCAGTTTGGCTCGTCGCTCGAATGCTGGCAGCCAGGACGAACTTCGGGCGCTTAGCGGGGAATTCGAGGCCTTATTTGTCAAGATAATGCTGGATTCAATGCGCGATACGCTCAACAATGACAATTTGATTCCAAAGAATGCTGGTGAGAAGCTTTTTGAAGACAGGCTATATGACGAGTATGCAAAAGTTATCAGCAAGACGGCCAATCTGGATATTGCCGAAATGATATACACTCAGTTCTCGGACCATCTGCCCGGCGGGAAGATTGATATAGGCTGAAAAAGAGCCTTTAGCGGCTCTGTAGGGTTCGAAGTAGCCTAGTGAAATTATTTTGTGGCATTAATAGACTAATTGGTGCTACAAAAAAACATACACTATTTATTTTGCATATAGGTTTCATATTGCTGCGCCGACTTTAATTCTTCTTAAGCATGTAAATACTCTGATTCACAGCAGCACCTCTAACTTGGCACGTAACTTGCTTATATTCCTGTGATGGCAAACATGAATAGTGACGATTCAGACAGCACGCTTCGTTCCTACCTTAGAGAGATTGGTCGTTTTGCACTGCTTGATAGCGAACAGGAATTGGAATGCTCTCGTCGTGTTAGAAGAGGCGATGAAGAGGCCCTTGCCACCCTTGTCAATGCGAATCTTCGTTTGGTGGTGAGGATTGCAAAATCCTTTGTTTGCTCTAAAATGTGCCTTATGGATCTGATTCAGGAGGGAAATACTGGACTATTGAAAGCAGCGGAAAGATTTGACTACCGAAGAAAAATCAGATTTAGCACCTATGCATGCTATTGGATTAAGCAGGCCATGCGTCGCGCCCTGGGCAATAAGGGCCGGGTGATTCGGATTCCGCATCGAAAGGAAGAAATGGTAAGTCGCATTAAAAGGTTTAGCGAGGATTTTTCACAAAAACATTGCAGGAAGCCTAGCGTAGAGGAACTCTCCAAGCATACGGACATGAACAAAACCGAGATTATTTCTCTCATTGATTCAACATGTTCTACTGTATCCCTGGATACTGCAATCAATGACAGTAGTAATACTCTGCTCGATATACTGGAGGATAATTCGTATAATCCGGACAACATCCTGAATAAAAAGGCTCTTAAAGAGGAGGCCATGCACTTTTTGGATATGCTAAGAGAGAGCGAACGTACGATTCTGATGTATCGATTCGCAATCAATCGTGAAAAAAAGCTCTCACTGAATTCGATTGGCAAAAGAATGGGAATTTCCTCTGAATCCGCTCGGCAGATTGAAATTAGAGCTCTGGAAAAGTTAAGAAAGAAGGCCGAGCCTTTCGCCAGTTCATATATGGAAAACCTGCTAAACCTCTGAACCTGGCCCTTTCCGTTCTTTTGTAATAGTGTTGGCTCAATGAACATACTTGGTATTGAAACAAGTTGCGACGAGTGTTCAGTAGCGGTTGTCGCTAACGGTAGAACCATACTGTCAAACATTGTTGCGAGCCAGGTGGAGCGACATGCTCCGTGGAATGGCGTTGTCCCGGAGATAGCTTCAAGATTGCATGTCGAGTGGATTGACGAGGTGACCTCTCGTGCTCTTAGCGCTTCAGGTTTAACTCTCAAGGGAGGAATCAGCGGCATTGCCGTTACATACAGACCAGGGCTTATCGGCTCTCTTCTGGTGGGGCTTTCCTATGCCAAGGGTTTGGCCTGGACCGCGGGCAAGCCCTGGGTAGGAGTAGATCATGTTATGGCGCATCTATATACGGCGCAGCTTGAGAACGAAATCGCCTATCCCCATTTGGGCCTAATAGCTTCGGGTGGGCATACAGTACTTTGCAGGGTAGAATCGCCGTATGAGGTTAGCATTCTGGGTGCAACTATCGACGATGCCTGCGGCGAGGCCTTCGATAAGGTGGCAAAGCACTATGAGATGGGGTATCCCGGTGGAGTTAAACTAGATGCCCTGGCAGAAGATGGCGATTTTGCCGCCTTCAACTTTCCCCGACCCAGGGCAGGTGCGCGCCGATACGATTTCTCATACTCCGGATTGAAAACCGCAGCCATCAATCAGCTTGAAAAGTTTTGCGCCAGGAAGGGGAAAACCAGTCTGGCTGATATAGCGGCTTCGTTCCGAAAGGCTGCAATCGACATGTTGGTAGGTAGACTTAAGCTGGCCGCAAAGGACACTGGTATAAGTCGCGTAGTTTTCGGTGGCGGTGTTTCAGCTAACCGCTATCTGCGCCGCATCATTGATAAGGATTCTTCGCTTGAGGCGTATTTTCCCTCGTTGAAACTTTGTGTCGACAATGGAGCGATGATTGCCGGACTTGGATACCAGTTGCTTATCAAGGGAGAGAGGTCGAGTCTCGAGCTAAATGCCCAGGCTAGGGTTTCGGAATTTAGATGTCCCTATTGATAAGCACGGGCGCATTTCCAACCATGATAATCGGCCCATGTTTTTTGAGTTTACAGCCAAGTCCAAATACCGCAGATTTGTTATGATTCTTATTGACCGCATATTTCTTCGGGCAATACTGTGTATGCTTGGTTGCCAGACGGTCAAAAGGAGTTGATCATGAAATCCGACTTCGATCTCGACAAGGTAATTCGTAAAATCCCGAATTATCCCAAGGGGGGGATACTGTTTTTCGATATTACAAGTATACTGACAAACCCCCTGGCCTTCACTTACTGCGTTGATAGTATGGTAGAAATATATAAGGACACTGAAATTTCCGCGGTGGCCGGCATTGAGTCCCGCGGATTCATTTTTTCCGCGCCACTTGCGGCCAGACTCGCCATACCCCTGATTCTGGTGCGCAAGGGCGGCAAACTGCCCGGCGATACCTGGAGACAGGATTATCAACTGGAATATGGTATGGAGGCGGTTGAAATTCACAAATCCGATATTCCGAGAGGGAAGGAAGTGCTGCTGATTGACGATCTTATTGCAACAGGCGGCACGTTAAGCGCTGCGAAAACCATTCTTGAAAAGGGCGGAGCCGCGGTGAAGAAGGTGTTCGGCGTTATCGGGCTGTCCTTCCTGAATTTTCAGGCGAAGCTTGAGGGGGTGGAAGTTACGACTCTTATAAGCTATAGCGATGAGAGTCTGTAATTTGAAACACACAGGATTCGAAGCAGTATTGATACAAGAGCTTGACTGTTCCCCCTTTTTTGAAATAGATTGCACTCGCAACAAGGGGTTCCCGGTGGTGTAATTGGTAACACTGCAGACTCTGGATCTGCCTTTGGGGGTTCGAGTCCTCCCCGGGAAGCTTGAATAGGTATATAGGGTCCCTTCGTCTAACGGTTAGGACCGGAGATTCTCATTCTTCAAATAGGGGTTCGATTCCCCTAGGGACTATAAAATGCAGCCCATGCAGCCGGTTTCCCCGCAGGCACCTGGACTCTACAGAGATATCATAAACCCTTAGGAATTTATACTCTTTGGAATCCGTTTTTCGAAGCCTGCCCGCGAACCTGCCGACCCAGCTAATTAAAAAACATGCTTTTTCGGAGTTTCATTGTTTATTAGAAGCTTCGACTTTCGGAAACAATGGTGCTATTCTGTCACCTATGGAATCCGTATTTGATCGGTTGGCTAGGCAAATTTCAGGGGAAGAAAGACGTACTCTATTGGCGAGAATTGGCAAATCGTATAAATCGGAGCCCTTGCACAAGGGCATTACCTCCAGCGACGAGCCATATGTACCGGAAAGGCAATTCGCCCGACTTTCCTTGTTCACACGTCTGTTAATCCTCATATCGGGTTTCCTGTCGGGTATAGGCAGAGATAGGGCGATAGAGAGATTCCTTCTTCGCAAGAATTATCTCAGGCTTAGCCGTCTGGCTCCAGGATTATTGGATAGCAGAAGAAGTTTGATAAGCCCAAAACTATATCAAATAGTCGCGGAGCTGCGTTCGGCGGTATATGTCTTCAAGGAAACCATATTTATGGCCTTGGAGGAGAATAAGAGTGAGTTCTATGCCTTTTTGGGAAAACTGGAATTGGAGAATATTCAGATGCGACTTGAAACAGAATTAATACCAAGCATTGATGGTGTTCCAAATACTTCTCATCTCCGAATAAAGAAGCAGCTATTTTCGGCACTCAACGCCATATTGGGCGACATTGATCTTGCTAAGCGCAGGCAAATGAATACTCATATCAATGCCCTCTTCCAGCTAAGATCCCTAACCAATTTTCCTTACAACCGCATATTGAATCTCTTTCCGCGGAGTGGGAATGATTCAGTTGCTGGCGCAAAGACTCATGCGCTAAGAGTGACTGTTCTGGAGCTCGGAGATGCACTTTTTGCCTTCAAGACGCCCCCATCTCCCATCCTCCTCAAGGCGCTCTTTCTTTTTGATCTGCGGGATGCGACTAGTGAAGATTCCGAATGGCTTGAAAAAGAACTCCGCGAGCGGATGAGCCTGACATCGCATGCCTTGGATATCATACGGAAGGTAAATGCTGCCATCCCCTGGGAACTCCTCCTCAAGTTTCTGGCGGCGGATATTCACTACATGCCCACTGTTGCCCTGGCCACAGACGACTGGTTTAGGGTGTTTAAGCAATTTTGGACCGAGCTGCTCAATGTGGAATTTCGAGAATGGTCTAATCAGCAGCGTGTTCGGGATCTCCTAAATGAGTTAAAGGAGCAATATGAATTGGCGGAAATCCCATTGATTTCAGGATACAGAAAAACCGAATTCCCGGAACACTGCCAGCCCAGATACGAATTGAGTTTCGCTGTTGTGAGAGTTCTCTTTCTGGAAATATTTCAGGGGAAGCTCTATCATGCGCTGAACATTGTCAGAATAGATGGTAAGTTCTATAAGAAGGACAATAGGAAGGAATTTGAAGAGGTTTTTAATAGATTCATAAAGATTCCGGATAAGATTCGTAGTTTTGAAAGCAAATTACACCCAGAAGGCGAATATGGCATTCAGCTTGGAAGCTTATGGCAGGAAAACAGTTCGGGAGTGGACAACTCAAAGCACTTTTTCGAACTGCTTGATCGACTCGATAGAGAGAGTCAGATGATAGCCGTGCCGCTGATAAATGACTTAAGAAGAATGTCAAATCTTTTGGAAGGTATTCTGAGCGGCAGCGGTGGAACCTATGATTCACTTTCAAATATGTCGGAGATAGGAGGTTATGGAGATCTGATGTTCTTCAAAAATTTGAAGGAAGTTAGAGATATATTTAATCGCAGCGCAAAAAACATCAAGAAATTAATGGAGCTTGAAGAGAAGTTGTCTTCTTCGGGTGCCGGCAAATAAGGAGACTCGCAATTGACAAGTGAATTCTGGGTTGCCAGAGTTTTAGGCGAATTGCATGAACTTGCAGCCAGGGTAGGGAAGTCTTCAGATAAATTTGCGGAGACTATTAGCGTAGGAAGGCCGCCGGGAAGTACAATGGGCGATATCTCTTTTCCGCTCTTCCCCTATGCCAGGTATCTCGAGCTTAGTCCCGCGGTAATAGCCTCAACCATAGCCGAGAAATTCATTGGCGAGGGTGTTAGAGCCAAGGCGTCTGGAGGCTACCTGAATATACACATAGACAGGGTGGCCGCAATGGCCGAATTGTTTGATAGTATTTCTGCCTCGGGGGAGAGCTGGGGAACTGGCAAGGAGCTTTGCGGGCAGAGGGTGATGTTCGAGTATTCCAGTCCGAATACCAATAAGCCCCTGCATCTTGGCCACCTGAGAAATGATATACTTGGCGAGAGCTGCGCACGGATATTTTCCGCAAAAGGGGCTAAGGTACTGAGGGTAAATCTGGTAAACGATCGCGGTGTGCATATCTGTAAATCTATGCTCGCATACCAGAAATTCGGCAATGGTGAAACTCCTGAAAATTCACACATCAAGAGCGATCGATTTGTGGGTGATTTCTATAGCAGGTTTGTTCAGTGGGCCAAAACAGATGAAATGGCCGAACTGGAGGCCCGGGAGATGCTAAGAGACTGGGAAGCCGGGGATGAGGAAGTAAGAAAGCTATGGAACACCATGAACGAATGGGCGTTCTCCGGAATTGAAGCAACCTACAGAAGGACAAAAATAAGTTTCGACAGAATTTACAGGGAGAGCGAAACCTATCTGCAAGGGCGCGAACAGGTATTGGAGGGCTTGAAGAGGGGTGTATTCTACAAGAACGAAGATGGTTCAGTGTGTTTCGACATGGATGAGATTGCCCTGGATACAAAGATACTGCTTCGTTCCGATGGCACTACGGTGTATATTACACAGGATTTGGGGACGGCTATCAGCCGCTATGAAGACTGGCCCTTTGACCGGCTTATCTACGTTGTCGGCAGTGAACAGCAATATCATTTCAAGGTTCTCTTTCATATCCTAGATAAGCTTGGATATCCGTGGGCGAGCAAGCTCAGACATCTTTCGTATGGCATGGTCAATCTTCCTGAGGGGAAGATGAAGTCTAGAGAGGGCACAGTGGTTGATGCCGATGAACTGATTGACAAGTTATCTGCCCTGGCGCTTGCCGAAATAAAATCAAAGGGCAGGGAAAAGCTGGTTGGAGGGGCAGAGAATATCGCCGAGAAAATTGCATTGGCCGCGCTTCATTATTATCTTTTGCAGGTATCGCCAACGAGAGATATGGTTTTCAATCCCGAGAAGTCCTTGTCTTTCAACGGTAATACGGGCCCCTACCTCCAATATACGGCTGCCCGCATAAATAGTCTGATCGCAAAGGCTTCCAGTGATGTGCTGGATATGGATGCAAATCCGCAATTACTCAGTCGGGATGACGAGTGGGAACTATGTCGGAGACTTGGAGATTTCCCCGATTTGCTCTCGAAGTCTGCGGAAAACCTGGACCCCTCAATTCTGACCGTCAATCTTCATGAAATTGCCAGGGATTTTAGTCACTACTACCATGAAGTCCCGATTGCCAAAGCCGAGAGCAAGGCACTTGCTGCGACGCGTTTAATCCTTGCCCGCGCGGTGCTAACGGTACTTAAAAATGGTTTTAGACTTCTCAACATACCCTTTATCGAGTCGATGTAGATTTGCCTTTGATTCTCCGCATGTGAATTCTCTATTCTCACATGATCAAAATCGAGGGGGAGCGAGCTGATCGGCCCGTGTCAAATTCCCGAGCTATGGACAGAAGTCCATAGCTGTTCTATTAATATAAGCCTGACGGATGGGAACTAGGTCGACGATACTTGCAGTTTTTGGCCGAATAGGCTATCTATTGCCAGCTAGTCGAGTGTTAGGGGGCTTTTTGGAACCCTAAAGAACCCTAGCTGATAGGTGCTCGAACCTCCGGCCTGTCCGCGGTGCTGTTTTCCTTGTGGTGTCGATTAGGTGACAGGCCTGGGCCGTTTTAGCGTAGTTTTGACGAGGTCCTATTGCCAGGCGTCGATGGCGACAAGGGGGCTATACCGGCATTAGCGCAGTTTTGTGCTATTAAACTGCCGTGCGCTAGACTATTTTGTTGGTGGGAGATTCGTGATGTATGCTCTGGTAAAGATTTTGGGGAAACAATACAAGGTGGAGAAGGGTAGCCTTATCAAGGTTGACTTGCTTAAAGGGAAGAAGAAGGGCGACAGCGTGGAATTCGACACTGTGCTGATGCTTTCGGGAGATAAGGGTTCCAGAATTGGCCAGCCCTATGTTAAGGGAGTCAGGGTGTTGGGAACCGTTGGTGAGTTGGTTAGAGGAGCCAAGGTTGAAGTTGTAAAGTTCAAGAGACGCAAGGGTTATCATCGTTTACTTGGTCATAGGCAGAACTATTCTCTTGTCAAGGTAAACGAGATTATCGGCTAGGAACCCAGTGATTGCGGTTGTGGTGGTTCTAGATGACCAGGGGGTTCTAAGCAGGATGGATTTAAGCGGTCATGCAGGGTATTGGGAAGGGGGGGATGATCCGGCTTGTGCAGCCATAACTCTACTGGTGCGTTCGGTAGCCAGGTTAGTTGCATCGCTGGATGATTGGACGGTTAACGGCGAGGCGCGAAAACCCGGCGCGTTATCTATGGAGATAGAAAAGCGTCCCATGGATTCGGATGTTTGGCTCCGCGGAGTAACTGATACTCTTTTACAGGGTCTTGGTGATATTTCGCAGGAGTATCCGAACTCAATAAATCTAAAGTTGGAGAAGATGAACGATGGCTCATAAGAAAGGTGGCGGTTCTTCGAAAAATGGTCGTGATTCCAATGCTCAAAGATTGGGTATAAAGCGATACGGAGGTCAGAAAGTGTCTGCGGGGACTATTCTGGTTCGCCAGCGTGGAACCAGAGTGCATCCGGGAGACTTTGTCGGCAGAGGCAAGGACGATACCCTATTTGCAAAGATTTCAGGAACCGTTTTATATCATTTCAGGAAAAGTAAGAAGCGGGTGTCCATTGTAGGCGGCAGCTGACAGACTATGTCTTCCTTTGTCGACGAGACTCGACTTGAGGTCCGATCAGGCGACGGCGGCCTTGGATCTGTCTCGTTTCGTCGTGAGAAATATGTTTCACGGGGCGGTCCTGATGGAGGCGATGGCGGCAAGGGCGGCGATGTAGTATTTGTTTCCAGGCGAAATCTGGCGACACTGGCCCATATTCGGCGGCGTGTTGTCTATGAGGCAAAGAACGGAGGGCCTGGTAGCAGGAGAAGAATGCGCGGCAAGGATGGCGACAATCTTGTTATTTCTGTGCCGCCAGGAACCCGCGTGATAGATGTAGCCACTGGGAAGGTGCTTCACGATTTCGACAAGGAATCAGAGGACGAAGAGTGGGTATTCCTTTCGGGTGGATACGGCGGATTGGGGAATTGGCATTTTCGAACTTCCAGAAACCAGGCTCCCATGTACGCGCAATCTGGGAAACCGGGTTCCTTGCGTACGATTGCCCTGGAATTACTACTTATAGCTGATATTGGCCTGGTGGGAATGCCAAATGCGGGTAAGTCCAGCCTTATCAATGCCTTGACATCGGCAAAATCGAAGGTTGCCAACTATCCCTTTACCACTAGGGTTCCATATCTTGGTGTACTTCGACGGGGTCAACAGGAAAGGATAATTGCCGATATTCCCGGACTTATCGAGGGAGCCTCAAAGGGGGTCGGTTTGGGACATAAATTTCTCCGTCACATCAGCCGCTCCGCATGCTTGGTGTATATGAGTGATTTGGGCGATGCCGATCCGGTACATGCTTTGCGGACGCTAAAAAAGGAGATAGAGCTTTTCGATTCCAGTCTTCTTGAAAAACCAAGCATAATAATTGGTTCCAAAGCCGATCTTGATGAATCAGGGGCGAAGTTAGATTCCCTCATCAAAGCATTTCCGGATAATGAGGTTATGGGTGTATCTGTTTTTTCCCCGGGAAAACTGAGCAAATTCCGCGATCGTCTGCTTGGCAGCCAGGGTCTGTGAAAATAGCGATATTTGGAGGTTCTTTCAATCCTGTTCACTGTGGTCATTTATCGGTAGCTAAAGAGGTTATAAGTATCGGTTATCAGAAAATCCTCTTTATTCCGGTTTCGATCCCACCCCACAAGACTATGGCACGTGGTGCCGGTGATGCGAATCGTATTGACATGTTGAAACTGGCCCTTCGGGATTTTCCCTGGGCTGAGCTTTGGGAGGGAGAGATACAGCGCAGCGGCCCCTCCTACAGTATCGATACTGTTCAGGAATTAAAGAGAAATGGGATAATTGGTTCTAGGTCGGCCATTATAATCGGTGATGATTTGGCGAGTGATTTTTCATCCTGGAAAAATGCCTCTAAACTTATAGACGAGGCAGATATCATTCTTGCTCGACGAGGGGTTGAAAGGGATGTTAAATTCGGGTATCCCTGTTTCAGATTGGCTAATACACCAGTACCCTACTCATCAAGCGAGATAAGGCAGAAAATTGGAAGTGGTTTGAGTATAGACAGACTAGTGCCCCTTTCTGTTGCCCGGTATATTAGGAGGAACAAGCTTTATGCCCCTGCGAAAACCTGAGAATGCCTCCTGGTTTTTCGCATTAATCGTAATCCTCGTGGTCTTCCTGGTTGTATGGGCGGTTTTGAGCCTAAGAATAGATTTGTTTACGGAGGCGATTGAAGAGGGTGCGGTAATCAGCATCCTTATAGTGATTGACGATGGGGAGAGGCTTCTCGTTTCGGAGGTTTTCTACTATCATCCAGTGACACAAAATGCAGCCCTGACGGCAATCCCCATCGAAACCGGTACTCTGCTTTCGGCTGTCGATAGAATAGGCAGACTGGAATCCATATATGACGCCAGTGATTTGGAGGCCTATCGGAACGCAGTCGAAACACTGCTTGGATACCCGATCTCATTCGCTATTTGCCTTGATTCAGGCAACTTCGAACGCCTAGTGGATCATTTGGGCGGAATAGATGTTTTCATACCCAATGAGATAGATGACATAATCAATGGAGTAAGATACCTCTTTCCCCCAGGAAGCGTGAAACTTGACGGGGCAAAGGCACTTTCCTACGTGGAATACAGGCCGAAAAGAGAGCTGATAGCCGAAAGGATGAAACGAGAGCACAGGGTTATCCAGTCTCTGCTGCGATCCATAGGCTACAGTGGGGATCGGCTTGTTTCATCGGAGGTATTTCCCTATATTCGAGACCTGTTTGACTCCAACCTCGATGACCGTAGCCTCTCTACCATCATCAAAACCCTGGCTGCGGTGGATTCCGAACGTCTTGTTCTGCAAGGAATCATTGGCAACCAGCGTACTCTTGAAGGCGAAATCATATTGTTCCCTTTCTATGACGGTAATCTAATCAAGGAAACGGTGCAGAGTATCAACAAATCACTTGCCAAAGCGGATGTTCTTGGTGACGAAGAACTACCGGTTAGAGTGGAAATCTTGAACGGCACAAGTCTGTCGGGGCTTGCATTCAGGACGGCTCAGCTATACAAGAGTTTTGGCTTCCGAATTGCCGCTATCGCGAACGCTGATCTTAGCAACTACAGTAGAACGATTGTGCTAGATAGAAAGGGTAATCCAGAGGCTGCAAAGCAGGTGGCAGAACTGATTCGCTGTGAGCAGGTCCATTCACAGATAGACGAAAATCGAGATGAGACCGTGGACGTAACGGTTATTCTGGGAAAAGACTTTGATGGACGCTACGTTAAGGAATAAGGCTCGGGAACTTTGCGAGCTGCTTACTATAGAAAGGGCGGGAAACGTAATAGGTTTGGAGATGAGCAGGGTATGTTCATGGACTTCGCATCTCGTTATCGGAACGGTGTCCAGTCGAATACACATGAAAGGACTCGGTGAGGCGGTTATCAACAAGATGAGGGAATTGGGAATCGAAACCCGTTTTGCCGGGAAAAGAGCCAATGAAAGCTCATGGCGAATAATTGACGGCGGCGACATCGTTGTTAGCTTGATGGATTCGGCGTCTAGAGGGTTCTATACGCTAGAGGAAAGATGGTTTGAATCTGAGGTCTTCTACAGTACCAGTAAAGAACAGTCCACAGATTCGTTATCAGTTAGTTATGAGGCCAATAAATAACTCTGAAGGTTGAACCATGGCTTGCAAATTGGTTCCAGGGCGGCTTATATGGAGTAGGCCGGTTGTCGCTTGATTGCCAATGCGATGTGGTTTATAATAGTATTTTGTAGCCGCTCCAGGAGGACGGGCATGGAAATTACCGATATTCGCATCAGGAAGGTTTTTGGAGATGGGAAGCTAAAAGCCTATGTCACGCTAACTTTCGATGATTCCTTTGTCGTTCACAGTGTTAAAATCATTCAGGGCACAAACGGGGTTTTTGTCGCCATGCCGAGCCGAAGAACTAGGAATGGTGAATACAAGGACGTAGTACACCCCAAAAATACATCTTTCCGCACTCAATTGCAGGATAGAATTCTGTCTGAATATGAAGACATGGGTGATGCTGTGGAGAATACCGTAGAGTAGAATCGGAGAAGGCCACCAGAGCGGTTGTTATAAATTAGGACGTCGGCAAGCGGTAAGCCACCGGGTTTTGATCCCGGCATTCGCAGGTTCGATTCCTGCCGTCCTAGATTCTTTGCACTTGGCGGAGGTAAGCGAAATCGTGGAAAGTATGCACTTGGTAGTTAGGCAGCGCGAGGCGAAAAATAAAGGAGCGGCTCGGGCACTTAGAAGAAGTGGAAGAATCCCTGCTATTCTTTATGGCGATGGCGTTCCAAGGGCTGTCAGTATTGATGCCAAAGAATGGTCGCATGGTTTTCGGCATGCCTCAAGCAATACGATTATCAGATTGAAGCTCGATAATGATGAACATAGAGTGCTGAAAAAGGATACTCAGACAGACATTCTTTCGGGCAATGTCATGCATATTGACTTCTATGCAATTCGCGCGGGGAAGAGGCTTAGTACGGTGATTCCGATTCATCTCGAAGGTACTCCGAAGGGTGTTATAGAGGGTGGAATTCTTGAACAGAAGATTGAGGAAATTGAAGTGGTTTGTTTGCCAAAGGACATACCGGGTTTTTTTGCCTTAGATGTCTCGCAGCTCGAAGTTGGCGATTCTCTGCATGTTGGAGATATTCCAGTACCCCGGGAAGTTGAAATCCGGGCCGCCGCCAATTTGACCGTGGTAGTCATAACCCATGCCAAGGCAGTAGTGGAACCCGCATCGGAGATTGAAGAGGAAGCTGAAGAGGAAATCGCAATCGAAGATAGAAGCGAGGAAAGTGCCGAATAGCAGGAGTCCCATAGTAGTCATGGGGTTGGGGAATCCTGGAACCAAATTTGAACGAACTCGGCACAATGTCGGCTATCATGTCTTGAATCTCATTTTGGACGAGAAGCACAGAAGACTGCGACGGAGCTTTTTTCACAGGTATAGCTATTGTGAACTGACCAGGGGTTCGGGGCATCGATCATTGGTGCTCGCAAGGTCGAATTCATACATGAATAGAACAGGGGAAGTCGTACCCGAATTGTTTCGACGTTATAGAGTGGTACCTGAACGATTCATGGTTGTGGTTGATAACGTGGATCTGGCACCTGGCATGTGTCGGATCAAGAAGGGGGGTGGGGATGCCGGGCACAATGGCCTGAAATCTGTTGCCAGAGTCCTGGGGCATGGAGATTTCTACCGTTTTTACATTGGCGTAGGCCGCCCGCCAGGCGCATCCCTGGTTGACCATGTTCTAGGCGTACCAGACATGGACGATTCGATCGATATAGATAGCGCGTGTATGCAAGCTAGCCGGGGAATACTTGAACTCGCATACAGGCCTCTAAACAGGGTGATAGAAGAAATCAATAGTCGTGGAACTTGATGAGCGATTCATTGCATCGTTACGAAGTCTGGGCATAGATGCTAAGGCCGCTTGCCTTATAGCTCTTTCGGGGGGAGGAGACTCAGTTGCTCTTCTGGACTTAGTCGCCAGAGCCAAATATCACCCTAATTGCAGTGCGGCAAGGGTGACTCACGGAATTCGTGATTCAGAAACCGAGAATGCCGAAAGCAGTTTCTGCGAAAGACTCTGCGCGGAGCGCAGTATCCCTTTTTGCGCCCTATCCTCTAGAAATGACACTGTTTCCGACATCAGAAGACGATTCGGCTGCGGTACAGAACAGGCGGCTCGGGAACTTAGACACCGGCTTCTAAGGGAGCATATGAGGGCGAACAAGGCAAGATATATTCTCTATGGCCATACCTCCGATGACAATTTGGAGACTATCTTCATGCGCTTGCTTTCAGGCTCTGGGGCTGAGGGACTTGGTGGTATCCCAGAGCTGCGCGGGGAGGCGGTGCGGCCTCTACTGAGTTTCACGCGGAAGGAACTAAGGGAGTATCTAATGTCCAATGATATTGATTGGATAGAAGATGCAAGCAACAGTTTAGAAGCATATAGGCGAAATCGTATCCGGAATGAATTGATGCCCCTCGTATCAGACATTTTTCCAGGATGGCCTAGGGCCCTAAATGTGCTGGGAGAAAAATCACGGGAAGCAGCGCGGGCGTTGAGAAAATTTCGTTCTATGGAGTTAAATTCTACCGCCAAGTGTGACAGGTATATGTGGAAGGAGGGAGATTGGGATTGTGCATCGGAGTATTCGAAGGTTCTTGCCCTCTGGGATGCGTTTAACCATCTTGATAATTCCGGTATACCGGACAGACGAATTCCCTGGAGGACTCTGAAAGAGGCAAGGACGGCCATCAATGCAAGAAAAACCTGGAATTCCCATGGCTTCAAATTGGTACGAAAGAATGGCCTTGTAGAGATGGGTAGAGCTGATTTTCCGGATGCATCGGGTAATTCAGGCGGAAGAATTATCCTGAACCGAGACGAAGTTAAAAGAGGTTTTGTTACCAATATCGGCTCTTATGATATTGTTGTATCAATGCAAAGGCCAACCTATCTTGGGTTTGGCGCCTTTTGTGTGGGGAATTGGCCCTTGGAAATATGCTTTGGCGGCTATGGAATGGAAGTAGGGTTGAGACATAAGACAAAAATGCCTTTTTCAGAAGAAAAAACTGATTCCGGAAAAGAAATGGTTTATATTTTCATTAAGAAAAGCAAGGTGGGATTTGATGCCGGACAAGGACAATAAGAAAAATGGCAATTTCAGATTCGGCATGGACGGTGAAACGACCATTGTCCTGGTAATAGGCCTCATACTTCTATTCTTCTTTGTGACTTCTCTGGTAAGGAACAATGTCAACTCTGATCTCGCTTATTCCCAATTCATTCAGGAACTACAATCTGGAAACATTGAAGAAGTGAAGATAATTGACATGAGAGAAATCCGTGGCAAGCGCTTTGACGAGGATGGCGGACGGGTAAACTTTGTTACAATAATTCCATATTTTGACGATGCGCTGCTAGAGCGCCTGGAACAAGGCGGAGTCTCAGTCGTCGGAGATTCCAAGGGAATTTCCTTCGGAGATGTTTTCTTGCAACTCCTTCCGATCCTGCTGCTATTCGGGGTAATTGTCTGGATGTATCGCAATTTCCAGAGTGGTGGAAAGAATGCCCTGTCCTTTGGTCGGAGCAAGGCGAAACGATATGACAACTCGGATAGCAATGTAGTTTTTAGCGATGTGGCAGGTCAGTTGGAGGCCAAATATGAGCTTCAGGAGGTAGTAGAGTTTTTAAAAGACCCGGGGAAATTTACCAGGCTGGGAGCCAAAATCCCCAAGGGTGTGCTGCTGGTGGGACAGCCAGGTACAGGCAAAACCTTGCTGGCCAAAGCCGTAGCTGGAGAAGCAGGTGTTCCATTTTTCCACATGTCCGGATCCAATTTTGTTGAGATGTTTGTTGGAGTAGGTGCGAGTCGTGTAAGAGATCTTTTTGAGCAGGGTAGAAAAAACGCACCCTGCATTCTTTTTATCGATGAGATAGATGCTGTGGGACGCACTCGGGGTGCCGGATACGGAGGCGGGCATGATGAGAGAGAACAAACCCTGAATCAGCTGCTTGTGGAAATGGATGGTTTTGATACCGATAAGGGAGTGATTGTTATAGCCGCTACAAACCGCCCGGATGTTTTGGATCCGGCTCTGCTCAGACCGGGACGATTCGACAGGCAGGTAGTTGTGGCCATGCCCGATGTCAAGGAGCGAGAAGCCATTCTGGAGATTCACGCCCGAAATCTAATTCTCGATCCAGATGTGAAACTATCGATATTGGCTAAGGCGACCTCTGGCTCGTCGGGTGCGGATATTGCCAATATAGTAAATGAGGCGGCACTTTTTGCCGGCAGAGTTGGCAGGAAGTGCGTAAAAATGGTGGATTTCGAAGAGGCTCGGGACAAAATACTCATGGGAGTTGCGAGGCGCAGCCTGGTGATGAGCGAAGATGAGAAGCGGATGACGGCATATCACGAAGCGGGACATGCGATTCTCCACTATACTCAAGAAAAGGCGGACAAAATCCACAAGGTTACTATCATCCCAAGGGGTAGCGCCATGGGCGTTACCTTCAGCCTACCTGAGAAAGACGAATATAGCCGCAGTGTCGGATGGTTGAAAGCACGGCTGGTAATTCTCTATGGGGGTTATGCGGCAGAGGAACTCATATATAACGAGACTACTACAGGGGCCCAGGTGGATATTAAACAGGCCACCGATCTAGCCCGCAAAATGGTCTGCGAATGGGGGATGAGCGCTCTTGGACCTGTTGCCCTGGGCGCTATCGATGAACCGATATTCATAGGAAAGGAAATTGTGCAGAATGCCGACTACTCGGAGGAAACAGCTCTCAGAATTGACAGTGAAATCCGTCGTCTGATCACCGAGGCGCTTAACGAGGCTCGCGAAACTTTGAGAAGAGAAAGGATGAAGCTGGAATCACTCACCAATGCGCTAATTGAAAGAGAAACCCTTGACGATGATGAGATTAGGAAGCTCTGGAACTCTAAGCTGCCATCGGAGCAAAAAGTGCTCACATTGGCCACAACCCTCGGTACTGGCACCGATTCGAAAGCTGATGCCTTGCCGTAATGACGAGGCTTGTACAGCGGGATGCATTAAATGAAATCCCATATCTGCAGTGTATGCGCTATTGGACGTTTGAAAGGGCTGATTTTATCTTTACCGCTTCTGGTAGCCGCAAGCATCTTTCCGCAAAGTGGCGGTGAAATTTCCAGGGTATGGCTTGAAAGGGCTGCAGCACTGCTTAGAGACGACTTCCCAACCGAAGGCCAGCTCAAGGAGGCGGATCGCGCGTTAAAAATTGCGGCCGAATTCGATAACCTTAGCAGTGATATACTCTATCTGCAAGCCAAGCTGCTTTTAGTTGGCCCAAGGACAATGCGGCGTGGCGGATCTCCTATCAGTGCGGCATACGGGCTTCTGGCCGACTCACTGGATTCCAACGATCGATACCCCAGACTTGTAAGGTTCGAGGAGAGGGCTGTTTTGTGGGCATCCACGGCCCTGCGTTTGAAGGATTACAGAGATCTGCTGAATCGCTATTGGCAAATGCCAAAAGGACAGCGCGAAAACGCGTTGCTGCTTTATGCCGCTGCCAGGTCTGCCCTTTATCTGGGTTTTTTGGACTTGGCTGCTGAGTTGGCCGTTCACGGCGAGGCGCTTGTGGATTCCAATACGGATATTTCTCGACTTGGAGGCAGACTTTCCGGAGAGGCCAGACCTCATTTTAGAGCCCTGGCGATTGCATCTGGGCATGAGGATTCTATAAGAAACCTCGATTCAGCCTGGCTCTATTGGGGCCAGAAGCTTGAGCGGGCGCTCGTGCCATGGATATTGAATGGCACTGTCAATGTCGATAGAACGGGGACACTTGCAAATTTACTCAGTGAACAAGTAGCGGATGTGCTGCTGGATAGGCAAGATAAGGCCGAGCGAACTCTTCCTCCTGAATTTCAAAATGACTTGGTATTATTGAAAAAGATGCGGGAAGCACATGATGAAGCAGTGGATGCGCACTTAGGGAATTTTAGCGGATTGTTGGAAGGAGACCTAAACTATGATGGATACTCGGAAGAGTTGTTGGAACTGATAAATGGGGAGCCTGTTAGTCGTACTATCGATATGAATCAAGATGGTCTTGTCGAGTGGCATATCTTATACGATAACTCGCGCCCAAGTAGCGTCCTAATCGACGATGGCAGCCTGGAGCTCTTATATCAGGAAGATGCATATCCCGCTCTGCTGTTTCTAAGGGACGTATCGGAGAAGACGACAGTAGAAATATCGATGAACCCTGGTTCTTTTGTATGGGACATCGAGAAAAGCGCGGGTTTTTGGGGACATCCATCCCTAGAAGGGTATAGCGAGGATAGGCTTTGGTACGGCGCCAGAAAAGTGCGAGTACTCGGCGGTGAATTCCCCGATGGTACAGGCGGTGAGGCACTGAGCACTCTGGTTGATGGATATCCAGTTCACGCGGTTGAGAAGCGCTATCTCGATGATAATCCGGAGAAACCCCTTTGGATACGAGAGATTGTTTACCAAGACGGAATTCCTCTTGCGGGCAGGCGAACATATCGTATGGATCCAGAGAATCCAGACAGATATCTTTGGGAATTATATGAGCGGTTTGAAAACGGAGTTATGGTAGGGATAGCGTGGAACCCCGAAATGGAGGGGTCTTTGATGTATCTTCGCGATTGGGCTTTGGAGAAATATCTAGAAACCCGAATCTGGGATTTGGATTCGGATGGATGGATAGATGCTAGCTGGATTGCCCTGCCTGGCGGCGAAATCATGGCTTCCGAACTTTTTGTTTCGGAGGCAAGCAGCAGTGATTTCATTCCCTGGGCCGTGGGTTATTGGTCATTCTGGGGTAATTGACTATAATACTTGTTATAGCTTATGCGATTTAAGGATGTTTGCACCAATGCAGTTCTGATTCTCTTCACGCTTCTTGGAGCCTGTCACAGCTCTGCCGAACTTGACACGGAACCAATAGGCGATTTCTCGCTCGAACAAATTGACGAGCTTATCGAAAATGGGGAGAACCTGCGGGCGTTACCGCTGATAACAAGTCGTGCCAGGGAAGGAGAATACACCGAGGGACGCTATGCGCGTGCAGTTGAAGGACTTAGCGCGGAGTGGGAGGCCGCCCGCAAGGATAAGAACTGGCGAAAATCGCTGGTATATCTTCGCTCTTTTCAGGTTCTGGGAGAGGGAGAAAGGGCATCGGGAATAAACGAGCAAGAACTCCTGCTAGAGGGCGTATACTCCTATCTGGATGCGGATGCAAGCGGTGCGGCCGCCGCACTTATACAGTCCGAATTGAAACTTGACTTGGTCGATCCGAGAATCAGGGAAAATCTGGCCAGCCGCTTTGAGCTACTGGGATATAGACAGCTTGCATCGACTCTGCGCGGGAAGGCAAGGACAGAGGTTTCGAAACTGGAATCCTCTATCGATGGCACAGTTACGGTTTGGGTGAACAGAGGGATAAAACTTGTTGGAAATGTGGGAGTTCCCGATAGGGGGATTGGATCGGGTTTCTTCATCGACCCTGAGGGATATGTGCTTACAAACTATCATGTAATCAGAAGCATGGTGGATCCAACTTATCAGGGATACTCCCGCCTGTTTGTGAAGATTGACGATGAAACCGGTAATAGAATACCCGCCAAGGTTATTGGATGGGATCGGAACATTGACTTGGCTCTTCTTAAAGTCGAAATGGAAGCACCATACGTTTTTGCCTACTCCAATGAGAGGGCCCCCGCTCTTGGTTCAACGGTTTATGCGATTGGTTCTCCAGGCGGACTAACCAAGTCGCTTACTTCAGGCACTGTTTCGGCCTACGCCCGCTCGATCCAGCCGATTGCGGGATCCCTACAAATCGATGTCCCCATTAATCCCGGCAGTAGTGGGGGACCCTTGCTGAATAAGAATGGCGAAGTTATTGGTGTTGTGTTCGCCGGAATTCTCGGGTATGAGGGAATCAATTTTGCGATTCCTGGAACCTACGTGAAGAAACTAATTCCGCTTCTTTTCGAAGGCGGTGAGATTCAACTGCCATGGCTGGGATTGTCCGCCTGGGATACAAGGGGAAAAATCGAGGTTATCTATGTGATGCCCAATTCTCCGGCCGCGGATGCGGGACTCCTGCCGGGAGATATTGTCAATAGCATAGATGGTTTTCCGTTTTCCGGCATTCGTGATGCCCAAGAATACCTGCTTTCCCGCACGCCTGGTACGCTTGTTGCCATTGACTGGACGAGAATGGGCGAGCGCGCCGATGGTATCGCGGCTCTTGGGGTGCGCCCAGGGATTCCCCTGGGAACTGCCCTGGCAAATGATGCAAGAGAAAACCTGATTGCGCCTCTCTTCGGCCTCAACATCCAGCGGATAAGTGGATACAGCCTGAACAAGAAATATCGAATCACATCGGTGCTTCCTGGATCGATTGCCGATGAAGCGGGCTTCAGCGCCGGCGATACCTTTCTGCTTCGGCGTTGGATACACGATGAAGATGATGATATCGTTGCTATCCGAATGGTGCTCAAGGGAAGAAAGGCCGGTTTTCTGGAATCCGCGATACAAATTGCCACATACCTGAACATTGACACGGTCCTCTAGCACATCCTGCTTGTCCATCTAGAAGACTCTTAACCACGGTTTTAGTCGACACTGGCCTAACCCATAGGTATAATCGCTTCGTGCCATTTCAGCAGTCGCTCATAAGGAATTTCTGCATCATAGCCCACATAGACCACGGGAAATCCACATTGGCGGATCGTTTCCTGCAGAATGCAAAAATGGTTTCGGAGAGGGATTTTCACGACCAGATGCTGGATTCCATGGAGATAGAGCGCGAGCGGGGCATAACCATAAAGAGTCAGGCGGTTACACTGGACTTCAATGCGCAAAATGGCAAAACCTACCGCCTAAACCTGGTGGATACCCCTGGCCACGCTGATTTCTCGTACGAGGTTAGCAGGGCCATCAGTTCCTGCGAGGGCGCGCTCCTTCTAATTGATGCCTCACAGGGAGTTGAGGCTCAAACGCTTTCAAATATGTATATGGCCCTTGAGTACGGTCTGGAAATCATTCCGGTAATCAACAAGATGGACTTACCCAGCGCCAATCTGGAGATGGTGCTTCATCAGATAGAAAACGACTTAGGTTTGGTTGGCGATATTGCCGCTCCGATTTCAGCGAAAACCGGCCAGGGCGTAACCGAGCTGCTTAACTCCCTTGTGGAATACATCCCACCGCCAGGGGGCGATTCAAAGGCCCCCCTAAAGGCCCTGATATTCGATTCCCACTATGATGCCTACCGGGGCGTAATTGTCCACATCCGGGTTTTCGAGGGCCGATTGAGGGAGGGAGAGAGAGTTCGCTTCATGGCCAGGGCGGCCGACTACGAAGTTGAAGAAATAGGGGAATTCCGCCTTGCGCTCAAGAGAACCGGCGAGCTTTCGGCGGGCGAGGTTGGTTGGTTCGTTGCCGGAATAAAAAACATCGGTGATACAAAGGTTGGCGACACAGTTACTCACGCGGTACGCCCGGCAGAAAGGCCTCATGCAGGCTTTCGGGAAGTGAAGCCGGTTGTATTCTCCTCCATATACCCGGTGGATACCAATCAATACGAAGAGCTAAAGGGCGCGTTGGACAAACTCAAGCTCAACGACGCCTCGCTGATTTGGGAAAAGGATTCTTCGGAAGCCCTTGGTTTTGGTTTTCGCTGTGGATTTCTGGGACTCTTGCACCTCGAAGTAATTCAGGAACGCCTCGAACGTGAATTTGGCCTGAACATTGTTCTAAGCAGCCCCTCGGTAAGCTACAGGGTAATTCCGAAACAAGGCGAACCTTACTTCCTGGATAACCCAAGTCAGTTTCCCGAGCCCGGAAGCATAGAGAGGATAGAGGAACCATATATCAGGGCATCCATAATAACTCCCGCCGAATACCTGGGAGCCCTGATATCGCTCTGCATAGGCAGAAGAGCTGTCCAGAAATCCCTGACATATCTGGATGAAAAACGAATCGAATTGCTTTACGACATGCCGTTGGTTGAAATTCTGTTCGATTTTTATGACAGGCTCAAATCTGTTAGTCGGGGGTATGCCTCCTTCGACTACGAGCTTACCAACTACCAGGAGAGTGCCCTGGTAAAAATGGAAATTCTGGTAAATTCCGAACCTGTGGATGCCCTGGGCATGCTGATTTTCCGTGATGATGCCAAAAAACGCGGAAGGCAGATATGTAGGAAGCTTCGTAATGAAATCCCCCGCCAGCAGTTCAAAATCCCCATTCAGGCCGCTATTGGTGGAGAGATAATTGCCCGGGAGACAATCTCTGCCCTGCGTAAGGATGTAACTGCCAAATGCTATGGCGGCGATATCTCTCGTAAACGCAAGCTTTTGGAAAGACAGAAGGAGGGTAAAAAACGCATGAAAATGGTGGGCAACGTAGAGCTGCCACAGTCCGCATTCTTGTCGGTGCTTCGAAGCGATGATAAAACGGGCTAGTTTGCTCCAGATTTTGGGGAAGCAAATTCTGTTTCAGCGAGAAATCAGTTGATTGATGGTACCGAAACAAGGCCGCCACTTGGCTTCGAAATAGAACTTATGGAGCCCGTTCCACCAGATTGAGGACTATTGGTGAATTTGCGCAGAAGCCCATTTCGGTTTAGATGTGCTTGGCTATATTGAAAGCTCTTTTGCAACGTCAAAGCCGCCGGAGAAGGTCCGGAAACGGGGTGCCAGGTCAATGCCGTCACTGTACAACCCGCCTGCTCTTATGGATTCATGGCCAATTTTTCCGGTCAATGCGCCTTTTGTTTACAATCTCTTAGAACAACCGTTGTGCTTATCGATGATTTATTCACCATAGTCTGTTTTTTCTGCGGAAGTTCATCAGGCAGCACTTGCAGCACATACTGATATACTCGCTACTGTGTCTGATGCGAATTAGCAAGAAGCTTTCGATACTCTTCATATCGTGTTTAACCCTTCTTATATCGTTCTTGATGCAGCCCAATTTGCTTTCGAGACTGTCTATGTCATATCTGATGCTGTCTATACTGCCCTTGAGACGGTCAGAATTCTCAGTGAGAAAATTCAACTTGTTTAAAAGCCTGCCTATATCAAGTCTGAAGAAGCACTCTTTGAGTTCTACTTCGTCGCACTTGATGTCGTCCATATTGCGTTTGGAATTTATCGATACATGCATAGACAACCTGAGCTAGCATGCCCTATTCCCTACCATCCGTCCATCTTGTTTTTTTCCAGCAGGAAATTTTGTGAGAATATCTGCTTTCACAGGGTGTTTTCCTGAATCACAAAACCAGATTGATTTCGTGACTGACCAAATCAGAGAAATGCCTTCCTTTATATCTCTTCACTTTGCCTCATAATTGCTGTGGCGAGATAGGGGTTTTCCGAATATAATTACTTCCCTGTGGACAATGCCTTCCTGGTGTTAGAAAAGCGCGACATTCTTGCTCGCACCCGCATGCAATCTCTCCTTATCAACGCATATGATGCAAGTGAAACACAGGTTAGCGCGCATGCCCATTTGGATGAATTGCAGAAACTTGTTGAAACCCTGGAAATATCTGTGAATAAATCCATGCTGATTAAGCTTAAGTTGATCAATCCACGCTATTTAATCGGAAATGGCAAGGTGGACGAAATCACCCGGATAATCATGGATGAGAAAATTGACCTTGTAGTTTTTGACTGCGACCTTTCACCCGCTCAGCAGCGGAATCTCGAGAGTAGGTGGAAAGTAGCGGTTATCGACAGACAGGAGGTAATCCTGGATATTTTCTCTACCAGGGCAACTACCAGGGAAGCCGTTCTACAGATTTCCCTTGCCCGGATGAAATACAGCCTCCCCAGGCTAACTCGCGCCTGGACTCATCTTTCCCGACAGCAGGGCGGCGCCAGAGGAAATAGGGGGAAGGGTGAAACTCAGTTGGAAACGGACAGGCGTCTTGTTTTGAACAGAATAGCCAGGCTCAAAAGGGAGCTCAAGAAAATGAGCGGCCAGAGGGAGATCCGCAGAAAAAGAAGAATGAAACGATCCATACCCTCGGCATCATTGGTGGGTTATACGAATGCGGGGAAGTCCGCCTTGCTAAATGCAATAAGCGATTCGGATGTACTTGTTCAAAACAAGCCCTTTGCAACCCTAGATCCCACTACGCGACGATTCGAGCTGCAAAATGGACGCGAACTACTTATCACTGATACTGTTGGATTCATCAGAAAACTGCCCCACGGACTTATTGAGGCGTTTAAATCCACCTTGGAAGAGGCCCTTCATGCCGATGTAATATTTCACGTTGTTGACGCGAGCAGTAGTGAGTTGGATGAGCATATCCGGGTTACAAAAAGGGTGCTGAAAGAACTCGATGCCGGCAGCAAAAATCAAATACTTGTTTTCAATAAGGCCGATAATCTAAGTGAGCACATGCGGGAGGGGCTTTGCATGAGATATCCCGATGCTTTGTTAGTATCAGCGAAAAACGGGGAGGGAATCGAAAACCTGTTGAAGATTTTTGCCGAGGTTTTGGATGCCGATAATCCGGTAGTCACCTTGAATCTACCTTTTGGCAGGTGGGATTTGAGAGCCAAGCTGCACAGGGAATCAACAGTGCTGAGTGAGAAATACAACGACAAGGGGCTTGTAATCGAAGCCAGGCTTAGCAGCCAGGAAAAGAGTCGCCTCTTTGTCTATGTTACCCGCTGTACTTTTAGAGAGTGATGCACATGACCATATTGAGGTTTAACGTTACAAATTTCTATTTACTAGTAGCCTTTCTTGTTTTTGCTTTAATAACCGTTTACTATCCAATTCATGCGGCAGCCAGTGTGAAGGCTAAGGAGGCAGGAGAATCGGACAGTAGAGAGATTGTCGATATTGCACAGCCGCCTACGGTCCCCGATAGCCGTAATTACAATGAAGCTGTCCTGAGGCTCGCTAGAGGCGAATCCCTGTCCAAACTCTTATTGAGTGCTGGTTATTCGGCGCTTGTCGTTTTTGATATTGTGGACAGTCTCGGCCAGATACTGGATATGAGGAAAATTCTCGCGGGCCAGAAGGTACTCGTCAGATCCTCCGAGGGCGGGCAGATAGAAGAAGTTGAACTTAAAGTCAATTTCGATCGGACCGTTAGAGCCAGATATGATGGAAATGCCTGGCGAGCCGAGGAGGATATCACAGATACTTATTCGATACCCAAAATATCCATTGTCACTATCGAGAGCTCTCTCTTTGAAGCTGCCAGGAGTAACGAGGTGCCCGTCTCAGTTGTGATGGAGGCAATAGAACTTCTTAGTTTCAATGTCGATTTTCAGCGGGATATCAAGCCCGGTGACAGGCTGACAATTCTCTATGAGAGGATATATAGCCGCGACGATAAGTACATGACTAACGGCGATTTGATGTATGCAAAACTGGAAAGTAGCGAAAAAAATGTTGAATTCTGGCAATATGCGAGATTGGATGGAGAAACCGATCATTATGAATTGGATGGAAAATCTGTTAGAAAAATGCTCTTGAAGACACCAGTGGATGCTGCCCGTATTTCGTCAGGCTTTGGATATCGGAAAATTCCGGCACTCAACTTCGAAGGTTTACACTATGGTATTGATTTCGCGGTTCGAAGCGGAACCCCGGTTATGGCGGCCGGGGATGGGAAGGTTTTAATTGCGGGTTGGCATAACAGCTATGGCCTTAGGGTTAAACTCTCTCATGCGAATCACTATGATACCGTGTATGCCCATCTTAGCAAAATTGCCGCCGGAGTCCATGTTGGAGCCCGGATAAGCCAGGGCCAGGTTATTGGTTATGTAGGTTCCACTGGTATTTCGACCGGTCCCCACTGCCACTATGAGGTTCATTACTATGGAACTCCAGTTAATCCGGTCAAATTGCAATTTCCATCCGAGCATTGGCTGGGTAGTGAGGATATTGCACTTCTGAATTCCAAAATAGATGTTCTGTCGGCTAGGTTTGGTCTATAATACCCGGGATTCTTGGAATTCTGAAAAGCCAAGAGCTATAATCCAATGTTTTTTACCAAAGTTCTAACCTGCGGAGTTCTTGAAACGAATGCGTATCTCGTCGGATTGAATGCCAATAAGGGGGTGATTCTGTTGGACGCTCCCCAGGGTTGTTTCGACATTGTCGGCACTGTACTGAAGAAGACAGAACGCCGACTTGAGGCCGTTTTTATTACTCATGCGCATTTTGATCATATCTTGGATATTGGGTACTTCGCCGAGAACGGTATCCCGATCTATGCTCATAGTGCTTCACAGGACGAAATAGAGAATCCCCAAACCTTCGACATGCTTGGAGAGTCTACCGATAAATATCCGAGGGGAAGGATTTCAGTTTTATTGACGGAAGGAACCAGCGTATCGGCGGCTGGACTCTCAATTGAGGTGCTTGGGGTGCCCGGACACACACCAGACTCATTGGCATATTACATTCCAGACCATTCGGTTTGCTTTGTTGGAGACCTGATATTTCGCGATTCCGTTGGACGAACCGATCTTCCGGGCGGTGATTTCGACCAGTTGGCGGAGTCCATTCAAACCAAGATATACAGCCTGGATGATTCGACAGTTATATATCCGGGACATGGTCCTTCAACTAGGGTGGGGAGTGAAAAGCGTAGTAATCCATTTGTGAGAGGCTAGGGTTGATTTTCAGACTTGCTTGTCCTAATGATTGATAAACTGGAAAATCCACATTTGGAGGGATATCCATGCCAATAACCATTCAAGACGGCCTGCCTGCAATTGAGGCGCTGGGAAGGGAAAACATCTTCGTGATGCCTGCTTCCAGGGCATCGCATCAGGATATACGGCCATTGAAGATACTTATTCTGAATTTGATGCCACTCAAGATAGTCACCGAAAATCAACTTTTACGCATGCTTTCAAACACTCCGCTCCAGTGCGAGATAGAGCTGATACTACCCATTTCTCATGAGTCCAAGAACACTCCCAGGGAGCACTTGGATATCTTTTACAGATCTTTCGAGGACATAAGGAATCTCAAATTCGATGGTCTGATTATTACTGGCGCACCTGTTGAAACTCTGGAATTCGAAAAGGTTGATTATTGGGATGAGATTTCGGAGATAATGGACTGGGCGCGGGCACATGTGTATAGCACGCTCTACATATGCTGGGCGGCGCAGGCGGGACTCTACTATCACTATGGCGTCCCTAAACACCCGGTTGAAACAAAGATTTCGGGCGTGTTTCGACACAGTGTTGTAGATGTCAAGGTGCCCCTCGTCCGTGGTTTTGACGATCAGTTTTATGTGCCACATTCCAGACACACCGAGGTGAGACGAGAGGACATCGAAGGCATAGAAGATCTTTTGATACTTTCGGAATCCGAGGATTCAGGCATCTACATTGTGATTACCAGGAATGGGAGGCGGATTTTTGTTACGGGACACTCCGAATACGATCCTCTTACTCTAAAGGAAGAATATGAACGTGATTTGAAGCGGGGTAACAATCCTCCCATCCCGCATAACTATTTTCCCAATGACGATCCGAATGGGTACCCCGTTATCAAATGGCGCGGTCATGCACACTTGCTGTTTTCCAATTGGCTCAACTACTATGTCTATCAGTTAACTCCCTATGATTTGGAGAAAATCGGATAGTGGAAATTGATAGGTCTTGGGGGGCGGTAGTTGTTGATAATGAACTAAGATTCCTCTTGGTCCGGCACTCGAACGGACAACACTGGAGCCATCCGAAGGGGCATGCCAATCCAGGTGAAACATCGTTTGAAACTGCCATAAGGGAAATCCGTGAAGAGGGGAATGTCGATGTAGTATTGATAAATGGATTTCAAATACGTGAAACCTGGAACCTGTCCAATGGATGCAGAAAGGAGGTCGTCTACTATCTGGGAAGGAGTATTGGTGTCGCCAAAGAGAACCGAAGGCAAGACGCTAAAACTGCTAGGCCAGCTGCCGCGCGGCAGAAAAAAAAAGATCTTCCAGACGGCGAAGAGATCCTTGAACGAGTATGGTTAAGCTATCACGAAGCCTTAAAAAGAATTACATATGAGGCCGGAAGAAGAGTGCTAAGAGGGGCCATGGAATTCTTGAAGAATAATGGAATGGGAGAATAAAATGGTTACCAGCTCTTTTAGCAACTTCGCGCTACTTCCGGATTGAAAATACTGTTTCTTGTTATTCATGTTTGATAAGGAAGTCCAGTACTTCTATTCCGAGTAATACCACGGCCGATACAATCAGTCCCGATATGATAACCCCAACTAGGACGGCGAGCATGGTTTTCCGCTTGCTTAACCCGAGTATCCAGGCACCCAGAGTACCGGTCCACACCCCGGTGATTGGTAGAGGGATACCCACAAACACGGCAACACCCCAGAATCCGAAACGGTCAACCTTCTCCGTCAGTTTTCTTCGGGCTCGCTCGACAAGCTTATCAAAGTATTTGGAATAAAATTGCCAGCGACAGAGTAACTTATGAACGCTGTTCAAAAACAGGTAGGCGATTGGTGCCACGAGGAAATTGAGTAATACGCAGTATGGATAGGCCAGAACCCAGGGGATGCCCAGGGTTAGGGCGTATGGCAGGCCGCCTCTGAGTTCGGTGATGGGGAGTATGGTCAAAATTGCTGTCCATATCCAATGCATCATATTAGGCTGCGGTCTAACCAGGTTTTGAATCAAGTGGTGAATCGTGGAAGTGGGAAACGGTATCGGGCCAAATCTCTTAGAATTCTGGCCATAAGCCGGAAGGCGTCGTGATTCAGTGTATCGATACTGTCATTTGGTCCGTGACTGGCTTCCCAGGTTTTTGGCAGCTCGATTCTTTGTCGGCTGCCTGCGAACCTGTCCGGATTGGCTTTGATTGGCCTACATTGCCTTGCAAGGTATGAAGCCTCGTCCCGCGGCAGGATGGAAAGCTGAATTGCGGGATATCCCCCGAGCAGCAGACCTAAATCGTCGGAGAACATAGGATTGACACCGAAATCCAGTCCGTTGGAATAATTCTTCAGAAATCCCTCTAGGGCCTTGTAGGTGCTGGAAATTGAATTATCGACCAGCTTCATTCCCGACTTACGCAGGCTATATCCCCAAACCGGTGTATTGCCTATTCCGCACATGTCAAGCACGACAAAAAGAAAGTTTTGCACCTTGAGCCTTTTAAAACATCTTGCCAGTAACCACGAGCCTTGGTCGGTAGGCTTCATGTTTCCCGTGAGTTCTTCCCTGTCTGTGAATATTATCTGGGTACGATGCCGCCACCCCAGTTTGCGAATCTCCTCCCAATGCTGCATGAGCTGGAAGATGCAAGCGCCGTTGTCATTGGCCCCAGGTGTTCCACGGACCCGATCGTAGTGGGAAATCAGGGTGACGCAGTAATACTGTCTGTCCATTTTTGCTGGATTGGGGGGGGGAAGAGCTATGTGCCTGGATTCGCCGATTGGCATCACCTTGTAGGGTATTTCACGTCGGTTTAGCGATTTTTCCAGTATTTCTTTTCGGTTGGCATCCTCCGAGCAGAACTGCTGCAGTTCCTCAAGGTCTTCCCTGGGAAGGGGGAGACGTGGTAAATCAGGCATGCTTTCAAGTATATAGCACTGCGACTTAGAAATTCATTCCGCTTTTGGAGAATCGGACAGTCAGGGGCTCTGGAAGAACCAAGCAGAGTTCGAGAATCATAATTCTATATAATTTTTTGAAAGCTCCAGAAAGACTATCCAGGATCGGGATCTGGTGACCACATTGGCATCGGAAATCGGATATGTAGGCGATTTTGGGTATTCGGAGAATTCTCGCTGACAGGTTTGGCCTAAAGAAAAGAACAAGCGGAAAACCAACTGTGTTCAATCGGGAATCCACTATCCAATTACACGCCTCAGACCCATCTTCCAATTCTTTGATGCTGTATTCTTGTGTAATCGCGTTGCAATGGGTATCATTGATGCCAAAAACAACCGAAGGGGGCCGCTATGGGCCAACGGGATGAGCTTTATAGCACCAGAATATTTATAGATGATGGTCAGAAAACCTTCTTCTTCAATGTTAAGGAAAACCGCTATAAAGACCGTTACTTGAATATTGTCGAGAGCAGGAAGTCTGATCGGGGATTCAAGCGCTCGTCTTTAGTAGTGTTCGATACCGACATTGACAAGTTCCTAATCGTTCTTGAGAAGACGATGGAAGACTTTCGCAGTGGAACGGGGAGCTCCGAGGTAACCTTCACCGTAGGTAGCGGCAGGCGAGAGTACCTGTTGCATCTGCTTTCAAAGGGCAGACCGGCGCTGCATCTAATCGAAAGACGGGAGGATGCCACGGGCACCTGGCGCGAATCTCTAATACTACCAGCCGATTCATTTGACAGCTTTCTTGAAGCACTGAAGAAGGCAGTGTCCATGATGGATGTAGTTTAATCGAACTCCAATCGAAAAGGTTTTGCATCAGTGGGATATAATGGGGGAAAGGTGTTTCTGAAAAGCGTTGAAATACTCGGCTTCAAATCCTTTGCAGAGCGAACTTCCATTGAGTTCCTAGATGGCATCACTGTTTTGCTTGGTCCAAATGGCTGTGGCAAGAGCAACATAGTAGATGCCGTTAAGTGGGCTCTGGGGGAGCAGTCAATCCGGAATATGCGAGTTGGACGCATGGAAGATGTCATCTTCGGCGGCAGCGAGAGACGCCAGGCCCTAAGTGCGGCAGAGGTAACAATTACCATTGCAAATGATAGAGGTCTGCTTGAAATCGAGCGGCCGGAAGTTGCTGTAAAACGCAGGATTTTTCGAGATGGGGAGAATGAGTATTTCCTGAATGGCATGCCTGCAAAACTCAAGGAGCTCCGAGGACTTTTTCGTGATACTGGAGTAGGCAAATCTGTATATTCGGTGATGGAGCAGGGCAGAATAAACCAGGTTTTGCAGAGTAAGCCAGAGGAACTTCGTCATCTTTTTGAGGAGGCCGCTGGAATTACCAGATATCGCATGCGGGGAACAGAGGCGGAGCGAAAATTGGCCGCAACAGAAGAAAACATAGAGCGGGTGGAGAGTATTCTGCACGAGGTAGGGAGAAACTACGAGTCGCTTAAAAAGCAAAACAAGAAGACCCTGGAATATCGTCGATTGCAAAAGACAATTTTTTCCCTCGATAGAGATTTGAGGTTAAGCAGGCTTCGGGAACTTGAGTCGGGACGAGACAGGAAGAAGGAAAAATTCCGATCATATCAGGAAAGATATTCGAGACTCGTCAAAAAACTCGATGAGATGAAGGTCGAACTGACCGGTGAGATGGATACTGTCGATGAGATGAAATCCAGACTAATCGAGTGTCAGAAGCTGCTCTATGGGATGGACTTGAAAAAGGAAAATCAGAAGGATCTGGCTCGCGGCGTTAAGGAGCAGCGAAAGGAGGCGAAAAAAAATCGCAATGTCATCATAATCAGGGAGCGCAGCGTACTCGATGTGATTCACTCACTTGAAGAATTGAGGAAAGAGAGAGAGCGCGAACTGACTTCCCTTTGCAATCGGTACGATGAGACAAAGACAGGCATTGGCAATTTGGTGCGAATTATCGAGTCGACTGAACGACGCCTCAAAGAAAATGCCTCTGAGGCGAAAAGTGTTAGCGGGGATCTGGCTTCGGAGGAGCGGCGCGGCGAGGAGCTCGGGAAAGAGCTTGGGAAGTTAACCGACAGCATAGTATCGGAGCTCGATAGCGGACTAAGAGATTCGGATTATAATAGGAACGCGCGGCGTAGTCTGGAGGATTCAATTTCCAATCTGATAGGTGAATTACGAATTCGCGCTGAGAGTAGCGGTAGATTGCTAATGAAGAATCCAGGCAGTCCTGCTGAAACCCTGAAACTGCTGGAACGTGGAGCCGAAGTTTTTCAGGGTTTGAAGCAATCCATGGAGGAATTAAACCGCCTGTTTGATGAATACAGTCAATTTGAAGCGGATTTTCTGGAGGAGTTTTTGGCGCCGGAAGGAATTATAACAAGAAAGAGGAAACTGGATGAGGAAATTCTTGCCTCGGTGAGCCAATCGAGGGGATTTAAGAGAAAACTTGATTCTTTGTCCAAGGAAGAAGCCGACTTGGGAGAGGAAGCCAGTAAGGCACGTGGCGAACTTGAACAATTGAAGTTGACCCAGGCTCGCATAGATATTCAGATGGATGCCGCGAAGGATTCGCTGGCTGCCCTGGCCCGGGGAATTGATTCGGAGAACGTCCGTCTAGGAGAGATTGGAGAGCAGCTTGACTCCGAGGAATCCCGCATCAGGAGCCTGGATATGAAGCTGTCAAATTTTTTGTCGCTAGGGGAAGAATTAGAGAGCGAGAAAGCGGGTTTGCGGCGTGAAATAGCCGGGCTCGAGGAGGGAATAAGCTCGAAAAACGAGGGGATTGCCCATCGCGAAAGTAGCCTGGAGAAACTAGGTATCCGGAGAAATAAGGCACAATTGGAGATTGAGAAAATCCGGTTGGACATAAACTACAGGGATGAAGAAATAATATCCCTGCTTAGGGACTTCAAGGATCGATATTCAAAAGACTTAACAGACTTTGCCGCTGCTGAGGTCAGACAGTCTCCAAAGGAAATCAAAGAGGCTCTGCAAATCTCGAAGGTGGGGCTAAAGGAACTTGGACAGGTTAATCTGATGGCCCCCGAGGATTGTGCGGAGGTATCCAGGCGCTATGAATTCCTTGCTACCCAACTCGGAGATCTAAGAAAGGCAAAGGACAAACTTGCCGTAGTTACCGAAGAATTGAGACGGGAATCGGTAAGCCGCTTTCTTCAAATCCATAAGGAAATAAGAAGACATTTTCATGAGATATTTCGCCTGCTCTTTGGTGGCGGAAGAGCCGAGATTCATCTGATCGACCGCGAAGATCCGCTCAATTCGGGTCTGGAAATCTATGTTCAACCACCGGGAAAAAAACTTGAGAACATTTCATTGTTATCGGGCGGTGAACGTGCGCTCTGTGGTATAGCTCTTATGTTTGCCACGTTTCAGGTGAAGCCATCGCCATTTTACATACTGGACGAGATAGACGCGGCTCTGGATGAAGCAAACATACAGCGTCTGGCGAGCCTCTTAGCTGAATCTAGGAAGAAGAGTCAGTTTTTGCTTGTTACTCACAACAAGAAAACCATATCCTGTGCTAACAATCTTCTGGGTGTTACAATGCAGGAATCGGGTGTTTCAAGTATTATAACTTTGAAACTGGATGAACAGGAAGGCAAAAAAAATGAAGAATCCATTGCGGTTGGTCAGTAGAAAGAGTTTAAGAAACATAGTCGGTAGTTTTGTCTTGCTGACGCTCGCATCTATAATTGTGATTGTCCTAGGGCTACCCGGAAGGAATCGGAAGACTGTAAGGGAGAAAGTCGAACTTCAAGAGAGGGCTGACAGGGCTCTGGTGAACAGCATGGGATTTGGGATGGAAGATTTCTATCTTGAAAGTCAGAGTATGCAAGATGGAATAGTCTATCCGCTTAGGCAGCCGCGGCGTTTTTGGAGCAGAGAGGTAGTGGACTCATATTGGATCGATCCCGCCGATGCGGGTTTGCAAACACTCACGGAAGATAACGACAGGTTGATACTTGAATCCTTGGGTGTATCGGAAGACGAGCAGCCTTGAATCAAAGGCTGAAGTTTCGCCAAACCGCTTTCCGCGTGGCGGCGTGCTTATTCTTTCCCTTATTGACGCTAATTATTTCGGTTCTCCCTATTTCCTGTTCGTCGCGGAGGCCTGAAGCAGACGAGCCTGGTGCCGAAGCCTCTCGATCTCAGGAGGAGAAATTCCCGGCCCTCTCCGATGAAACACTCGGCGAGGAGTCCGATGGTGAGGGTTCATCCGGCGCCGCGCACGCCTCTTCGGCGCCCTCGGAGCTAGCCTCGGATGATGAGAGCGCGGGTTCCGAGGCTGCCGCGGTTCCAAACCAGCAACCGGAAGCGACAAGTAGCAATCCACTGATACTCCCAGAGGAGCCAGCGGCTCCCAGCCCTGCTTTTGGGACTGCAGATTCAGAGGTCCCCGGCTCCGAACCTGAGATTGTCGAAGATGCTCCCGGGGGCGAGGAGTCCGATGGTGAGGGTTCATCCGGCGCCGCGCACGCCTCTTCGGCGCCTTCGGAGTTCGCCTCGGATGATGAGAGCGCGGGTTCCGAGGCTACCTCGGTTTCAAACCAGCAACCGGAAGCGACAAGGAGCAATCCACTGATACTCCCAGAGGAGTCAGCGGCCAATTCTGCAGGGACAGATGAAAATGTGGCTTTCAGTCTGACAAACTCTGAAATCATTTCCCCTGCCGTTGGAACAGGCCCCGAACAGCCTGATCAAACGGATGAAGCATTGAAAGATCCAGCCGTTGCGGCAGCGGCTCCGACACGCTTTCTTGAAACGCCCGGAGAGTTCACGATTACCTTGGAAAGCGTTGGCTGGATATTTCGATCGGATCGTTCGACAGCAGGTTCCTGGCGTTTTCTTGGTCGGGAAATTGTCGGAGATTCAACCAGCTTTCGATTCCTTTTCAGCGAGATTGGTGAGTGGAATCTTGTATTTGAGAGGCAGGAACTTTCCAGCGGCGAAAGCGAGGAGGTAGTCAGAAAGGTTACGGTGGATGAAACCGATGGCCTCCCAAGTATTGGAAACGGCCCGATTCCCCCCGCAGCGCCGAATCCAATTTCCGGTATGCTACCTGCGGACGCGGATGCCAGATATTTGGCAGCTCTTAGTGCCGCAGAAGCGGGCAGGATAGATGAGGCAATCAAGTATTATGAACAGGATGCTTCCCGAAATGACCCTGCTGGTGCTCGTGCTCGTGCTGTGCTAGTGGAAACTGCCGCAAAAACTGGTGCGGTCGGACCCCTGCTAACTTGGCTCCCCCGCTATTTGGAAGACAGTACCAGCCCAGAGGTACTTCAAGCGGCGCTGGAAGTCTTCACTAACGAGGCGGGCTACGATGCCCAGAGTCGGGCAATACTGGAAAAACTGGTGGAATCGGAAAATGATTATCCTGAATGGCCCTACCGACTTGCGGTTTTCCTGGAAAAACCGGGAGAAGAGAGAGACTTGGACCGTGCTGCGCGGTTATACCAGGAGGTGGTAACCCGCTGGCCCCTTAGTGAATGGCGTGATCACAGCGAGGAAAGGCTGCTGTGGTTGCAGCGGCACTATTTCCGTGTGAGATAGACCTGTCGGCCAGCCTTGTTTCCGAGTATTTCGGTGATGTAGGATGTGGGCTGAAAGGAACGTTGATTATGCTCGATAAACTGACGGAGGTCCTTTCCGGTATTGCAAGACGCTTATCCGGGAAAACCAGAATAAGTGAAAAAAACATCAGAGATGCCGTTGAGGAAATCAAGGTTGCGCTCCTGGAGGCGGATGTAAACCTTCGGGTTGTAAGACGACTGGTAAATCGCACGATAGAAGAGGCGCTCGGCGATCAAGTTATAAGGTCAATAAATCCTGGTGAACAATTCATAAAGCTCGTTCACGATAAGATAGCCACTCTGCTTGGGGATGGTGCTGCCGACCTGTCGCTAAGGGGGTCTGACACCGTAACGGTAATTCTGTTGGTGGGTCTCCAGGGCTCTGGAAAAACCACCACAGCAGCTAAACTTGCCTTGAGATTGAAGTCGCAGAATAGGAGGGTTATGCTCGCGACAACCGATCAAACTCGGCCGGCTGCTGCCGGGCAATTAGCCTTGCTAGCCGCCTCGGCCGGTGTGAGTGTTTTTCCCGCGGAGGTTGGTAAACCCGAGAAAATTGCGAAAAACGCACTAAGGGCCGCAGGTAGACAGCAACTGGATGTCCTGATTGTCGATACTGCCGGCCGCATGGAGATGAACGACGAGTTGATGCGGGAAATTCGCTGCATCAAGGAATCTGTAAAACCCGAGGAAATCCTTCTGGTTGCGGATGCGATGACTGGCCAGAGTGCGGTTGAAATAGCCCGAAACTTCGATGAGGTGCTGAATTTAACAGGCATAATCCTAAGCAAATTCGATTCCGACACCCGCGGTGGAGCAGCACTGTCGTTCAAGAGTGTAATAGGAAAGCCGGTTAAATTCATCGGAGTCGGAGAGAAACTGGAAGAACTTGAGCCCCTTTATCCCGACAGAATTGCTTCCAGGATACTCGGAATGGGCGATATAGTAGGCTTGGTAGAGAAGGTGCAGAAGGCGATTGACACAGAAGCGGCCGAACACCTGCGAGAAAAAATATCCAAATCTGCATTTACCTTGGAGAATTATCTCGAGCAGTTTTCCAGAATTAGGGAAATGGGAAGTATGAAATCGATGCTGGAAATGATGCCGAACATGGGCGGATGTATTGATGAGTCCAAATTGGACGAGGGAAAGTGGAAGAGGGAAGAAGCGATTATTCTCTCGATGACCTTGGAAGAAAGACGCAATCACCTTATAATCGGTCCAACCAGGAGAAAACGGATAGCAAATGGAAGCGGAACTAGCGTAACTGATATATCTCGTCTGTTAAAGAATTTCGATAAGTCCAAGAAAATGATGAGGAAGATTGCAAAAAACAAATCTTTGCAGCGGAATCTCATGGGCGGCTTGGCAAGCTTCAAACCGTAGTAAAAGGAGAACATCAATGAGTGTTAAAATCAGATTGAAGCGAATGGGCACCAAACGACGTCCGTATTACCGCATCGTAATAATGGATTCTCGATCTCCCCGTGATGGTCGCACTATCGAGGAGCTTGGCTACTACCATCCCATAGAGTCTCATAATGAGCAGATTTCAGTGAAAGCAGATAGGGTGCGAGAGTGGCTTGGCAGGGGTGCACAACCAACACCTACGGTTAGGCGACTGCTCAACAAGAGCAGTATTACTGTCAGGTAGTTGAAATGGGAAAAGAACTGATTGAATTTATTGCACAATCTTTGGTAACGGAGACAGACAAGGTGGATGTCACGACAATCGAAGGCGACAGGTCTACCATCCTGGAACTCAAGGTGTCCGAGGAAGATGTCGGAAAGGTTATCGGCAAGTATGGCCGAATTGCCAAGGCAATGCGCAATATTCTTAGCGCCGTGTCCACCAGTTCAGGGAAACGCTTTGTATTGGAGATTCTAAACTGATTGACCCCTCGGCTCTAAGACGATATGGATTTGATAGTTATTGGCATAGTCAGAACAACCCGAGGGGTTGGGGGATGGCTGAAACTCCATAGTTTTTCAGGTGAATGGAAACACTTTTACGGGATTGAAACCCTGATACTCAGATCGAAAAATCACATTCGGCAGAATAGGTATCAGGTGGAGGGGTTCGAGGTTGTTCATGGGGTTGGAACCATTAAACTCCGTGGGATTAATACGCCGGAGCATGGGAAAACCCTCATTGGCTATGAGATATTAGTACCCAGAACTCAGGGGGCTCTATTAAAGGAAAACCAATGGTATTTGTGCGATCTTGTTGGACTCGAAGTTTTAGATACCAGGGGTCGGGTACTTGGAGAGGTTATCAGTATGATTGAAGCTTCGGATGACATTATGGAAATTCGTAAGCCGGATGGAACGATTTTCATGATTCCGTTCCGCTCGAATTTTGTTCAGGAACCCAATCTGGAAAACCGTACTATAGTGCTTAGCGCGGATTGGTTGCAAACCTGATAGTGAAAATTACAGTACTCACTCTGTTTCCCAGTATACTCAAGGGATATTTCAACGATTCGATCATGTCTAAAGCTGTTAGCCGAGGTCTGGTTGATTACGAACTTGTCAACATCAGAGATTATGCGTATAATAAGCGACGCATCTGCGATGATAGCCCCTACGGTGGGGGGGCCGGTATGATTCTCAAGGCTGAACCCTTGGCGAATTCTCTTGATTCGATTGGAGTGGAGGGAAAAAGGGTAGTATATCCTACACCATCGGGGCGGATTTTTTCTCAGAGCATTGCCAGAGAGCTTGCGGCGGAAAAAGAGCTAATCTTCATTTGTGGGCGCTATGAGGGTATCGACCAGCGCATAATAGATCTTTACGTTGATGATGAGATATCCATAGGTGATTACGTGATTTCTTCAGGAGAAATCTCGACGCTGGTGCTTGTAGATGCGATTTATAGATTGATAGAGGGAGTTATTACAGAGGGCTCATTGGAGGAGGAGAGCTTCACCCAGTCGCTTCTTGAGTATCCTCATTACACCAGGCCGGAAGTTTTCAGGGGACTTGAGGTTCCGAAAATTTTGCTCGGCGGGCATCATGCTGAAATTGAGGCTTGGCGTCTAAGAAAGAGGGTGGAGAGAACTCTCAAAATCCGGCCGGATCTGCTAAGAAAGGGCAAAGTTGGGAAGGATGTGCTGAAGATTCGTGATGATTTACTGGACAATTAGATAGGATGAAATGATGGATGTAATAAGAGCTCTTGAAGCGGAACAGATTAAGGACGAGGCCGATAAATTTAGTATTGGAGATACGGTAAGGGTGCACTATCGTATTGTGGAAGGAAAAAACGAGCGTATACAGATTTACGAAGGTCTTGTGATAGCCATAAATAACTCTGGTATCAGGTGCAGTGTTACGGTTCGCAAGATTTCCTATGGGGTGGGTGTTGAACGTATATTCCCGGTCAATTCCCCGAGAGTCGAAAAAATCGAAGTTGTGCGGCATGGCAAGGTTCGCCGCGCCAAGCTATATTATATTCGCAATCGAATTGGGAGAAAGGCCACCAAGGTAAAAGAACTCATTAAGAGTGGGAAACAAAGCAGCTAGCATATTGGAGAAATGGCTCTAACCGGTAGTTCAAGAGTCTCTAGATTAGTTACAAGGCTTGGTTTTAGAACAGGCGACCTTGTAAATGCCCGCATTAAAACAGTTCTGTCTGATGGGAGGTATCGGCTAATTCTAAATAGGCATACCGTAATAGCCAGAAGCAATCTTGTTTTCAGGGAAGGGCAGCGAATCCGTGCGCGCTTCGCCAGGAAGGGGGATGGGATATACCTTCACTTGCTGGAATCCAGGCCCGGGCTGACACAGAAGAGCCTTGCAGGTGCTTCGATAGAGACTATGCTCTCGACTGCTTTGATCCGGGCGGGATTGCCGCTTCCGGAGGAAATTGAGGGGGGCAGAAGGGCTGCCTTGCTCAGGCGCACAAGGGGCATGAGAAGGAGAATGGCCCGGCTTTACGCCGAATTATTGGCCAAGGGTGCCGACCCAAAAGCCGGATTTCTCGAAATGGTCAACCAGTTATTCTCCGAAGGAGGTCGTAGGCGGCAGGGAAGATGGTCCGCTCCGCCAGGGGGCAATCAGCTTTCGAATGAATTTTGCAATTTAGACATCGATATCGATCCTCTTTTTAACCTACTAGCTTACGATAGCAGGGGAGATGGGGGTTGGATTTTTGTTAGGCTGAAGAAACTTCTGGGCGATAATGAAATCCGAATGATGTGGAAAATTCGCAGGGGAATTGATCCGGCCCTGGCGTTAACTATTCAAGACGGTAAGCGAAATCTCGAATTCCTTATAGAGGGACTCGAAAAAACCCGAATGGCCGTATTTTCCGATTCAAAAGCAAGGATAGATCCCAAGATCTGGAATGCGTTCCGCGAAACCCTTTCTTCATTGGGTATTGAAGTCGATGATACTGTTTTGACACTTGATGATAGTGATGGTTTTACACCTGGAAATCCTGCGCTCACTGGCAGTTTGAAGGAGGACTAGTGAAAGAAAAAAAGGCCGCCGCGCTGAGTTATGAGCCGGGGGATTATGCACCGAAAATTTTGGCCAAGGGTATGGGTGCTACCGCCGATGCAATTTACCGGATCGCACAGGAGAATGGTATTCCCATCGTCAAGTCTCCCCAACTTGTGAATGTCCTTTCTGACATAAACCCATTCGACTATGTTCCAGAGAAATACTGGAGGGCGGTGGCGGAAATTCTGAGTTTTGTCTACGAAACCAGAAAGGATGATGGGCAGTATAAGAGTTATTAAGCAAGGGTTGGCCAGGTATTTTCCCATCCTCATATACATTATGAGGATAGTATTATCCTTGTTCCAGCTGAAATTGCGATTGGGAAGACTTCGAGAGACTTCGAACCTGGAGCATTAGCGTTGAAACCAAGAAACTGCCTTAAGATATCACTGAAGCGTCTATGCCGCCGCGAAAAAGACGTTGGATAGAAATGATGGGATGGTACTCGGAGATAACAATGAGGAGAATCGATTCGATAAGTCGAGGTTAATCGTTGGAATTTAGGGTATCTACCCAAATAAGGAGTATAGTGCAGCTTTCTGATGGTAGCATTGGCCGAGTTTTCGGGATCAATGAAAGAAAGCCCCTACGCCCAGAGGTGCGCATTTTGATCGATAAGTTAGGGACGAAGCTTCGAGGGAAGAGGGGTCCAAGCATAGATTTGCATGATGAATGGGGTTTGTTCATCGCCAGCGCGGTAAGTCCAGATATTTTGCTGACTAAAATCAATGTCTGAGAAGTGAAAAACAGCGTCAAGGGATTGGAGGGGGAAGATAGGGCTTCACAATATTTTATAAAAAATGGGTACAAAATTCTAGAAAGACGGTTCAGATCGGAGTCGGGTGAAGTCGATATTATAGTGAAGAAGGGGGATACAGTCGCTTTTGTAGAGGTTAAAACCTGGGATGCACTGAGTATGGAGAGCCTTGAACGTTCGATCGACGCTCGAAAACGCAGTAGAATACGAGAAGCGGCGTCCTACTTCCTAGTATGCCATCCAGATCTCGGGGCTTGTCGAGTCCGTTTTGATCTTGTTTTTCTGTCACGGAGGATGGAGAGACTAGACCATTGGAAAAATGCGTTTTAGGGAGAAGGAGCTCCGATAGTGCGCATCGCGAAGCGAACCAATTCCGATAGACTGGAGAAATTGAAAATCAAGATCAACGATCAACAATATCTCCAGATTGCAGTCGATAGAATTGCTGTCAAATTATCGAACGAGATAATCAATCGCGGCAAAAAACAAAATGAATTTAGCATCTAAATGCAAGCATCCTCGCTGTCGTCGAAAAGTTGTTTCGCTGTGATCTAACTGGAAAAAGGGCAGGCCCGCAAACCCCATTGCCCTGTTAAGTTTGCGGCAGTAAGCCTTTTAGGTCTGCCAACAATGAGAAATATTGTCAGAGCGTCATTGTAACTTTGCAAGTAAAATGAGAAAAATGTGCATTTAAAATGAGAATTTTCGGAATTTCAGTTTTTTGTTGGGGCTGTTGGCCAAGTGATATTGCCGGGGAACGACGCTTGTTGCGGCACATTTCGCAGCTCATGGCGGTAGCTTTTCCAGGCTGTTTTGTCGGCTAGAGGGTAATCCTCAAGCATTACGCAATCGCTATCCAGAAGCAGTTTATTCCTTTCAGTCCGGATGCGCCAGGCCAATACATCCCGGGGCACCACCCAAGCATCGTCCTTCCACAGCGCCTCCGGATCCGACTTAGGCGGCATATAGACAGGCTGAACAATACGGACACCATTAAGTGTTGCACGTTTTAGATCGATCATGCCTTGTGGTTCTTCGGCGATTTCGTATATTCCGTTGACCTCACCCCTCGGGGCTTCCCCAAAAGGATTCACGTTTCCAAGAACTTTTGCATATTCTCCAGATGTCTTATAGTGATACATTACTTTCTCCCCACTCCATAGATTCCTTTTAAGACGTCGTTACCTGTTTCCCAAACATAGACGGTGCTATTCGTACGGAACTGCACACCGAGAGCCGATCCAAAGTCACTGACAGCCCAGCTTTGGTTTGCTGATAGTACGATTAGCGATGTCGGAAAAATCCCAGTGAGGTAGTGAGGTTCACTTTGACCTTCATTCATTCGCGCCACG
>Ga0209568_1000015_pt1 | contig 61883 bp, 57 predicted proteins | sample WorMetOlspDAHAB2_FD_187406 | JGI IMG/M metagenome (GOLD analysis project Ga0209568, IMG submission 187406) | Marine gutless worms symbiont microbial communities from Max Planck institute for Marine Microbiology, Germany - Olavius sp. DAHAB.2... ...
GCTGCGCCGCCGTCAACTCATCGACACGCGAGAACCAGTCCCGAAAGCGCTCGTGATCCATCTCTCTGACTCCCAAAGCGTATCGAGAGGGATTCTACCACAATGCCTACGAATCGCGAATTGAGCCAAAATTTTTGAAACGTGCCCATTTGACAGGTGGCGCCCCGCGGTGCATGCAGTCGGCCACCGGAACACGCCGCCCCCGGGGCCGCCGCATTCCGCCAACAGGCTACACAGGACCACCGCCATGACGCTTTCCCATCCCGTTTCCCGCAAGCACATCCACACCCGCCGGATCGAGTGTCACGGTTTCCAGCGCGACGACGGCCTGTGGGATATCGAAGGCACGCTCACCGACACCAAGACCTATTCCTTCGACAACGTCGACCGGGGCGGTGTATCCGCCGGCGAGGCGATCCATCGCATGAAGGTGCGCCTGACCGTCGACGACGATCTCAACGTCCACGCCGCCGAGGCCGACACGGAAGCCTCCCCCTACAACATCTGCACGGATGCCAACCACGCGGTTCCCGGCCTCGCCGGCCTGACGATCGGCCCCGGCTGGCGCAACGACGTGAAAAAGGTGATCGGCCGCACCAAGGGTTGCACCCATGTCCGCGACCTGCTCATGGGGCCGGTGGCGCTGACCGCCTATCAGACCATCATCCCCGTGCGCAACCGGGCCAAGGCGGAGAACCCTGACTTCCCCACGGAACGGCCGCCGGTGCTGGGCACCTGCCATGCCTACGACACGGACGGCCCGGTGGTGAAACGGGGCTGGCCGGAATTCTACACCGGCAAGGATTGAGCGCCGGCGTCAGCCGGAGAGGGAAAAACCGGGGATCAGGGAATCCACCCGGCCGGCGGGGAAGCCGCCGTTCTCGCGCGCCACGTCGCGGAAATAGGTGACGATGAAGGCCCTGACGGCGGCGGTTCGGCTGGAACTGTTGCGCCGTTGGTCGATGGCTGAACAGAGCACGTTCAGGCTGACGCCCTCGTGACTGCAGATCTCGTCAATGGCTTCCCAACTGGCTTCCTCAAGCCGCATGCTGGTGCGCCGGCCGTTGATGATGATATTTCGGCTGATCAGACGACTTTTCATTGCGTCGGTGAAGCCCCCTTTCGCAAACGAACAAGACCGGCGACCACAATCTTCGGGTCAGGCCCGCCGCGGAACCGGACGGCCGCCCCGGCAGCCGATCGTCGAAGCCACCGCTCTATCCCCACCTCCACGCCGCCTTCCCCGGTCAGCATGAACATTCTAGAGGATTCCCCCGAAGCGCGGTGAATTCAACCTATCGGGTCCATTTACGTCGGCATTCTACACCAAATTCCCACAATGACCATATACCCAAGGTTAAGGAATTGGTCGGCCAACAAACCTTTGTGTTGTTTTTTTGGGGGAAGCCGCGCCCGACCCCGCGGAATCTTGCCTGCGACACCCTAAAGGCCCATAGTTATTGCATGGGCGCGAAACTTCACACCCCTGTCCTGGAGCGCTACGGACCCGATCCGCAGGCCGAAGTCCGCGACTGCGAATGGCCCGGTTGCCAGCGCGACGGGCCGCACCGCGCACCCTATTCGCGCGACAATCCGGCCGCCTTCCGTTGGTTCTGCAAGGAACACGCCGGCCAGTACAACAAGGCCTGGAATTTCTTCGCCGACATGACCGACGAGGAAGTGGAGGCCATCGTTCGCCACGACACGGTCTGGAACCGCCCGTCCTGGCCGATCGGCTCCGGCCCCGCCATCAACGCCTTCATGCGCGGCCAGTTCGACGATCCCCTGGGCACCTTCGATCATGCGGACCCCGGCCCGGAAAGGAAGACGGGCGAGGCACCTGCCGTCGACCTGGGTACCGATATCCGCCGCGCCCTCGGGGTACTGGTCATGGAAATCCCGGTCCAGGCCGCCGACGTGAAGGCCCGTTACAAGGAACTGGTCAAGCGCCACCACCCGGACGCCCAGGGCGCGGCCGAGGATTCCGACGAGCGAATCAAGGAAATCAACCACGCCTACACGGTAATCATGGATTTCCTCGACGCATAACCGCATATGTGCGTTTGAAATCCGCCCGCCTTGACTGGGAGCCCTATACCCCCTACACCGACGGGTCCCTTTTCGCGCCGGGTACGCCGAACGGCCCGAATCAACCACCAGACACGGAACTTGCGACGTGACCGCCGCCATTGACACCAGCGAAGCCCTGCAAATCCAGGAACCCGATATCAGCGTTTCCGTGCGTCAGGTCTTCGGCATCGACAGCGACATGAAAGTGCCGGCCTTCAGCGAGGCCGAGCCGCACGTGCCGGACGTGGATGACGCCTACCGCTTCGATCACGACACCACGCTGGCCATCCTGGCCGGCTTCGCCCACAACCGGCGGGTCATGATCCAGGGCTACCATGGCACCGGCAAGTCCACCCACATCGAGCAGGTGGCGGCGCGACTCAACTGGCCGTGCATCCGGGTCAATCTGGACAGCCACATCAGCCGCATCGACCTGATCGGCAAGGATGCCATCGTGCTGCGCGACGGCCAGCAGGTGACGGAATTCCGTGAGGGCATCCTGCCCTGGGCCCTGCAGAACCCGACCGCCCTGGTGTTCGACGAGTACGACGCCGGCCGCCCGGACGTCATGTTCGTGATCCAGCGGGTGCTCGAGGTGGAGGGCAAGCTGACGCTCCTGGACCAGAACCGGGTGATGCGCCCGAACCCCTACTTCCGCCTGTTCTCGACCACCAACACGGTGGGCCTGGGCGACACCACGGGGCTCTATCACGGCACCCAGCAGATCAACCAGGGCCAGATGGACCGCTGGAACATCGTCTGCACGCTCAACTACCTGCCCCACGATGACGAATTGGATATCGTGCTGGCCAAGGCCCCAGCCTACGACACCAAGGACGGCCGCGACACCCTGAGCGCCATGGTGGACGTCGCCGACCTCACCCGGGTCGGCTTCATGAACGGCGACATCTCCACCGTCATGTCGCCGCGCACGGTAATCACCTGGGCCGAGAACGCGCAGATCTTCGGCGACGTGGGCGTCGCCTTCCGGCTCACCTTCCTCAATAAGTGCGACGAGATCGAGCGGCCGGTGGTGGCCGAGTACTACCAGCGCTGCATCGGCGAGGAACTGCCCGAATCGGCGGCCACCGCGGTCCTGCGCTAAACCGGCGGCCGCCCCGCCCGGGCGGAGTGCGGCCGAGAGGCGTTCATGCTACGCAAGGAAGAAACCAACGAACTGGTGAAACGGGTGACCGCGGCGTCGCTGAAGGCGATCGCCGTGGAGCCCGAGTTGAATGTCGCCTTCGCGCCCGGCCAGGCCAGCGTCACCAAGGAATCGGCGATCCTGCCGACCCCCGTCGGGGCCATCGACCAGGCCGCCCTGACCAAGCTCCGCGGCGTCGCTGACGCCCTGGCGCTGAGGCTGCGCTACCACGATCAGGACGTGCACCGCCAGCACATGCCGTCGGGCCCCGAGGCCCGCGCCGTCTACGAAGCGGTCGAACAGGTCCGCTGCGAGAGCCTGGGCACCCGGCGCTTCTCCGGCGTCGCCGACAACATCGGCGCCCTGGTGGATGAGAAATGCCGGGCCAAGGGCCTCGGCGGCGTCACCGAAAAGAACGAAGCCATGCTGCCCGAGGCGGTGGGCCTTTTGGTCCGCGAATGCCTGACCGGCGAAGCCACGCCGGACAGCGCCCGGGGCCTGATGAACGTCTGGCGCAAGGACCTGGAGCAACGGGTCGGCCGGCAGATCCGGGAACTGCGTGACTGCCCCTATGATCAGGAGCACTTCGCCGACGTGGTCACCGACATGATCCGCACCCTGGATCTCATGGATGACGAGAACCAGCCGCTGGATTCCGAGGACCAGGAGGACGACGACAACGCCGAAAAGCCCGGCGACGACGCCGATCAGGGAACGGATTCGGAGATGGGTGACGATTCCATGCTGGCCGGCCAGACCGGCGAGATGGAGATGTCCGACGACGGCGAGATGGGCGACGGCGACGACGAGCAGTTCATGGGCGGCGACGGCGAGGAAGAACCGGCCGGCCCGAGCCGCTGGAACGAGCCCTGGCAGCGCGACGGCGCCGACACGGATGCCCGCTATCATCCCTTCACCGCCGAGTTCGATGAGATCATCTTCGCCGACGAGCTTTGCGATCCGGAGGAACTGACCCGGCTGCGCCATCAGTTGGACCAACAGCTCTCGCATCTGCAGGGCGTTGTCTCGCGCCTCGCCAACCGCCTGCAACGGCGCCTGCTTGCAAAGCAGACCCGGTCCTGGGAATTCGACCTGGAGGAAGGCCTGCTGGACGCCGGGCGGCTTTCCCGGGTGGTCGTCAACCCGACCCATCCGCTTTCCTACAAGATGGAACGGGACACGGATTTCCGCGACACGGTGGTCACTCTTCTGGTCGACAACTCCGGCTCCATGCGTGGCCGGCCAATCACCGTCGCCGCCATGTGCGGGGACATCCTGGCCCGCACCCTGGAACGCTGCGGCGTCAAGGTGGAGATCCTGGGCTTCACCACGCGCTCATGGAAGGGTGGCCAGGCGCGGGAGAAATGGGTCGCCGACGGCAAGCCGAAGAACCCTGGCCGCCTCAACGACCTGCGGCACATCGTCTACAAGGCCGCCGACCAGCCCTGGCGGCGGGCCCGCAAGAACCTAGGCCTCATGCTGCGCGAGGGCCTGTTGAAGGAGAACATCGACGGCGAAGCGCTCTTGTGGGCCCACCACCGGCTCTTGGGCCGGCCCGAGCAGCGGCGCATCCTGATGGTCATCTCCGACGGCGCGCCGGTGGACGATGCGACCCTTTCGGCCAACCCGGGCAACTACCTGGAGCGCCACCTGCGCGACGTTATCGAATACATCGAGACCCGCTCCGACGTGGAGATCACGGCCATCGGCATCGGCCACGACGTAACCCGCTACTACCGCCGCGCCGTGACCATCGTCGACGCCGAGGAACTGGGCGACACCATGATGAACCAGTTGGCGGAACTGTTCGATGAAGACTCCGCCGTGGGACGCGGTGGGCGGGCCGCCTGATACGGGCAGGCGGAAAGCCGGAAACTATCGGACGCTAAGGTAGGGCCCTTCGATGGGCGGCTCGGCGGTGAACTTCTGCACCGGCTGACGGGACAGCATGGGACGCGGCCCACGCTCGCCGGGCACCGCGGCCATCAGGATGTTGCCCCGCTCGTCGCGGCAGACGTCCCCTTCCACGACGCCGCGCCACACGGAACAGTCCTTGCCGGCGACCATGGAGAGCCCGTGGTCGGTAATGGTCTTCTCCGTGGTCAGCACGCTGACCCCGTCGAGCACCCAGCCGGCCACCTGGAGTGGCACCGGAAGTGCGCAGCCGCCAACAGTCACGGCGACGACGGCGACGAGGGCGATGCGGGGCGCGATTCGGGACACGTGGCAACTCCGTTGCTGATTTGACCGCATCATGGCGGCCCTCTCTGACGCCTAGCTGACCGAATCCGGTCTGGTGTGGCGGACTCGTAACGGTGGTGTGAACGGTTATGAATGAAAATCCCCGCCTGCCGCGGCAATTCGCCGCCTTTGGTCTTTCCGCGAGCCCGGCGCGCCGCTAGCATGCGGCCATGAAATTCATTCACCTGACCGACCCGCACCTGGTGCCCCGGCCGCAGAAGCTGTTCGGCCTGGACGTCCACGCACGCCTTGCCGCCGCCGTCGACAGCATCAACCGCAACTTCGCCGACGCCGAGCTCTGCATGGTCACCGGCGACATCACCCATTGGGGCGAGGACGCCGCCTACGGGGAAATCAAGGAAATCCTCTCAGGGCTCGCCATGCCCTGGCACCTGTTGATCGGCAACCACGACGAACGGAGCACCATGCGCGCTGCCTTTCCCGACGGACCCTGGTCGGAAGACGGTTTCCTGCATTACACCTTGGAGACGCCAGCCGGCGTCTTTTTGGTGCTCGATACGGTGGATGACGGCAAGCCCGGCGGTCGGCTCTGCGAGGCGCGCCTGCGTTGGCTGCGCAGGCACCTCCTGGAAACCCAGGACAGGGGCCAAAGCGTGTTCCTGTTCATGCACCACCCGCCCATGGAGTTGGGCATCCACGGCATGGATATGAACAAACTGGCCAACTCCGAAGACCTGATCGCCGTGCTGCATGGCTTTACCCACATCCGGCATCTGTTCTTCGGCCACCTGCACCGCACCTGCCACGGCTCGTGGCGGGGCCTCGGCTTCTCGACGGTCAAGGCGACGGCCTTCCAGGTCGGCTTAGTCCTGGACGCGACGACACCGGTGCAAGGCTCGCTGGAAAACCCGGCCTACGCGGTGGTTCTGATCGGCGACGACAACGTCGTCATCCACGACCACAGTTACTTCGAGGAGGACACGATCTTCGATTACGGGCGCGGCATCCCCGAAGACGGCGAGGCGCCGCCAGACCATCAGAGGGGCCGGGCCTGAGCGATGTTTCGGCGGGAATTGACCGTTAGTCTATGCGCAGCCGTCCTGCTTCTCGCTGGGGCTGTGCCGGCTGGAGCTGCCAAACCAGACGTGGAAATTCTGCACCGGGGCATCAACCTGGTCGGCATGCCCTTGCCGGAAACCAACTACGATATCGACCTACTGGCGCCGGCGGACGGCGTCGCCAATCTGAAGGCGGCCCTTGATCGCATCTATGCGAAATCGCCGTTCAGCGTGAAGCACCTGGAGACCCTGAAGCAAAACGGCCGGGTGACCATCGTCTACGATGCCGCGTTCCCGAAGCGCCAGCTCGCGTCTGTGACCATCGCCGCCTTTTTCCCGGACTTTTTCCAGAAGGAGGCCGGCGGCATCAAGCAGTTCCTGGTTGTGGTCGGCCGGTTCGGCGCCAAATGGCCCGCCGACAAGCTGGCCGCCATCATCGTCCACGAACTGGTCGGCCACGGCCTGCAGCACTTCCGCGGCCGCGGCACGCGGGACCGCAAGATCGATCGGGAATGCGAAGCCCTGATCTATGAGGAGCAGTCCTACCAGGACCTGGGCGTGAAGCGGGACACCTCCGACATGGTCCGCTTCCGCAAGGACGTGCGCACCAACTGGTGCGCCGATTTCAGCCGCTACCTGCGTGACCGGGGCCTCAACGTGGATGAAGCCTGGGGCTACGGGCGCCCCGACGTACCGAAGCTGCTGACACACTTCGAGAGCTACATCCAACACCTCAGGGAAACCGGTACCGCCGGCAAGGCCGTGGCCCGGGCGAACGCCAAGCGGGCCGGTGATTTCGCCGCTTTCGCGGCGAAGGCCGAAAATTCGGGCTCGGCGCCGGACATGCTGATCGTCGCCAAGCGTTACCTGAAGGGCATCGGCACCGCGCGCGATCCGCGCAAGGGGGTGGAATGGGCCCGCAAGGCGGCCCGGACGGGCCACGGTCCAGCCCTGCATATCCTGGGCGCACTCACCGCCGCCGGCCACGGCACCAAGAAAAACCCCGTGGAGGCCTACAAGTGGTACACCCTGGCCATCAAGAACGGTTTCGGGGCCTCAAAGAAACACCGGGCCAAGTTGAAGCAGCGATTGAAACCGGCCGAGATCAGCGAAGCGGAGAAACGCGCCGCCCAATGGCGCCCGGCGCCGAAAGGCTGACCTCGGAACCGATCCCGACGCCGCAAGGTCCGATCAACCGGCGGGGGCTTTCTCCAGCTGCCCCAGCCAATGACGGACGGTGCCCAGGTAGGGCCGGTAGAACGGCGGGATCGGCTGGTAGTAATGGGCGTGCCAGGGACAGGGCGCGTCAATGAGCGCCGCGTCGCCGGGCCGCCAGGGATAGTCCGCGAATCGCACCACGGTGCCGTCCGGCAGTTGCTTTTCCTCCCTGTTGCAGCAGTAGAACAGGGTCGGCTCGGCGCTCGACGCCCTAAGCAGACGAAAGTAGGCGTCGATGACCGCCGGCTCCATCTCCTGCATGGAGGCGATGTTGACGGCCAGCGAGATGGGCACGCCGGCGAGGAAATCCATGTCGTCCGCCCGCACCGCCAATAGCCGTGGCCCGTCGGCTTCCAGGGCGCCATGCAGGGCGTCGCGGCTGGTCGCTAGGCCGACGGACGCGCCGGACAGGGCGCTCTGGATATAGACCAGATCCACCAACAGGCTCTGGGAAAGATTGATGGCCATCACCCGAAGCCCCGGGTTGTGGGCCAAAAGAAGGCTCGCCAGGGTGCCGTAGCCGTCACCGATGACCAACACGACGCGACCCGACGCCAGGCATTCGGGCGCCTGCGCCCTCAGCAGGGCCAGGGTCAGCGCCTGGCGCAGTACGCCCAGCTCGTAAAGTCGCCCCTGACGCGCCGTGATCTCCGCCGCCAGGCGGTCGATGGCCGGGAACTCGGGGAAACCTTCGCCCATGCGCCGGAACCGGCGTTGCAGGGTCTGGTGATAGAACCGCCGCAATCCCGTTGCCGGCGCCGCGTGATGGCCGAGCCCCCGAACCCCTTGGAAATCCCCATCCTCATAACGGAAGGTCTCCAACTCCTGGCGCCAGTGGGACGAAGCACTTTGGTCGCTGGTCCCAACTTGACGAGCGAGATATTGGATCGCATCTTCATCGAGGAGAAGCTGTTCGGACGGCATTCACCGGGGGTCCCCGTTGGCCTGCATGGGCTCAGTATACGAATGCCCCTGGAAGACGCAAAAACTTGTAAATGCCGCCTCTGCCGACGACATGAACGGAGGTGACGAGACGGCTCGGGAATGCGCACATGAGACCCATCCCATCGGTGATGCTGCTGGTCGTCGGGCTGCTGGCCGCCGGCACCGGGCCGGCCTTGTCCGACCCCATCCGCTTGGCGCAGCGCGCCGTGCCCCTGCACGCAGACGCACCGGACCAAATGGCCGTCGGCAAGCTCCGCTACGCCGGCGGCTTGGTCTTAAGCGCCGATGACGCGGCCTTCGGCGGGCTCTCGGCCTTGGGCGTCAGTGCCGACGGCAGGCGGATGATCGCGCTCTCCGATTCCGGCCACCGCCTCGCCGCCAACCTCACTTACCATGCGGACGGCCGCCTCAAGGCCCTGGAAGACACGGACCTCAGCACCCTTGCCGGCCTCGACGGCCGGCCGCTCCGGGCCAAGCCGCAAGCCGACGCGGAAGCCATGAGCCCCGGCGTCGATGGCGAGATCATCGTCGGCTTCGAACGCAACCACCGCATTTGGCGTTACCTGCCGGGGGTCTTGGTCCCCGACCCCCTGCGGCCGCCAGCGGAACTGGCCGGCATGCCCCGGAACAGTGGCATCGAGGCCCTGACCCTCATGAACGACGGCCGCCTGCTGGCGATCACCGAAGGCCTGGACGGCACCGTCGGCGACGCCGTTGGCTGGGTCAGCGATCCCGCCGGCTGGTCCCTGTTGACCTACGCCAAGCGGGACGGCTTCCGGCCGACCGGCGCGGCGACGCTGCCCGGCGGTGACGTGCTGGTTTTGGAACGCCGCTATACGCTCCGCGACGGGGTGGCGGTGCGGGTCCAGCGAATCGACGCCGGGGCGGTGGAGCCCGGCGCCCGCCTGGTGCCCCGGCTGGTGGCGGATCTGCGCCCACCGCTGACGGTCGACAATTTCGAGGGCATCGACATCCGCCGCGCCGCCGACGGCCGCACCTGGGTCTATATTGTCTCCGACGACAACTTCAATCCCCTGCAGCGGACCCTGCTGATGATGTTTGAGTTGATGGAGTGAGCGCATGAAACCCGCACCGCCCTGTTCGCCCTGCTCGCCGTGGCCATGGCCGACCCCGTGTTGGCCCAGGCACCGAAGGATAAGCTGCACAATGTGACCCGCTCGGATGCCTTGCGGCCGGAACGGGTGGCGGCCACGGAGCCGACCTTCGCCCATCCCCACAACCTGGTCCTGTCGCCGGACGGCAAGCACCTGGTGGTCACCGACATGAGCAACGACGTGATCAAGGTGCTCGATCCCAAGACCCTCGCCACCCAGGCCAGTTTCGGCGAGGGCGTTCTGGCCGGCCCCCACGACGCCGATTTCGACGCCGCCGGCCGGCTGCTCATTGCCGATACGGCCAACGACCGGATCGCCATCTACGACTTCCGCGGCGTCACCGAAGGCAAGGCCATGGTCACGCCCTTGGGCGAGCTTACCGATCAGGTCGACTGGCCGGAGGGCGTTGCCGGGGCCGCCGACGGGACCATCTATGTCACCAACGTGGGCAGCAGTTCCCTGCTTTTGATCCGCGACGGACGTGTGGTGCGCAAGGTCGATGCGTCCGAATCCACGGACAAGCGGTTCTCCCGGCCCCACGACGTGGAGTTCGACGAGTCCGCGGGTCGGGTCATCGTCGTCGATTCGGGCAACCACCGCCTGGTGATCTTCGATCGCGAACTGAACTTCATTCGGGTTCTGGCCGACGCCCCCTATCACTTCTACGAGCCCAAATACGTGGCGTCGACGCCCGAGGGCCATATCTGGGTTGCCGACGAGTACAACAGCCAGATCAAGGTATTGGACAAGGACTACCGCCCCATCGGCTTCATCGGCACCGGCGACAAGGGCGACGGTCCCGGCCAGTTGAATTGGCCGGAAGGGGTATACGTGAAGGGCGCGGATGTCTGGATTTCCGACACCTACAATAACCGGATCCTGAAATATCGGCTCGGCGGTTAAACACAACACCGGAATCAAAAAGGCCCGCCGGAGCGGGCCTCATGGATTCGCGGCGCGGTCTTCTTAGGCGGCCGCGCCGGCCTTGCGGATGCGTTTCTTCAGGCGCCTGAGTTCCACGTCGAGATCGGCGTCCCGGGCGTCCAGCAAAAAGGCGTCCAAGCCGCCCTTGTGTTCCACCGTGCGGATGGCGGCGGCCGAAATGCGCAGGCTTACGGGCTTGCCGAGGGCGTCGCTCATCAGCGACACCTTCTGCAGGTTCGGCAGGTAGCGCCGGCGGGTTTTGTTGTGGGCGTGGCTCACGTTGTTACCGGTGAGAACGCGCTTGCCGGTCAATGCGCAACGTCGGGACATGTCTCGATCCTCGTTCGACAAAAGTCGGAAATTCTTGAAAGCGGCGGGATTTGTAGGGGAAGCGGGGCGTCGCGTCAAGGCCGGATGCGCCACGCCCGGCCCGGCAGTTTGCCCGCCGCCGGGCCGCCGCCTATCCTGGGCCACCAGCAAGGAGATCCGCCATGCCCGCCCCCTTGAGCGCCCAACACATGCGCGCCACCATCGAGGCCTACTACGCCGGCTGCAACACCGCCGACAAAGCCCGAATGACCGCCTGTTTCACCCCGGACGCCGTCCATTACTTCCCGCCGGGCACCAAATCGTCGCCCTGGGTGGGGTCGGAGACAATCGCCGAGAAGTGGGTCTGGTGCGTCGAAAACCTGGGCTCGCGCTGGACCCTGGAACGGGTGCTGTGCCAACCCGACACCGACGAGGCGGTGGTCGAATGGACCCATTGGCGAACCAAGGCGGGCTCGTACCTGCGCGGCGACGAGTGGTACGTGTTCGACAGGGAATCGGGCCTGATCACGGAAATCCGCGCCTATTTCGCCGCCGCCTGGGACCCGGCGGTGGAAAAGAGCGAGATTCCGGGGTTCAACTACGCCGGGCGGGGGTATGCGTTGACGCCACCTGAGGGAAATGAACTGCGCCGCGCCTCAGTTCGCAGGCACCGGCAGGGCGATGGAATCGATCAGACGCTCATCATAGGTCGGCAATGCCACCATCAGCGACAGGGCGCCGAAACGCCGCGCATACAGGTTGAGGTCCAGTTTGGCACCGGACTTCCGGTCGTTGGCCAGCCAGCGCATGCCGGCGGCGCGCCCCGGCACCACGTTGATCAGGGCCGGATCGCGCTTCAGGCAGGCGATTCGCGCCGGCGCCGGCGCACTGAGGCCGGCATGGTCGTGGGCGACGAAACCGGGCGATACGTAACCGGCGGGGCAGACCGGCTTCCAGATGCTGCCGTTCATCCTGGCGCCGCTGCAGCGATCGCTCCACACCAGCGCGTAGCCGGTGGGGAATGTCCACCAGGTCCCGGGTGCTCGGCCGGCGCCGCATACGGCGCCGACGGTGCGGACCGAACCGTAGCCGAGGACGGCCTGGTCTCCGATGGCGACGCAGTCCCGGTTGGTCGGGATCCGCGCCCGCCAAAGCGCCCAACTGGACCGTCCGCCGGACCCCTTGTCGTTGTAAACCAGTTCGGCCGGGAACATTTCGACGGCGAAGCGCTGCCCGCCGGCCGGCTTGGCACGGGTGCGGAGCCGGGAAAGCTCCAGCATGGTACCGGCGACCATCGCCAGATAGGCCTTCCGCTCGTCCGGCGTCAGGCGCATGCCGCGGATCACGCCGTCGGCCTGTTCGAGGATGTAGGACTGGGCCGACGATTCCAGCAGGTTGCGGGCAATGGAGCCCGACCCGTAGGTGGTGACGATGTCCACCTGGCGCTTGAAGGCGGCGGCGGTCCTTTTCATGCCGGTCAGCGGATCGCCCTCGGTCACCATGTAGGACCAGCTTACCGTCGGATTCCATTTCTGGGTAAGCCGGCCCAGTTCGCGCCCCAACGCCGCCGGGTCCTTGATATTCTTCAACGCGCCCCAGGAATCCCGCGAGATTTCCTTGAAGTCCTTCTCCAAGGTATCGAGCGATGAAGCCGCCATCCGGGAGGTCACGTCGCGGTGGAATTTCCGGGCCTTGTTGAGGAAGGCCGTGGCCTTGTTGTCCGGCAGCAGTTCGGCAACGACGTATGCCAAGGATACGGGGCTGGCGTGGGCGACCACCGTACCGGCGGCGCCCGCCGCCGTCTTGAGGTCCCGCCAATGCCTGTTGAAGGCGGTTTTCAGGCCGTTGAAATCGCCCTTGCGGACCACCCCGTCCAGGGCCCGCGCCGTGTCCACGGTTCGCGAGCCGACATAGTTGACGGCCCGGGTCGCGGCGCGTGCCACAGTGTCGGTCCATTTGTCGCAACGGGGCAGCCGGACGCCGGGTCCGTTGCGGTAGTACTTGGCCGCAAAGAGGCCCTTCGGCATGCGTTTCGGCGGCGGCGCCATCAGGGCCCCGCGGGCCCGGTAGATGCGGACCTTGCGGTTGACGCCGAGGGCCAAGCCGTTGGGCGCCACGGTGATGCTGGCGAGCCGCCCCTTGTGGCGCTGCCAATGCCGCCCCGTCCAGCGGTAAATGGCGTCATCGGGCGCGGTCACCCAGACGGTGCCGTCGGCACCGACGCCGATGTCCTTGCCGACGCCGGGCATCTGGTGCCAACGTCGGCCGTCGTGATGGAAGATATGGCCGCCTTCGTTGACCACCCAGGGCCGCCCCTTTGGACCGACGGCAATGCGCCCCGCCCCGCCGATGCTTGCGGTCCAGCCGGTGCCGGTCCAGCGATGGATGCCATAGCCACCGGACACCCGGTTGGCGCTGATCAGCCAGACCGTGCCGTCGGCGCCGATGCCGATGTCGGTGCCGGTGCCCGGCAGGAGGTGCCATTTGCGGCCATCGTGGCTGAAGATCCGGTTTTGGTCATTGATCAGCCATGCGCCGCCCTCCGGATCGACCGCGACACGCACCGCCCTGGCCGCCGTTTCCGTCCACTTGCCGCGATGGTTCCAATGGTAGACCGCATGCCCCCCGGCCCCGCCACCGGTGCCGACGACCCAGGTGGCGCCGTTGGCGCCGACGGAAATATCCACGGCCTTGCCGGGCAGCCGTTCCCAGACCACGTTGGCACGGCCGGCAGCCGGCAGGAGAAGGCCGGCAAGAACCAAGGCGAGGATGGTGCGGGTGCGCATTGCCGGTCATGGTACGGTCTGGCGCCCGTCCCCGGCAAGCGGCGCGGATGACCGCCGGCCGTCAGCCGTCGATGACGTATATGGAAACCTCCACTTCGCCCTCGGCCGTGGCGGCCAGCGTGACCACCCGCCGGTAACCTTCTCCCTCGAAAGCATCGAGATGCGGCCAGTGGCCGGGAAGGTCGGGGGATTCGAAGATAAGGACCTCGATGGGGGCTGCCGACGGGTCCAAAATCAAACCGGGATAGCCAAGCTCGGCACCCCAGCCGGCTTCAACCAGCCGACCACGGACCGTCCCCGTTCGCCAATGCCCACCCAAATCCGCCAACTGATGATGATTGACCCGCCCCGGCGCCAACGTCCCGTAGGTCGCCAGGCGCATATGGGCGGTGAGCGTCGATTTGGCCATCCGGCGCCCCCTACACGCCTTCCGGCCGCCGGTCCGCCCAGGGTCGGGCCCGCTCGAAACAGGCCGCCGCGTGCAGCACACGATCATCAGCCAGCCAGGGCCCGACGATCTGCAGGCCCACCGGTAGGCCGTCATCGGTCCAGCCGCAGGGCACGGTGATGGCCGGGTGGCCGGTGAGGTTGAAGGGATGCGTGTAGGGATACCAGGCGGCCCGGGGCACGTCGACGGTTTCACCTTCTATTTCAATGGGTTGCCTGGGATCGTGGTCCGCCGGGATGGCCGGGCGCGCGAGCGTCGGCATGACCACCAGGTCGACCTCGGCGAACCAGGACTGGACCTCGCGGAAAACCCGGGTGCGGGCCTCCATGGCCCGCTGCACGTCGGTGCCGGAAATCGCTTCGCCTTCCGCCATCCAGTGACGGAGCGTGTCACTCATTTTCTCGCCCAACCGGTCGCGGAAACCGGAGAACCGGGCGTTCCACATGGTGTAGGTCAAAGGCCCCCAGAACGGCAGGGTCGGCTCGAAGGGACCTTCGCAATCGATCAGTTCGGCGCCGGCCTCGGCGAAGGCGGGCACGGCGGCCTCGAACAGCCCCCGGGTTTCCGTATCGATCTTGTCGTTGCCAAGGAACACCCGCCAGCCGACCTTCGTCCCTTTCAGGTCCCCCTCGCCCAGCGCCGCCCGGGCCAGCGGCGGCGTGTCACGGCCCAGGCTGTGCACGTCGGCAGGGTGTGGGCCGGCCATGATCTCGAGCATCAGCCCGTTGTCGGCCACCGTGCGGGTCACGGGCCCGATGTAGGACAACAGCCCGAAGCAATCGGCGGTCATGTCGTGCGGCACCCGGCCCAAGGTCTGCTTCATGCCGACGACGCCGCAGGCCGCCGCCGGGATGCGGGTCGAGCCGCCGCCGTCGGTGCCCACGTGCAGCGGCCCCAATCCCGCGGCCGCCGCGACCCCGGCGCCGCCGGATGACCCGCCGGACGTGCGTTCCGGGTTCCAGGGGTTCAAGGTGCGGCCGAACAGGGGCGCCTCGGTCATCGACTTGTGGCCGAACTCCGGCGAGGTTGTCTTGCCCACCAGGACGGCGCCCGCCGCCCTCAGGCGCGCCACGCAAACGCTGTCGGCATCGGGTACGTTGTCGGCGAAGGCGTGTGAGCCGAAGGTGGTTTTGACTCCGGCCGTATTAACCAGATCCTTGACCGTGAACGGCACCCCGTGCAGCGGACCCAAGGCATCGCCGGCCATGACCTTCGCCTCGGCGGCACGGGCCGCGGCCCGGGCTTCCTCGGCGCATATGGTAATGAACGGGTTGAAGGCCGGCTGCACCGCGGCGATGCGTTCCAGGACGGCGTCGGTCAGCTCGACCGGCGATATTTCCTTGTCGCGAACCCTGGCGGCCATCTCGGTGGCCGGTAGGTAGCCCAAAGCAGTCGAATCCATGATCACCCCCGCGCTTGGTCCATTAAAATCCCTGGCATACCGTATCCCGGGCGCCATCGGGACCCAAGACGTTGGTGTTTCATTGGCGCCGGGCCCGGGCTTTTTCCTTGATTCCCGGACACCGCTTTCTAGTATCGCGGCAGAGAGGCATCCCATGAGCGATTCCCAAGACACCCGGCTCCGCCACGACTGGACCTTCGACGAGGCCTCGGCCCTGTTCGAATTGCCCTTCGCGGACCTGATTTTCCGGGCCCAGCAGGCGCACCGGGAATATTTCGACGCCAATCAGGTGCAGATGTCGAACCTGTTGTCGGTGAAGACCGGCGGCTGCCCCGAGGACTGCGCCTACTGCCCCCAGTCGGCCCATTACGAGACGGGCACCCAGGCCGAGAAGCTGATGGACATCGACGACGTGCTCAGGGCCGCGGGCGAGGCCAAGGCCGGCGGCGCGACACGGTTCTGCATGGGGGCCGCCTGGCGCAACCCCAAGGACAAGGACCTGGAGAAGATCTGCGACATGGTTTCCCGGGTCAGCGCGCTCGGCATGGAGACCTGCGCGACGCTGGGCATGCTGAGCTCGACCCAGGCGGAACGGCTCCGCGAGGCGGGCCTCGATTACTACAACCACAACCTGGATACCTCGGAAGAGTTCTACGGCGAGATCATCACCACCCGGACCTATTCGGACCGCCTGGAGACCCTCGCGGCGGTGCGTGGGGCGGGCATGAAGATTTGCTGCGGCGGCATTGTCGGCATGGGCGAGGAGAAGCACGACCGGGTCAACATGCTGGTGACCATGGCCAACCTGCCGGCCCATCCGGAGAGCGTCCCCATCAACATGCTGGTGCCCGTCGAGGGCACGCCGCTGGCCGAAACACCGGCGCTCGATTCGCTGGAATTCGTGCGCACCATCGCGGTGGCCAAGATCATGATGCCGGCATCCGTCATCCGCCTGTCGGCGGGCCGCGAGGAGATGAGCGACGAATTGCAGGCGCTCTGTTTCCTGGCCGGCGCGGGGTCCGTGTTCGTCGGCGCCAAGTTGCTGACCACGGCGAACCCGGAGCGTGACCGGGACGACGCCCTGTTCGGGCGCCTCGGCATCACCGGCACCGACGAGGACAGTCCGTCGCAAGCGGCGGAGTAGAAGTCCCATGAGCACGCCTGTCCGGCCGGACTGGTTCACCAAGGGCTATGAACACATCTGGATGCCCTACACCCAGATGAAGACCTCGCCCCTGCCCCAGGCGGTGAAATCCACCCATGGCACCCGCATCGTCCTCGAGGACGGCCGCGAGCTCATCGACGGCATCGCGTCTTGGTGGTCCGCCTGCCACGGCTATAACCATCCGCACATCATCGAGGCCATCCACGCCCAGGCCACGAAGATGCCACACGTCATGCTGGCCGGCCTCTCCAACGAACCGGCCTTCACCCTCGCGACGCGTCTGGCGGCGATGACGCCGGGGGACCTCAACCGGGTGTTCTTTTCCGAATCGGGCTCCGTTTCCGTGGAGATCGCCATGAAGATGGCGGTCCAGTACTGGGTCAACGACGGTCATGCGGAACGCAAGAAATTCATCGCCTTCCGGAACGGCTATCACGGCGACACCATCGGCACCATGGGGATCGGCGACCCGGTCAACGTCATGCACGGCCCCTTCCACGGCCTCATGCCGGCGCAGTTGGTCTGCGATCTGCCCGACGATATCGAGGAGCGCGCCCGGTTCGAGATTTTCGTCGCCGAACAGGCCAACCGCTGCGCCGGCATCGTCATGGAGCCCCTGGTGCAGGGCGCCGGCGGCATGGTCTTCCATGACGCCGAGATGGTGCGCTACATGCGCGAGATATGTGATCGTTACGATCTCTTGTTGATCCTCGACGAAATCATGGTCGGGCTGGGGCGCCTCGGCACCACCTTCGCCTGCACCCAGGCCGACGTGACCCCGGACCTGATGACGCTTTCCAAGTCGCTGACCGGCGGCACCCTGCCCATGGCCGCGACCATCGCCACGGACCGCATCTTCGAGGCGTTCTACGACGACGAGTTGACCCGCTGCCTGATGCACGGCCCGACCTACACGGGCAACGCGCTTGCCGCGGCTGCCGCCAATGCGTCGCTCGACCTGTTCGAGCAGGAGCCGCGCCTGGAACAAGTCGCCGCCATCCAGGAACAACTTGCGGCGGAGTTGGCGCCATGCGCGGAGATCAAGGGCGTCCTCGATGTCCGGACCCGCGGCGCGCTTGGCGTGGTCCAGCTATCGACACTGGGCGACATGTATTGGATCCGCAACCGCTTCCTGGAGGAAGGCTGCTGGGTGCGACCCTTCAACAACGTCGTCTACCTGATGCCTTCCTTCACCATCGAACCGGCGGACCTGACCCGGCTCACCGCCGCGGTGGTGAAGATCGTCGGCGAGTGGTCGGCCAGGCTGGGGGAGTGGGAGGCGTGAGCGGAAACGGCTCACTGGACGCCTTCGCCCGGTCCAAGCTCGAGGCTCTGGAGAAGAAGAACCTGCGGCGCCGGCTGACGATCACCGAACCGGTGAATGCCGCCCAGGTGATCCGCGACGGCAAACAACTGATCGACTTTTCCTCCAACGACTACCTGGGCCTGAACCAGCACCCAAAACTGAAGGCCGCGGCGGTGGCGGCGACGGAGAAATACGGGGTCGGCTCCGGCGGCTCGCGGCTGATTACCGGCAACCATCCCCTGTTCCGCGACCTGGAGGACCGGCTGGCAAAACTGAAGGGCACGGAGGACGCCGTGGTCTTCGGCTCCGGCTTTCTGGCCAACAGCGGCATCATCCCCTCGCTGATCTCGGCCGAGGACGCGGTGTTCCTGGACGAGTTGTCGCACGCCTGCATCTTCTATGGGGCTCGCCTGACCCGTGGCGCCCAGCACGTGTTCCGGCACAACGACATGGCGCACCTGCGTGAACTGCTGGAAGCCCACCGGGCCGACCATCCGCACGCCATGATCGTCACCGACGGGGTGTTCTCAATGGACGGCGACCTGGCGCCGCTGACCGAGCTAACGGAACTGGCGGAAGAATTCGGCGCCTGGCTAATGACCGATGACGCCCACGGCATCGGCGTGGTCGGCGGCGGCCGGGGGTCGAGCTACGCCAACGGCGCGCGCCACGCGGTGGAACTGCAGATGGGGACCCTTTCCAAGGCCGTCGGCGGTTACGGCGGATATCTCTGCGCCAGCCATACGGTCTGCGAGTTGATCCGCACGCGCTGCCGGACCTTCGTCTATTCCACGGGCCTGCCGCCGGGCCCCATCGCTGCCGCCCTGGCGGCCCTGGATCTGATCGAAGAGGATCCCGAATTCGCCGCCCGGCCCCTCGCCTTGGCCCGGTCCTTCACCCGCGCCCTCAACCTTCCGCGCGCCGAAAGCCCCATTGTGCCGGTGATCCTTGGTGACACGGATCACACCATGGCGTCGGCGAAACTGTTAGAAGAAAAAGGGTTCTTGGTCGTTCCCATCCGACCGCCTACAGTACCGGAGGGAACATCGAGGCTCCGGGTCACGTTTTCCGCCGCTCACGAGGAAGCGGACGTGGAGCGCCTGGCAGGAATCATACGCGAATCAATCCTCTAGGGGGGATCGTCGTGAAGCCTTTCTTCATCACCGCCAGCGGCACCGGCGTCGGCAAGACTGTGGTTACGGCTTGGATGACCCGTGAATTGCTGGCCGCCGGCAAGACGGTCAAGGTGGTGAAGCCGCTGATCACCGGGTTTACCTGGCACGGCCTCCAGTACAGCGACACCGGCCGCATCCTGCGCGCACTGGGCGCCAAGCCGACCCCGGAGAACGTCACCGCGGTCTCGCCTTGGCGGTTCGAGCCGCCGCTCTCGCCGGACATGGCGGCGAAGCGCGAGGACCGGATCATCGATTTCGAGGAACTTCTGGATTTCTGCCGCCAGTCGCTGACCAGCGGCGAGGACGTGGGCCTCATCGAGGGAGTCGGCGGGGTCATGGTGCCCCTCGACGAGACGCATACGGTGGCCGACTGGATTACGGCCCTGGATATTCCCACCATCGTCGTCGTCGGCTCCTACCTGGGCAGCCTCAGCCACACCCTGACCACGGTGGAGAGCATGCAGGGCCGTGACATCCCCATCCATGCCGTGGTGGTCAGCGAGTCCGAGGAGAATCCGGTGCCCCTGGAGGAGACCGTGGAGACCATGCGCCGGTTCATGCCGGACATGAACATCCGCGCCCTGCCCCGGGGCAAGTTCGAGGCCGGCCAGCCGGAGATCCTTGCCGATCTGGTTGCCTGAAGCCGGGCGGCCGCAAGGTTCCGGCAAGGTGCGCCGGTTATGACCCGGCCGACCAGAAACGGGAGATCCGATCCATGCGCATCCTGACCATCGTCGCCGTCGCCGCCATTACCACCGCGACGCTCCAGCCCCGGGCGCATGCCCAGGGTTTGCTCGACAAACTGCAGAACGTCATCGGCAACGTCACCCAACCGGGCGGTACGTCTTCCGGCGGCGGCACGCTCAGCCAGTCCGACGTCACGGCGGGGCTCAGGGAGGCGCTTCGGGTCGGCACGGAACGGGTGGTCGCCAGTTTGGGCACCGCCGACGGCTACAACGCCGACCCGGCCATTCATATCCCGCTGCCGCCGGAATTGCAGCAGGTCCAGACATTCCTCAAGAAGTTCGGGCTCTCGGGCCTCGCCGACGACGTGGAACTGCGCCTCAACCGGGCCGCCGAGGCGGCCGCACCGAAGACCAAGGAGCTGATCTGGAAGGCCATCTCGGAGATGACCCTGGACGACGCCATGAAGATCTACAACGGCCCCGACGACGCGGCCACCCAGTACTTCAAGAAGGTCGCCTCGAGCGATCTGGCGGCGACGGTGAAGCCCGTCGTCGACCAATCGCTCAACGAGGTCGGCGCCATCTCCGCCTACGACAACCTGATGGGCCAGTACAAGGCCCTTCCCCTGGTCCCGGACGTCAAGGCCAACCTTTCCGACCACGCCACGGAGCTGGCCCTCAAGGGCCTGTTCCACTACCTGGCCAAGGAGGAAGCGGCGATCCGCCAGAACCCGGCGAAGCGGACCACGGAAATCCTGACAAAGGTGTTCGGGGGGTCGTGAGGCGGGACCTCAGGCACCCATCTCCGCCTTCAGGTTCTCATCCAGCTTGTCGAGGAACGTTTGCGTCGTCATCCAGCCCTGCTCGGGGCCGATGAGGAGCGCCAGGTCCTTGGTCATGAAACCGGCCTCGACGGTCTCGATGCAGACCTTCTCCAAGGCCTCGGCGAACCCGACGACCTCCGGGGTCTCGTCGAACTGGCCCCGGTAGGAAAGCGCGCGGGTCCAGGCGAAGATCGACGCGATGGGGTTGGTGGAGGTCTCGCGGCCGTCCTGGTGCTGGCGGTAGTGGCGGGTAACCGTGCCGTGGGCCGCTTCCGCTTCGACGGTCTTGCCGTCCGGCGTCATCAGCACCGAGGTCATCAACCCCAGTGAGCCGAAGCCCTGGGCTACCGTATCGGACTGCACGTCGCCGTCGTAGTTCTTGCAGGCCCAGACGAAGCCGCCGTCCCACTTCATGGCGCAGGCCACCATGTCGTCGATAAGGCGGTGCTGGTAGGTGATCCGCTTGTCGTCGAACTGGTGCTTGAATTCGTTCTCGAAGACCTCCTCGAACAGGTCCTTGAAGCGCCCGTCATAGGCCTTGAGGATGGTGTTCTTGGTCGACAGATAGACCGGCCAACCGAGGCTCAGGCCGTAGTTGAAGACGGCCCGGGCGAAGCCGCGGATCGATTCGTCCAGGTTGTACATGCCCATGGCGACGCCGGCCGACGGCGCATCGAACACCTCGCGCTCGATCGCCTCGCCGCCGTCATCGGGCTCGAAACGCATGGTCAGCTTGCCCTTCCCCGGGAAGTGGAAATCCGTGGCCCGGTACTGGTCGCCGAAGGCATGCCGGCCGATGACGATGGGCCGGGTCCAGCCGGGCACCAGGCGGGGCACGTTCTGGCAGATGATCGGCTGGCGGACCACGGTGCCGCCGAGGATGTTGCGGATGGTGCCGTTGGGCGAGCGCCACATCTCCTTCAGGCCAAATTCCTCGACCCGTTGCTCATCGGGGGTGATGGTGGCGCATTTGACGCCGACCCCGAATTCCTTGATGGCGTTGGCGGAATCCACGGTGACCTGGTCGTCGGTGGCGTCCCGGTTCTCCATGGAGAGGTCGTAGTACTTCAGATCGACATCCAGGTAGGGCAGGATCAGTTTGTCCTTGATGAAGGCCCACATGATCCGGGTCATCTCGTCGCCATCGAGCTCCACGATGGGGTTCTTCACCTTGATCTTCGACATGACATTCTCCCGTCAAACGGCCCCGCGCCGGAACCTACTGGCCGGGGCGGACGAATTCAAGCGGCGGGCGGGCTCAACGGCGGTACTCGTAGGTCTCGTTGAAACGCCGGGTCAGATAGTCGCCGGCATTGACGGGCGGGAACCGGGGGGCATCCCCGGCCTCGATGCAGGACGGGATGACCTCCACCGTGGCATCCACGTTGGGGTCCAGGAAGAACGGGATGGAATAGCGGTCGCGGCCCGACGTGTTGACCACCCGATGCGCCCGGGCCCGGTAGCGCCCGTTGGTCCAGTGGCTCAACAGTTCGCCCAGGTTGACGACGAAACAGCCCTCCAGGGGCGGCGCAGCGATCCACTCGCCGGGCCGGCGCTCGATCTGCAGGCCGCCAGCGTCGTCCTGGGCCAGGATGGTCAGGAATCCATAGTCCGTATGGGCGCCGGCGCCGATCTCGGCCTCGCCGATGGCGCCCGATTGCGGCGGATAGTGGATCAGCCGGAGGTTGCCGACGGGATCTTCCATGGCGTCGGCGAAATGGTCCGGCGCCAGGCCCAGCCCCCGGGCGACGGCCTGCACCAGCGCCCGGGAGAGGCCCATCATCGCCGCATGGTAAGCGGTTACCGCATCGCGGAACCCGGCCAAGTCCGGCCAAACATTGGGACTGTTGAAGGGCTTGCCGGCGGCCACGTCGGGATGGTCCGGGGCGCGCTCGACGCCGCAATCGAAGCATTCCTTCAAGTCGGTGGTTCGGGCCCGGTTCAGGCGCTCCTCGCCGAGGCCCGTGTAGCCCCGCTGGTGGGGGTGCGATCGGCTGATGTGAATGGCCCGCTTGTCATCGTCGGCAAGGGCGAAGAACCGCCGCGCCGCATCGAAGGCACCTTCGATGATCGCGTCGGCGACACCGTGACCGCGGACATAGAAGAACCCGGCCCCGGCACAGGCCCCGGCAATTGCCTCGACCGCCCCTGCATTGGCGGCGTCACCGGCCTGCAAGCCCAGGTCGATGATCGGGATCTCGGCCACGGTAACATCCCGGGCGGCGACACCGGGGTCGACAACGGGCGTTTCGTGAGTCTGGGGCATGACGACCTGCCTTCTCGCTCAGAGATGACTGGTAAGCACTTCCTGGTCCGGCTCCGGGGCGTCGGCCAGGGCCTGGAATACCGCCTCGGCGCTATCGACCACGGAGATCAGCTCGCGGATCTTCAGATGTGCGAAATCGCCCTCGATGACCGCATCCAGTAGGTCCAGGAACGGCTTCCAGTAGCCGTCCACGTCGATCAAAACGATGGGCCGGTCGTGTTGGCGCAGTTGTTTCCAGGTCATGATCTCGATGGTCTCATCCAGGGTGCCGATGCCGCCGGGCAACACCACGGCCGCGTCGGAAAGCTCGAACATGCGTGATTTTCGGCTGTGCATGCTGTCCGTGACGCTCAACTCGCCGACCTTCTCGTTGCCCACCTCCAAGTGCATGAGGAAGTCCGGGATGACGCCCACCACCTCGCCGCCGGCCTCGTGCACGGCGTCGGCGACGACACCCATGAGGCCTATGCGGCCGCCGCCGTAAACCAGCCGGACACCCCTTTCAGCCATCAATTCGCCGAGGCGCCGGGCTTCGGCCGCGTAAGCCGGGTTGTTGCCGGACTTCGAACCACAGAACACGGAAAGGGATTTGAAATCAGCCATTTGTCCAATATCCGGGAGATACGTCGCTATGAAATATTCGTGATCACCGAACCGCCCCTATTGTCCCGGGTCGCGCCATCCGGCTAACATGGCGGGACCATTTCAGGAAACGGAGGCTCGAGCAATGAAAAGATTCATGACCGGCGCCGCGGCCGCGGCCCTCATGATCGCCTTGGCCGGACCGGCCCTCGCCTGCATGGGCGACCATGGCTACAAGAAGACCGCCCAGGCCCTGCAACAGAGCACGCTATCGGCCGAGAAGAAGGCCGCCCTCATGCAGGTCATCAAGAAAAGCGAAGCGGACCACGACAAGTACACGGCCAGCGGCGAATACGGGAAGATGAACAGGGCCGTCGAGGAACTTTCGACAGTCCACCAGCAACTCGAAAAGTAAGCCCGTCCTACGGTTAAAGGCTTGGCGGAACCCGCTTGTGGCGGGTCCCGACGGGGAATGACGCGTCAACATGGGAGAAACCGGATGACCCCAACCAAACAATTCCTGCTTACCGCCGCGGCAGCCGTCATGGCCGCCACCTTGACAACCGCCTCCCAGGCCGGCGAAGGCGATATCAAGTACCGCCAGGCGGTAATGAAGGCCGTCGGCGGCCACATGGGCGCCATGAAGACCATCCTGCAGGGCAAGGGCGGTAATAAGAAGGACCTGGCCGGTCACGCCCATGCCATGGCCGAATTGGCCAAGGTATCGTTGACCGTGTTCCCGGAGGATTCGTCGAAAATGGAGGGCAACACGCGCGCCCTCGACGCCATCTGGGAGAAGCCCGAGGATTTCAAGAAGGTGGCCCAGGCCTTCGTCACCGAATCGGCGAAGCTGGCGGAGATCGCCAAGAAAGGCGACATCAAGGCCTCCGCCAAACAGCTCGGCGCCATGGGCAAGAAGGCCTGCAGCGGCTGCCACAAACCGTTCCGCGAGAAGAAGAAGTAGCTACAGGTTGACGATATAGGTCACCGCCCCGGCGGCGGCGGCGAACAACACAAGGGCGACGAGGAGGTTTCCGCGGGGACCAGCCTCGGCGCCCTTTTCGTCGGCGCCGGGGTCATCGATGGTCTTGTGCCCCGTGACCATGGGACCGACAAGGTTCTCGCCCTTGATCCGGTAGTAGGCGATGGCCGCCAGGTGCAGGGCGATCACCGCCATCAGGGCGTTGCTGGACAGGAAATGCACCCAGGTGATGGTGTCGCTGGTTTCCTTCTCGATGAACTTCATCAACGGTCCCTCGGTGAGGATGTCGTCGTTGGCGAACAGCCCGGTGCCCGCCTGCAGGGCCAACAGGGTCAGCATGGCCACCACCGACCAGCCGCCCATGGGATTGTGCCCCAGATATCGCCCGGCCGTGCCCCTCACCTGTTGGTGGAGATAGGCGAACACGGCAGCCGGGCCGCGCACGAAATCCGTGAACCGGGCGTGCCGGCCGCCGGCGAATCCCCAGGCGATTCGGAACAGAACCAGCGTCAGGATGCAGAATCCGGACATTTGGTGGATGTCCATATCGCCGGTTTTTCCGGTCACTAGCGAGGTGACGACAAGGACCACCAGGGCCCAATGGAACAAGCGCACCGCCACGTCCCAGACGAAAACCCGCCTTTCCTCAGTGCCGCCGGCCTCGTCCGATGAATTTCCTTGGTTCCGTTCCATTTTCATCCGGTTCCTCTCCATGCCGCAGGTCTGGCACAATATTGACTTGAAAACCCTTGCACCCGCCGATCCATGCTAATATGCACGCAATTAGGATATGTGGAACAACCCTCTCATATTGGGCCTCGTCGGAGCCACCGCCGTCGCCGCCGCCATCGGCGTCAACGTCTACCTTTGGGAGGACGAAGTGGACGCTCCGCCGGCGCCTACGGAACAGGCCGCAAAACCGGCGGCCGCGCCCCCGGAACCTGCCGCCCCGGCGCAGGTCAAGGAAAAGACCGACAAACCCACATTTGACGTGGTCCGGGTGACACCCGAAGGCGACGCGGTGATCGCCGGCCGGGCGAAGCCGAAAAGCACCGTGGCGATCATCGACAGCGGCCAGTTCGTCGGCCAGTTGAACGCCGACGATCGCGGCGAATGGGTGTTCGTGCCGGACAAGCCCCTGCAGCCCGGGAGCCGGCAACTGACGCTGGAGCAGCGCGAGGACGGCCAGAAACCGGTGGCCTCCGACGACGTTGTGGTGGTCGTAGTGCCGGAGAAGGACAAGGACATCGCCGGCCGCCCGGCCAAGAAACCGACCCAGGCGTTGGCGCTCAAGTTCCCGCGCGCCGGCGACGGGCCTAGCACGGTACTGCAGAAGCCGACCCCGGAAAGCGCCGTCAAAACGCTGTCCGTGGACACGGTGGATTACGACGATGCCGGTCGCCTGCACATCAGCGGCCGGGGTTGGCCGAAACGCACCGTGCAGCTTTATCTGGACAACAAGATCATCAGCCGGATCGCCATCGACGCCAACGGCGGCTGGCGGCTGAAGCCGGATTCCCCCGTTGCCGCCGGTTTGTACAAGCTCAGGGCCGATGAGGTGAACGCGGCGGGCAAGGTGACGGCGCGAATTGAAATTCCCTTCGCCCGGGCCGAACCCTTGGACAGCATGCCGCCGGAGCCCTTCGTCATCGTACAGCCCGGAAACAGCCTGTGGCGCCTGGCCCGGCGCGCCTACGGCAGCGGTTTCCGCTACACCACCATCTATGCGGCCAATGAGGACCAGATCAAGGACCCGGACCTGGATCTTCCCGGGCCAGGTCTTCGCGGTCCCGCAAACCAATTAGCGTTATCGAAATCGGCGGTCGCGGCTCGCCGGAGCAAGGTCACTTCGGCGCCAGTTCGATCAAGCCGAAGAAAAATGAGATGAATACGACGATAGGAAGACTGACGAGCGTACAGGCGCCGAATTTCAGGTTGGAGTCCTCATTTGAGCGAAGGACCATGAACATGATGATCGCGTAGGCGATCCACATAATCACCGTATAGACGATCCGCTCAACCAGCCATTCTGCGTCCCGCAATACCTTCTCACCAAGATCATCCTCCCCAACCATGCCGCTCAGATAACCGAGAAAACCGACCGCCTCGACGATTACCAAAATGGTAACCAGGCTGGCCGACAAGCCGCCATGCGGCTGAAATCCCTTGAATCCGCCGAAAATCATCCACCCACCCTTGATCCGTCGCGGCGATCCCAGAGATCGCCGATCTCAATGTCCTTCTAGTAATTTGGGTCGGTAACACCATTTCGCAACCACGGTTACGTTTGGCGCAATGTGCCGCGGCCCGCGGCGCTTCCCTAAACGACCGGGTTCACGCCGCGTTGCGGTTGAGGCTTCCCGGCGACAGCGAGCACTGGCCGCGGTCGGTGTTCGGTTCCACGTCCCGCTGAATGATCTTCTGCAGATCGTCGGCGCCACCCACGTAACTGCCGTCGATCCAGATCTGCGGCACCGTGACCGGCGTTTTCGGACTGACGATGGGCTTCACCCGGGCCAGCATCTCATAGAGGGCGCGCGGTTCCTTGACCACGTCGTGGTAGGCGTAGTCGATACCTGCGTCGTCCAGGTAGCTCTTGGCGCGGACGCAATGCGGGCAGGTTTCCTTGCCGAAGACATGATTGCCGTCGATGGACGCGCCGGCGGCGTGGGCCTCGATGACCGCTTGGGTCAAAACGCCGCGGTTCAGCGCCGCGCCCTGGCTGACCATCTTGTCCTCGACGATGACGATGGGCGCGTGCCACCCGCCCTTGGGCAGCGGTTTCCACCATTCCGTCAACCAGTCCCGCATATCGACCTCGACCGCGATCCCGGCCAGTTCCGTTTCGATGGTGTCCTGGATGACGTCCTTGGTCAGCGAGCATTCGCCGCAGGGAATGTTGACCTTGAACGGTCCCCAGGCCCCGGCCCAGCGGAACACGGTGATACGAATGGGTTTCTCGGTCATCGGGTCGACTCCTTCACGCTATCCCCATCCCAGATGACCTCTCCATACCCCTATTTCAATGAACAGCGGGCGGTTGCACATATTCCGACAGCACTTCCAGATACGGTTTCGCCTGGATCAGCAACTGCGCCGCCCGCGACATGAGCACGATGGGCGTCATGGGCTCATCGAGGTCGAATTCATCGCCAAGCACCAGCCGCTGGTCCGCCGTCAGATTCACCCGGCCACCGAGGGCCCGGCCCGCCGAATTCAGGACGGCGACGGCGCTTTGACGGCCGACCGGGTCCTCCGCCGTATAGGGCAGGTGGCCCAGGATGGCCCGGAAGGACATGTGCGCCCCCTGGCCGCGGGCTTCGGCGCGCACCGCGAACAGGTAGCCCGAGTACTCGAAGGTGAATTCCACGGCACCGACGGATCCTTTGCCGGTGATCTCGGGTAACCGTTCCAGGCCCAAAGGCTGTTGGCCGGCGGATTCCGCCGCCTTGAGAATTTCCGGGGTCGTGGTTTGAGGGGCCATCCTTCGTTCGCTTTCCACTGGCGTTGCGTCAAACTCGTGGAACCGAGACTATCACGGCGCATCTAGGCTGTAACCGCCTTAAGATGCCCCTCACTCACGGATCAACCGATTTTGAACCGACGCGGGGGTCGTCCCTGATCGGCGCCCCGTCGGGTTTCTCTTGATCGCGGTGATAAAATTGGGACAATCCGCACCCATCGCCAATGACCGGGGTTTTTCCATCACATGCTGAAGACCGTTTTCGTCCCCATCCACCCGGCCGGCTGGCCGTTCATCGCCATTTTCGCGGCGGCCGGCATCTTGATGGCTTGGTGGTTCGCACCGCTGGGATTCGTCGGCTTGGTGCTGACGGCCTGGTGTGTCTATTTCTTCCGCGACCCACCCCGCGTCACCCCGGCCCGGGAGGGATTGGTGATCTCACCGGCGGATGGCGTCGTCCAATCCATCGTCCAGGCGGCGCCGCCCGAGGAACTGGAGATGGGCAGCGCGCCGCTGACCCGCGTCGCCGTGTTCATGAACGTCTTCAACGTGCATGTGAACCGGATCCCCGTGGACGGCACCATCACCGGCGCGTCCTACCGCCCCGGAAAATTCCTCAATGCGTCCCTCGACAAGGCCAGCATCGACAACGAGCGCCAGAACCTGAAGGTGACCACCGGCGACGGCAAGGATATCGGCTTCGTGCAGATCGCCGGGCTGGTGGCGCGGCGCATCCTCTGCCAAGCCAAGGTCGGTGACGAAATGCGCGCCGGCGAGCGCTTCGGTATGATACGCTTCGGCAGCCGCGTCGACGTTTACCTGCCCGACGGCGTGGCGCCGCTGGTCTCCGTCGGCCAGTTGGCGGTGGCCGGTGAGACCGTGCTCGCCGACCTGAACAGCGACGAGGCGGCCCGGACGGGCGAACAGAGGTAGCGAGGCCATGGCCAAAGCCGCACGGAAACCGAGAACCAAACGGCGGCGCCTGCCGGATATCTCGGTCAACCGGATGATCCCCAACATCCTGACCCTGCTGGCCCTGGCGTCCGGATTGACGGCCATGCGGTTCGCTTTCCAGGAACGCTGGGAACTGGCCGTTTTCGCCATCGCCGTGGCCGCCGTCTTCGACGCCCTCGACGGGCGCATCGCTAGGCTATTGAAGGGGGCCAGCAAGTTCGGCGCGGAATTGGATTCGCTCTCGGATTTCGTCTGCTTCGGTGTCTCGCCGGCGATGATCCTCTATCTCTGGGCACTGCAGGATTCGGGGCGCGGCGCCTGGGTCCTGGTGATGCTGTTCGCCATGTGCATGGGGCTTCGCCTGGCGCGGTTCAACGTGGCCCTTGAGGGCGAGAACGCGCCGGCCTGGAAGGCGCACTTCTTCACCGGCGTGCCCGCCCCGGCGGGCGCCGGTCTGGTGCTCCTGCCGATGATCCTTTCCTTCCAGGTGGGCGACGAGGTGGTTCGCTCGCCCTGGGTGGTGTCCGGCTTCCTGTTGTTGATTGGCGCCTTCTTGGTCAGCGCCATTCCCACCTACTCCTTCAAGAAACTGGTGATCCCGCGCCAGCGGTTCCTCACTTCCATGGTCATCGTGGCGGTGATCATCGCGCTCTTGGCCAGCGTTCCCTGGCTCTGCCTGACGGTGATCCTGTTTCTCTACCTGGGTTCCATGGTGTTCTCCATCCGCGCCCACCGGCGCTACGAGAGCGGCGAGGAAAAGGACGAGGCGCTGCCCGCCGAGATCGAGGACGAGGTCTAGGCGGCCTCCGCCACGCCGCTCCCGGCCCGGGACCGCCGCCGGTCCAGCCAGGCCCACACGTTGCCGCGCACCATCAGCGCCGACGGGGTCACCACCAGGGTCAGCACGGTTGCGAACCCGAGCCCGAAGACGATGGAGGTGGCCAGCTGCTTCCACCATTGCATGGCCGGCGCCCCGGTGGTCACCAGGCGCTCGACGAAATCGATGTTGGCGCCGAGCACCATGGGCATCAGGCCGAGGATGGTGGTCACCGTGGTCAGCAACACCGGGCGCAGGCGCTGGGCGCCGGTCTTCAGAACCGCGTCGCGGATGGAGGCTTCCGATTCCTTCAGCCGGTCGAAGGTATCGATCAGCACGATGTTGTTGTTGACGACGATCCCGGCCAGCGCGATGACGCCGATGCCACTCATGATGATGCCGAAGGGCTGGCCGGTGACCAGCAGGCCGATGAACACGCCGATGGTCGACATGATCACCGCCGATAGGATCAGAAAGGCCGAGTAGAAGCTGTTGAACTGGGTCACCAGGATCACCGCCATGAGGAACAGGGCCACGGCGAAGGCCTTGCCGAGGAAGGCTTTCGCCTTGTTCTGCTCCTCGTCCTCGCCCTTGAAGGTGACATCGATGCGCTCGTCCAGGTTTGCCGCGGCGATCCACGAACGCAACTGCTGGGCCTTGTTGTCGGCCAGCAACCCGGCGGCCACGTCGGACTTGACGGTCATCACCCGGCGGCTGTCGGCGCGGCTGATCTTGCCGACCCTGGGTTTCGCCTGGCGGGTGACGAAATTGCCGATGGGGATCTGGCCCATGGAGGTGGCGGCGCGGATATCGTCCAACTGGGCGATGGTCCGGTAGGCCTTGGGGTAACGGACCCGGATGTCGATCTCGTCGTCGGAATCGTCGGGCCGGTACTCGCCCAGCTTGATGCCCGTGGTCACCATCTGCACGGAGCGGCCGATGAGGTCCACGTTGGCGCCGAACTTGGCCGCCTGGGCCCGGTCCACGGTCATCTCCCAATCGATGCCCGGCAGCGGCCGGTTGTCCTCGATGTTGATGAAACCACCCAGCTCCGCCATGCCCCGGCGGACCCGGACCACCGCTTCGGGGAGCAGTTCCGGGAAGCGGGACGCCAACTGCACCTGGATGGGCTTGCCGATGGGCGGCCCCGCCTCCTCCGTGCGCCGGTCCACGATGACCCCGGCGAGGCTCGCCGTGCGGCGGTTGATCTCGGCCAGGATGTCCTCGGCCTTGCGCCGGGCCCACCAGTCCGTGAGCTCCAGGGTCACCGTGCCGATGATGTCCTCGGCCTCGCCGCCCTGGTTGCCGCCGCCCTGCTCGGCGGAGCCGGTGCGGGTGTAGACGCTGTCGAACTCGCCCCGCTCGGCGTCGACGGCCAGGATCCGCGCCTCCACCTCGCGCATCAGGCGGTCCTTCTCGAGCGTCGCCAGGTTGCCCCGGGCCTTGACCTGGATGATGGCCCGCTCCGGCTCCACGTCCGGGAAGAACTCGACGCCCTTGCCGATGTTGGCATAGACCACCTGGACCCCCACCAGAAGCGCCAGGGCCACGGCGAGGATCTTCCCCGGATGATCGAGGGCCTTGTCCAGGACCCTGAGGTAGCTGCCGGTGAAGCCGCCGATCTCCTTCAGGTGCCCGGCGTCGGCGCCGGCCATGCCCCGGGCCACGTCCGGATCGGCGGTGCCGCTGGCGGCCCGGCTGATGGTGGCGCCCAGTGTGGGGACGAAGATCAGGGCCATGGTCAGCGACGCCGCCAGGGTGGCGATCAGGGTCAGCGGCAGGAACTTCATGAACTCGCCGACGACGCCGGGCCAGAACATGAGCGGCGTGAAGGCGGCCAGCGTCGTTGCCGTCGAGGCGATGATCGGCCAGGACATGCGCTTCGCCGCCAGCCCGTAGGAGACCTTCGGCGCCTCGCCCTCGCTCATCTTCCGGTCCGCGTATTCGGTGACCACGATGGCCCCGTCCACCAGCATGCCGACGGCCAGGATCAGGGCGAACAGGACCACCATGTTGATGGTCAGCCCGGCCGCGCCGAGGACCAGGATTCCGGTCAGGAAGGAACCCGGGATGGCCATGCCCACGAGCCCCGCCGACTTCAGCCCGAGCGCCCAGACGACGACGATCATGACCAGCAGGATGGCGGCGATGACGTTGTTCTGCAGATCGTTGAGCATGGTCTTGATCTTGCCGGACTTGTCGGCGTTGAAGCGGATGTTGACCGCGTCCCTGAGCGCCGCCGGCCAGGCCTTGCGTTCCGCCTCCACCAGGGCGCGCACCTTGGCCACCGTGTCGATGATGTTCTCGCCGGTGCGCTTCGAGACCTCCAGCGCGATGGCGCCCTCGCCGTCGACCCGGGCGAAGCTCTTCGGGTCCTTGAAACCGCGCCGGACCTCGCCGATGTCGCCGAGCGTAATCACCGCGTCGCCGTCCGCCTTCACCGGCATGGTGACAATGTCCTTCACGTTCTCGAACAGCCCCGGCACCTTGAGGGTGAAGCGGCCGAGCCCCGTATCCTGGGCGCCGGCGGCGACCAAAAGGTTGGACGAGCGCACGGCGTCCACCGTGTCGATCACCGAAAGGCCGTAGCTTTCGATCTTCACCGGATCGATGAGGATCTCCACCAGCTCCTCCCGGTCGCCGGCGATCTGCACCTGCAGGATCTCCGCCAGGCCCTCGATCTCGTCGCGCAAATCACGCCCCAACCGGAGCAGGGCGCGCTCCGGCACCGGCCCCGAAAGCGTCACCACGACCACCGGGAACAGAGAGAAGTTGACCTCATGGACTTCCGGCTCGTCCGTCTCGCCGGGCAGTTCCGGCTTCGCCAGGTCGACCTTCTCGCGCACGTCGTCCAAGGCCTTGTCGGCGTCGAAGCCGGCGTCGAACTCGAGCGTCACGTTGGCGCCGCCCTCGTATCCGGACGCCCGCATCTCCTTCACACCCTCGATCTGGCGGAGTTCCTGTTCCATGGGCCGGATCAAAAGGCGCTCGGCGTCCTCGGGCGAGATACCCTCGTGGCTCATGGAGACGTAGACCACGGGGATGTTGATGTCCGGCTCCGCCTCCTTGGCGATCTGCACGTAGGCATAGGACCCCGATACCAGGATCAGGAACAGGCTGGCCAGCACGGTCCGTGCATGGCCGAGGGCGGCGTCGATGACGGCGCTCATGAGGCGCCGGCCTTAGGCTTGGCGGCGGGAATCTCGGGCGCGCCGATCTCGGCCTCGTCCTTGATCCGCACCTTCTGGCCGGCCCGGACGAACTCCTGGCCGACGGTGATCATGGTCACCGATTCGGGGAGCCCGCCCAGCCAGATGCCGTCCGGCGTGTCGGCCAGGATGCGCACCGCGTGGAAGACCACCCGGTTCTCCCCGTCGATGGCCTTGATGCCGATGACCCCGTTGTCATCGAGCGTCAAGACCGCCGGGCTCACCCGGTGGGCCTGTTCGGAGCCCGTCGGGATCTTGAGTTCCGTGGTCAGGCCCTCGGGCACCCGGCCGTCCGGGTTGGCGATCCACACATCGACCCGGAAGGTCCGGGTTTCCGCCGCGCCGACCCGGGAGATGTAGCGGAGCTCGCCGCCGAGGGTGCGGCCGTCGGGCAGCAGGGCCCAGGCCGTGGCGCCCTTATTCAGCCGCGTCACGTCGCGCTCGGAAACCTGGGCGACCACCCGGATCGGGTCCAGGTTGACGATCTTCGCCACCATGTCGCCGGTCTTCACGTAATCGCCGACGCCCACGGGCAGGCTTTCGATGAAGCCGTCGATGGGGGCGCGCACGGTGGTCCGGCGCACGTCCAGGCGGATGGTCTCCAACTCGGCCTTGGCCCGGGCCAGGTCGGCGGCCTCCTCGGCCAGCTTGACCTTCGATTGGAACTGTTTCTTCGACAGCCGCTTGGCCGCGTTGTAGGCGATCTCCTGGTAGGCGACCTTGGCCTCCGCCTCCTTGAGGCGCGCCAGGCGGTCGTCCATGGCCAGTTGGAACAGCGCGTCACCCTTCTTCACCGCCGCGCCCTTGCGGGCCGAGCGCTTGACGATGCGGCCCGCCGTCTCGGCCGCCAGTTCGGCGTCCTTGATGGCCTCCGTGCGGCCGTAAAGCACCACCTCGCCCTCGCGCGACTGCGCCGTGATCCGGGTGACCCGGACCAGCGGCATGGGCGTGGCCGCCGCCTTGGCCGCCTCCTTCGGCGTCGGCGCCTTGCCGGTGACGACCCCCGACGCGACCCAGAGCGCCGCCGCCAGGGCCAGCGCCATGGCCATCAGATGACTGGCCCGGAAGGGGCCGATGATCCGTTTGCTGCTCATTCCGCCGCCTCCGTCACCCGGGTACCGGCATCCGCCAGCAGGGCGTCCCGATGGGTTTCCATGTACTCAGCCATGCTCTTGTAGAAGGTGTGCCCCATGCCGCGCACGAACATGCGCCCGGCCGGTATACCCGTCGGGTCCAGGCCCTCCATATGGCGGACCATGTCCTTGAAGTGCATGAGGTAGCGGTCATAGACCGCTTCCAGGTGGTCGGCCTCCATGAACTCGGCGAAGAACAGATGCACCAGGAATTCAGACCGGATCTTGTCCGGCGCCGGCATGGTGCCGAGCGCGTCCGTGAACACCTTCCGGCCGGCCGGGGTCAGGCGGTAGACCTTCTTGTCGGGCTTGCCTTCCTGGGCATGCTCGGTGACGTCCACCAGCTTCTCGTCCAGCAATCGGCCCAAGGCCGGATAGATGGAGCCGAAGCTCGCCTCATAGAAATGCGCGAAGGGGCCTTCCTCGAACTGCTTGCGAATCTCGTAGCCGCTGGCGTCGCCCAAGGTGAGCACGCCCAGGCACAGGGTCTTGACGTCCATAACCTTTTTCCAGTCCCTGGTGGTTCATGGCGCGTCCGTTACCCCCAACGTATAGACGCATATATGCAGCTATATATGCGCCTTTCATATATCGGGTCAATATATAAATTTTGCTGGGCTGAATTGCATGCATTGCATGCCTGACCGCGAGCACGGCGTGAGGCATGGGGATGGCTGGGTTGGCCATGCCGATGTGTCCAACCACTTCACCACCGCTACAGAATTTCGATAGCCCCCTCCGGGGGATGATTTGCGCTTGCCTCGTGACGTTATGTCACGCGGGTCACAAATCATTCTCCGAAATGTACGCACCTGTACGCAGATGTACGCATTTCCGGCCTTCGCCGGAATTTCACGCGTTCTTTCAAAGGCCTGGCGCGTCCACATTTGCGTACCTTTTTGCGGCATGTGTCCCGGATGTACGCAAAACGCCGATGATTTGCGTACATTTGCGACCGTCTCCCGCCCTCTTGTCATTCCCGCGAATGCGGGAATCCAGGACAGTGGGGCACGGACAGACGGCTTGGATTCCCGCTTTCGCGGGAATGACGGGAAAGAGGCGCGCGGCAATGGGGCAACGCTCCGGTTCCTCGATCCCCCGGTCACAACCCGATGGTCGCTCCCGGCGGTGCCACGCCCTCGACCCCGAGCGCACGGCCCTATTCACAATGTTAAACAGCGCGCGACCATCGATCCTAACGATGACGCGAAACTAGGATAATAAACCAACATACAGGAATTGTTAAGGGGTCGTCTAGTGGTTCTTTGACACGGATGGACACGGATAAATCGGATGATCAGCCAGGGACCGATCCGTGTCTATCCGTGTTCATCCGTGTCATTTGGCGAAAATGGCGGCCGGCGGTGGGCCTGTCGCCTACCTGTTCTCACACTCCCACGGCGGCACCGGCGAGAAGGCATCCACCAGCAGGTCGACGAAGGCCCGCACCTTGGGCGACAAGTGGCGTGCGTGCGAGTAGACCGCGTAGATGTTGGGCGTGCGGTCCGTCTCGAAGTCGGTGAGCACGGGCACCAGTTTGCCGCTCCGGATGTCCGGGCCGATGATGAAGTCCGCCGAGCGGATCAGGCCGAGGCCGTCCAGGGCCGCCTGGTGCATGGCGGTGGCGTTGTTGGTCTCGAAGTTGCCCGAGACCCGCATGCGCCGGGGCCCGTCCGGGCCGGTGAATTCCCATTGGTTGAGGCTGGTCTCGAAGCTCAGCGTCAAACAATTGTGGTCGCGGAGATCGTCCGGCGACGTTGGCGCGCCGACCCGCTCCAGGTAGCTCGGCGCGGCGGCGACGACGCGCCGCGCCGGCGCCAGCTTGCGGGCGATGAGCGACGAATCGGGCAGCTCGCCGATGCGGATCGCCACGTCCACCTCCTCTTCGACCAGGTTGACGATGCTGTCGGAGAGCGTGAGCTGGATCCGGAGGTCCGGGTAGCGGGCGGTGAAATCGGGGATCAGCGGGGTGATGTGGTACTGGCCGAAGGCGGTGGAGGAATTGACCTTCAACAGGCCGCGCGGCTCGGCGTGCAGTTCGGTGACGGCGCGCTCCGCCTCGTCGATGGCCGAAAGGATGGGCAGGCAGCGCTGGTAGAAGGCCCGGCCCTCCTCGCTCAGGCTCAGGCGCCGGGTGGTGCGGTTCAACAGGCGCGCGCCCAGGCGGTCCTCCAGGCGGCTGACCAGCTTGCTCACCGCAGACGGCGTCAGCTTCAGGGACCGGGCGGCGGCGGAAAAGCTCTCCGCTTCGACCACCCGGACGAACACCGCCATCTCACTCTGTCTGTCCAAGGGCCTCTCCCTTTGATGAGGATCATTTAATTTATGATCTTTATTCCATAATCTTTGTTAATTTGCGCTATTTTTTATGAAAACACAACAGTCTATATTCTTTTCAACGACAGGGCGGGAAGTTCCGCCCCGTCGAACCGGATCAACGCATAAGGACGAGGAGCCAAGCCATGCCCCATCATGATTTCGCCAACCGGCCGCATATCTCTTTGGAGGAGAAGAATGCCGCCGTCGCACGGGCGCACCGGCTCCGCAGCCAGTCCTTCACCGGCTTCTTCAAGAAGGCCCTGGACCGCCGCCACCGGGCCCTGCACTTGGAGCGCTAACAGTTTCCCCCCGAGCATCTCGCTCAAACTCCCTGAACCCCAGCCTCTAGGGCGTCCCCTCCTCGGGACGCCCTTTTTTTTCGTATGCGGCGTTTCGGTCACACCCGTCACGCAAGATATCCTTCCCTCCCCCCTGGTGGGGGAGGAGGGATTTATCGGCTTTCGCTGCGTTTCCTCAATCTCGTAGAGGTTCCCCTACAGACAGGGCACCCCGCCGGCCAGCTCGAGGCTCGGCAGGGCGAAGCTGGTGGTGGTGCCGGTGGCGGCGTTGCTGACCGTGATGGTGCCCCCGGAAAGGGTGATGTTGCCGCCGCCGAGCGCCGGGCTCAGGACCGGCACGTTGGCGCCCGCCGGGGGCGGCGCGCCACCGCTGCCGCCCGACGCCGTCTCGAAGGAATTCATCTCATCCCAGTTGGTCTTCCCGGACCTGCCCACCTCCACCAGGATATCGGCACCCACCAGCTTGAGGCGCGGCACCGCCACGTCGCCCAGCATGAGCGGCAGCAGGTCCACCTCGGCGACCAGGGCCTTGGCCTTCAGCATGTCCTTTTTCGAGCCCCACTTGGCGTTTTCCAGGCGGATGCCGTTGGCGACGATTCTGGGCGGCAGGGAGATGTTGAAATCCACCGGCCCGTCGATGTGCAGCCGCCGCCCCGAAAGCCGCATGACCCGGTCCTGCATGTCCCGCTTCCAGCCGTCCACGTCGGCCAGGTTGGCGTAACCGATGATGACGCCGATGCCGCCGGCCAACAGGCCCAGCTTGACGGTGACGGAGATCAGGCGGCGCAGCAATCCGAACATGGTCAGTTTTCCTTTGGCTCGGCGTCTTCGGCGGTGGCCACGGGTGGCGGTATGGGGCGGAAGGCGGCGGCCCGGCGCTCGGCGCGGGCCCGCACGTCCGGGGATTGAGCGGCGGCGAAGGCATCCCGGTTCTTCGCTGCGCGCGCATCGCCCAAGGCGGCGGCGATGTGGAACCAGGTGAGCGCCGTCTCCGGGTCGCGGGCCAGTCCCCTGCCCCGGGCATAGCGAACCGCTAACTGGTGCTGGGCGGCGAAGACGCCGGCCTCGGCGGCGATGGTCAGGTGGCGGGCGGCGGCGTCGGGCTCGGCATCGACGCCCGAGCCGCCGGACAACAGGCGGCCCAGCGCCAGGTGCGCCAGGGCATCGCCGCCGGCCGCGGCTTCGGCGAACAGGCGCCGCGCCTCAATGGGGTCCTTATCGACCCCGTCGCCGCGCAGATAGAGGCCGGCCAGGTTGTAGAGGGCCGGGCCGTAGCCGCTCTCGGCGGCGGCGTCGAACCACTCGGCGGCCTCTTCGGCGTCTTTCCCGACACCAAGCCCCTTCAGGTAGGCGACGCCGAGGTTGTACTGGGCCGGCGGGTAATCCAGTTGCGCGGCGGCCTCGAACAACTGCACGGCTTCTTCCGCGTCCTTGGTGACGCCGCGTCCGTTCAGATGGAGCCGCGCCAGATTGGTCATCGCCTGGGGGATCTCCCGGGCCGCCGCCTCCCGGTACCATTGAGCCGCCTTCGCGAGGTTCATGGGGCCGCCCCGGCCCTGTTCGTAAAGCACCGCCAGATTGTGCTGGGCGGCGCCGATGCCGGCTTCCGCCAACTGTTCCCAGAGGCTCCGGGCGACCTCGAAGTCGCGGGCCCGGTAGGACTGCACGGCGCCGGCGAAACTGCTGGCGATATCCGGGTCGACGGCTTCCCCGGCCGCCCCGCGGGGCAGCACCAGGGCCTCGTCGGTATCCGGCAGCGGGTGGTGGGCCACGTCCTTGGCCACCGCCGCGCTACTGGTCAGTGCCAGGGCGCAGGCGGAGAGCCAAATTGGAAAGCGGCGGGACCGTTCAAACATGGGGGCCTTTATGGCCCGCTAATGGTTACCAAACCGCCAACGCCGGCAAATCCCGAGCGGCTTATTCGGCGGCGACGGTGATCACCGGTTCCACCTCACGGAGTTCGTCCAGGGGAATGTGGCAGGCGATGGCGTGCCGATCGACGGCGAACTGAACGGGCGGCATCTCCTTTTCGCAGATATCGCCCAGCTTGCGCGGGCAGCGCCCGGCGAAGGGGCAGCCCGGCGGCGGGTCGAGGGCCGAGGGAAGGTTGCCCTCGAGCACGATGCGCCGCTTCTCCACTTCCGGATCGGCGATGGGCACGGCGGAAAGCAGCGCCTCCGTGTAGGAATGATAGGGCGGCGAGAACACCTCGTCCGTGGTGCCCCGTTCGACCACCTGGCCCAGGTACATGACAACCACCCGGTCGGCCAGGTACCGCACGGCGCTCAAATCGTGGGAGATGAACAGCAGCGTCGTGCGGTTGTCGCGCTGGATGTCCATCAGCAGCTCCGTCACCGCCGCCGCCACGGAGACGTCCAGGGCCGAGATGGGCTCGTCGGCGATCACCGTCTTCGGCTCGCCGGCGAAGGCCCGGGCGATGCCGATGCGCTGCTTCTGGCCGCCGGACAACTGGCGCGGCTTGCGCCGGGCGAACTCGCGCGGCAGCTTCACCGTGTCCAGCAGCTTGAGCACCCGGTCCTGGACCTTGGCCGGGTCGCGCTCGATGCCGAAGCGCCGAATCACCCGGGCGATCTGGTCGCCGACGGTCAGCGACGGGTTGAGGGTGTCGTTGGGGTTCTGGAAGACCATCTGCAGGGACCGGAGCTGGTCGGCGGAGCGCGCGCGCACCGGCAGTTTGCCGATGTCCGTGCCGGCGAGGCGCACGGCGCCGTCCGTGGCCTCTTCCAGGCCCATGAGCACCTTGGCGAAGGTCGACTTGCCGCAGCCCGATTCGCCGACGATGGCCACCGTTTCGCCCTCGCCGGCCCGGAAGCTGATGGATTCGTTGGCCTTCACCTGGCGCACCGCCTTGCCGGAGATCATCGCCGCGAGCGACGTATCGCGGACCTCGTAGTATTTCTGCATGCCGTCCACCTCGAGGACCACGTCGCCCACCTCGACGGCCTCGCGCTCGTCGCCTTTCGGGATCGCCGCCGCGTGGTCGATCTCGTTCCACCGGAGGCAGCGCACCCGGTGGCCCGGGTCGTCGTCCGTGTGGACGTCCTCCATGGGCACCAGCTCCTTATCGCAGCGGCCTTCCTCAAAGAAGGCGCAGCGCGGCCCGAAATAGCACCCGGGCGGCCGTTCGTGGGGCAAGGGCAGTTGCCCCGGGATGGCGCACAAGGGCTTGGTGTTCTTGTCGGCGTGGGGCAGCGGAATGCAGCCGAACAGGCCGTGGGTGTAGGGATGCTTGGGCCACGAAAAGATGGAATCGATATGCCCCTCTTCCACCACCTCGCCGGAATACATGACGCAGATGCGGTCGCAGACCTCGAGCATGAGGCCTAAGTTGTGGGAGATGTAGAACAAAGCCGTCTCGTACTCGCGGCTCAATTCGGCGATCAGCTCGACGATGCCGGCCTCCACGGTGACGTCCAAGGCCGTGGTGGGCTCGTCCAGCAACAGCAGCGCCGGCTTCGACAGCAGCGCCATGGCGATCACGACGCGCTGCTGCTGGCCGCCGGAGATCTGGTGCGGGTAGGCCTCCATGAGGCGCTTCGGGTCCGGGATGTGGACGGCCTCCAGCATCTCGAGGGAGCGGGTGCGGGCCTCCTCGGCGCCGACGCCCTCGTGGACAATGGGCACTTCCATGAGCTGCTCGCCGATGGTGATCGCCGGGTTGAGCGCCGCCATGGGTTCCTGGTAGATCATGGCGACGTCCTTGCCGCGCATCTGGCGGACTTCCTCTTCGGTCATCTCCGCCATGTCGCGGCCCTGGAAGCGGATGGTGCCGCCGATGATGCCGCCGTTCTTGCCCATGTAGCGCATGATGCCGTTGGCCACGGTGGACTTGCCGCAGCCCGACTCACCCACCAGGCCGACGCTCTCGCCCTTCCGGATGGTCAGGTCGAAATCCATCACCGCCGGGATCTCGCCGGCCCGGGTGTAGTAGCTGAGCCTGAGATCGGTGATTTCCAGGACGGGGGTGTCGTCGGCCATGATCCTCAATCCCTCAGGGACACTTCGCGCAGGCCGTCGGCCAGCAGGTTGAAGCCGAGCACCAAAAGCGACACGGCGCAGGCCGGGATGATCGCCATGTGCGGGAAGCCGCCGGTGATGAAGGCCCGGGTCTCGGTGATCATGCCGCCCCAGTCCGGGTCCGGCGGCGGCAGGCCCAACCCTAAGAACCCGAGCGCCCCGATGGTGATCGTCGTGTAGCCCATGCGCAGGCAGAAATCCACGATCAGCGGCCCCCGGGCGTTGGGCAGGATCTCCACGAACATGATGTAGGCGGCGCTCTCGCCGCGGGTCTGGGCGGCGGCGATGTAGTCGCGCGTCGCGATGTCCAGCGTCACGCCCCGGACGATGCGCATGATCCCCGGCGAGGACGCGAAGATCACCGCGAACACGATGTTCAGCCCCGACGCCCCCACCTTGGCGATGATCAGCACGTAGAGCACCATGATGGGGAAGGACAGGATGACGTTGGCGAAGAAGGAGATCACCTCGTCGGCCCAGCCCTTGAAGTAGCCGGCCGCCAGACCCATGACGATGCCGACGATGTAGGCCGCGAGCGTCGCCACGGAGGCGTAGAACAGCACCCGCTGGCCGCCCCAGATGATCCGCGACAAAATGTCGCGGCCCAACTGGTCCGTGCCGAGCAGGAAGATGCGCCCGTCCGGCGCCTTGTCGCCGGGGAAGGCGAAGGGCAATACGGGAAGGTTCGGATCGAAGGGCGCGACCACCGGGGCCAGGACGGCCAACAGCACGAAGAACAGCACGATGCCGCCGCCGACCATGCCGACGGGGCTCTCGCGCAACAAAAACACTGCCTTCAGGATGCGCTTCGGCACGGATTCCGGTTTCGGCAGGGCGACGTTATTCGACATGTCGTTCATGGCCGCCCCCTATTTGAACCGGATCCGCGGATTGAGGTAGGTGTAGCCGATGTCGCCGATGGTCTGGGTGAACACGGCGACGAACACGGCGGCGACCCCGCAGGCTTCGATGACGAAGATGTCGCGGCGCAGCGCCGCCTCCAGAAGCAGCGCCCCGAAGCCCTTGTAGCCGAAGGCGTACTCGGTCACCACGACCCCCGACAACAGCCAGTTGATCTGCAGCATGATCACCGTGAACGGCGCGATCAGGGCGTTCCTGAGCGCGTGTTTCAGGATGATGTGCTTGTAGGGCAGTCCCTTCAGGACCGCCGTGCGGATGTAGGGCGTGGTCATCACCTCGGCCATGGAGGCCCGGGTCATGCGCGCGATGTAGCCGAACCCGTACAGCGTCAGCACCATCACCGGCAGCACCAGTTCGACGGGGTTGAAGCCGCCGGTCATGGAACTGGTGCCGGGCAGCCATTTCAGGTGGAACACGAACAGCCCGGCCAGGATCACCGCGCTGGCGTATTCGGGCACGGACGTGGTGGTGATGGACAGCACCGAGATCACCCGGTCCCTGAGGGAGCCCTCGTTCATGCCGGCCAGCACGCCCAGGACCAGGGCGATGACCACCATGATGACGAAGGTGACGCCGGCCAGGATGCCCGTGTTGCCGAGCCGGCTCCAGAAGATCTTCGCCACCGGCCGCTTGTAGATGATGGATTCGCCCAAATCCCCCACCATGAGCCGGCCGAGCCAGTCCACGTAGCGCACGAAAATGGACCTGTCGAAACCGTTCTCGACGATCCAGGCATCGAGCTGCTCGGGCTGGGCGTAGGGGCCCAGGATGGAGCGCGCGATCAGCCTCGGGTCGCCCTCGTTGATGACGAACAACAGGAAGGCGACGACCAGCATGATCAAGGCCATCAAGCCGAAGCGCCTGAGGATGAGGCGAAGCACCGTCCGGTTCCCGCGCGGCCTAACCTACGCTCAACCGTCGATCCAGACGTCCTGGAACTGGTGGTAGAGGGTCGGGTGGGTCTTGAATCCCTTCACCTTCTTGTTGGACGCCTTGAACACGGAGCGCCAGAAGGGCTGCGGGATGACCGCGTCTTCCTGCAGCATTTTCTCGCAGACCTCGATCTTGCCGCGCCGTTCGTTGACGTCGAGGGTGGCTTCGGCGGCGTCCAAGGCCTTGTCGAAGGCCGGATTGGCGTAGGCGGTCTCGTTCCAGGGCACGCCGGACCGGTAGCCCAGCGACAGCACCATGGTGCCCAGCGGCCGGTGCGTCCAGGTGGTGTAGCCCCAGGGCGCCTTGTCCCAGACCTCCCAGTACTGGTTGGCCGGCATCTTGTTGATGTTGACGGTGATCCCCGCCGCCTCGCACTGCTTCTTGAACACGGAGCACGTCGCGGTCATCCACGATCCGTCCGTGTCGCCGTTGGCGATGGTCAGGGTGATGCCGTCCTTGTAGCCGGCCTCGGCCAGCAGTTTCTTGGCCTTGGCGATGTCGCGCTTCAGGGGCGGCAGCTTGGCGTATTCCGGATGGATCGGGCAGACGTGGTGGTTCTCCGCCACCTGGCCCAGGCCCCGGAAGGCCACCTTGAGGATTTCCTCGTGATCCATGCAGGCGGCCACGGCCTGGCGCAATTTCTTGTTGTCGAAGGGCTTCTCGGTGATCCGGAAACGCATCACCCCGGTCTGCGCCGTGGTCGCCTCGTGCAGATTGACGAAGGGCAGCCGCTTGACCGTTTCGACGGCGTCGTTGGGCACCCGGTAGACCATGTCCACCTGCTGCGAGGCAAGGGCCGCGATCCAGGCGTTGGTATCCTCGCCGTGGTCGTAGTAGTGGATTTCGTCCAGATAGAAGGGGCCGGCCCACCAATCGCGGGCCTTCTTCAAGATGGCCCGCTCGCCGATGGCGAAATCCACCAGATCGAACGGCCCGGTGCCGATGGGGTTCTTCGAAAGATCGGCGGCGTAGTCCTTGCCGAATCCCTTATGGGTGATCGCGGTGGGGTAATTGTAGAAGTTCTCCGGCATGGCGAGGGCCGCCTGCTTGAGGTTGAACTTGATGGTGTTGTCGTCGACCACCTCGACGGCGCCCTTGATGCCGCGCTTGCCCATCTTCGGCTTGCCGTCCTTGTCCTTCTTGCCGGTGTCGTATTCCTCGACCATGGCGCCGAACAGGCCCAGGTTGGACGATCCCACCTTCGGGTCGAGCCAGCGGTTGACCGTGTGCGCCACGTCGGCCGACGTGAAGGCATCGCCGTTCGACCATTTGAGACCCTTCTTCAGATGGAACACCCAGGTCTTCAGATCGTCGCTGGTTTCCCAGCGCTCGGCCAGATAGGGAACGGTCACGTTGTCGGCCCGGGTTCGGGTCAGATACTCGACGATGAACCGCGACACGTTGGAACGCTCCGTCCAGGGGAACTTCGCCGGATCGGTCATTTCCTGGACCCGCATGGAGACCTTCAAGACCCCGCCGGCCTTCGGCGTCGCCGCCTCGGCGGTGCCGGCAAGGCTCAGTCCCTCGCCCGTCAACATCCCGGCCATGCCGTAGGCGGCACCGGCGGAAACGCCCAGCAGGCACGCCTGGCGGAGGAAATCGCGCCGGCCGATATTCTGCCGCTGCAGTTGATCGCAGAGTTCCGGCAGGTAAGCATGGGTTTCGGCGCCCCAGGCGCGCTCCGATTTGAGGAGATAACGGCGCTTGTCTCGTTTCAGGATGTTCCGCTCGCTCATAAGTGCCTCCCGTGTCTTTTTGGTTGAATTCCGAACATTTTGGCCTAGATTTAAGTGATTGATATAAAAGGCCAATACCGATCCTGACGATAGAATCAGTCCGATTCCGACATATGTTTCGATTGTTTTCCCTTCCCTCATGGTAAGGATTGTCGATCACGAGTCAAATGACCTACCCGAGACGGCGTGTCGCCGACGGCAAAAAATCGTCGTTTTCCGGACAGACGCGCACCCTTGACCCTGCCACAGGAAGGCGATTAGCTAGGGCTCACGCAACGGCGCCCGACAAGCCGCAAACCCCTGGGACGCAGAGACCCCCAAATCATGGGCAAATACTCCATCTTCAGCCTGATCCGCAACGCGCTCGCCTACCACGAGGGCTGGGAAAAGGCCTGGCGCAGCCCCGAGCCGAAGGCCGAATACGACGCCGTCATCGTCGGCGGCGGCGGCCACGGCCTGGCTACCGCCTATTACATGGCCAAGGAACACGGCATGACCAACATCGCCGTGGTCGAGAAGGGCTGGCTCGGCGGCGGCAACACGGGCCGCAACACGACCATCATCCGTTCCAACTATCTCTGGGACGAAAGCGCCGCCATCTACGAGAAGGCCTTGCAGCTCTATGAGGGCCTGAGCCAGGAGCTCAACTTCAACATCATGCTGAGCCAGCGCGGCGTCCTCAACCTGGCCCACAACCTGCACGACCTGCGCGAGCTGACCCGCCGGGTCAACGCGATCCGCCTGAACGGCATCGATTCGGAAATCCTCACCCCGGCCGAGATCAAGGAATTCGTGCCGATCATCAACACCTCGCCGGCCAGCCGCTATCCCATCATGGGCGGCTCCCTGCAGCGGCGCGGCGGCACGGCGCGGCACGACGCCATCGCCTGGGGCTACGCGCGCGGCGCCGACGCCATGGGCGTCGACATCATCCAGCAGTGCGAGGTCACCGGCATCAAGCAATCCCGGGGAAAGGTCACCGGCGTCGAGACCACCCGTGGCCTGATCAAGGCGAAGAAGGTGGGCGTCGTGGTGGCCGGCCATTCCAGCATGCTGGCCGCCATGGCCGGCTTCCGCCTGCCGGTCAACAGCTACCCCCTGCAGGCCCTGGTGTCCGAACCCGTGAAGCCGATCCTCGACACGGTGGTCATGTCCAACGCCGTGCATGTCTACGTCTCCCAGTCCGACAAGGGGGAACTGGTGCTGGGCGCCGGCATCGACGGCTGCCACGGCTATTCGCAACGCGGCTCGCTCCACGTCATCGAGGGGCAGTTGGGGGCGCTCTGTGAGCTGTTCCCCATCTTCTCGCGGCTGCGCATGATGCGTCAGTGGGGCGGCATCGTGGATACCTGCCCGGACGCCAGCCCGATCATCGGCAAGACGCCGGTGGACGGTCTTTTCATCAACTGCGGCTGGGGCACCGGCGGCTTCAAGGCGACCCCCGGTTCCGGCTGGGCCTTCGCCCACACGCTCGCCACCGGTGAGCCGCATGCCCTGAACGCGCCGTTCACGCTCGACCGCTTCACCACCGGCCACCTCATCGACGAGCACGGCGCCGCCGCCGTGGCCCATTAGGGGGAGCGGGAAATGGTCCACGATCACAATCGCCGAAATCTTTCTCCTTCCCCCTTGATGGGGGAAGGTCGGGATGGGGGTGGGTTACCCGGCAGGGGAAAAGACTCTTTCTCGCGCCCGACGGCACTTTCTTCCCCCCCACCCCAACCCTCCCCCACCAGGGGGGAGGGAGTTAATGAGACCGCCATCATGCGAGAGGTCTCACCATGTTGTTGATCCCCTGCCCCTACTGCGGCGAGCGCGAGGAGAGCGAGTTCCACCAGGGCGGCGAGGCCCATATCGAGCGGCCCAAGAACCCGGACAAGCTCTCCGATGCCGAATGGGCCGACTACCTGTTCCTGCGTGACAACAAGAAGGGCGTCTACCTGGAGCGCTGGGTGCATCGGCACGGTTGCCGGCGCTGTTTCAACGTGGCCCGGGACACGGCCACCAACGAGATCAAGGCGGTCTACAAGATGGGCGCCAAGCCGCCCCGGGCGATCGCCAAGGCGGTGGCCAAATGAGCCAGGTCAATCGCCTAACCGACGGCGGCCGCATCGACCGCGCAGAGCTTCTGGAGTTCACCTTCAACGGCCGGCGCTACTTCGGCCATCCCGGTGACACCCTGGCGTCTGCCCTGCTGGCCAACGGGGTCCGGATCGTCGCCCGAAGCTTCAAATATCACCGGCCGCGCGGCATCGTCGCCGCCGGCGCGGAGGAATCCAACGCCCTGGTCCAGTTGGAGACCGGCGCGCGCGCACTCGCCAACCAGCAGGCCACCCGCATCGAGCTCTACGACGGGCTCAGCGCCGACAGCGTCAACTGCTGGCCCGGGCCCGACTTCGACCTCATGTCGGTGACCGGCTGGTTCCACCGCCTGATCCCGGCCGGCTTCTACTACAAGACCTTCATGTGGCCGGCGTCCTTCTGGAAATACTACGAGCACATCATTCGCCACTCCGCCGGCCTGGGAAAGGCGCCCACGGAGGGGGACCCGGACCACTACGACAAGATGAACGCCCACGCCGACGTGGTGGTGGTCGGCGGCGGACCGGCCGGGCTTTCGGCGGCCCTGGCGGCGGGGCGCACCGGCGCCCGGGTGATCCTGGCGGACGACCAGCCGGCGCTCGGCGGCTGGCTCTTGAACGAATGCCGGGAGATCGACGGCAAGCCGGCCGGCGAATGGGTCGCGGCGGCGGAAGCGGAACTGGCGACGCTGCCCGAGGTGCGTGTCCTCAAACGCACCACGGCCTTCGGCTACTACGACCACAACTTCGTCGGCATGGTCGAGCAGCGCAGCGCCACCTTGGGCGACGGCGGCGACAAATCACGTCAGCGCATCTGGCGCATCAGGGCGAAGCGCGTGGTGCTGGCCACCGGCGCCATCGAACGGCCCTTGATCTTCGCCGACAACGACCGGCCCGGCGTCATGCTGGCCGGCGCGGTGCGCGCCTACGTCAACCGTTACGGCGTGGCGCCGGGCAAGCGGGTCTGCGTCTTCACCAACAACGACGACGCCTACCGCACGGCCCTCGACCTGAAGGCGGCCGGGGTCCATGTGGCGGCCATCGTCGATGTGCGGACGGATCCGTCCGGCGACCTGGTCACCGCCGCCATGGCCGAGAACATGGAGATCATCGACGGCGCCGCGGTCACCGCCGTGCAAGGGACCCGCGGCGTCCGTGGCGTCGAGGTCATGGCCTTGAACGAGACCGGCGACGGGGTCACCGGGGCGCCGCGCACCGTGGAATGCGACGTGGTCTGCTCGTCGGGGGGGTGGAACCCGGCCGTGCACCTGCATTCCCATTCCGGCGGCAAGGCCCGGTTCGACGAGGAACGCGGGATTTTCGTTCCCGGCGACACCATCCAGAACGGCGCTTCCGCCGGCGCCGCCAACGGGGTCTTCGACCTGTCGGGCTGCCTCACGGAAGGGGCCGCCGCCGGCAAGGCCGCGGCCAACGCGGCGGGCTTCAAGAAGGCGTCGCGGCGCAAGCCGCCCACCGCCGAGGAAGAGGACGACGGCCCGGCCAGGCTTTTGTGGACCGTGCCGACGACGGCGCCCATGGGCCGGCGCGGCAAGCATTTCCTCGACCAGGCCCACGACGTCACCGCCGCAGACATCCAGTTGGCGGCCCGCGAAGGCTACGAATCCGTCGAGCACGCCAAGCGCTACACGACGCTGGGCATGGCCCCGGACCAGGGCAAGACCGGCAACATCCCCGGCATGGCCGTGCTCGGCCAGGCGCTGGGCAAGCAGACCCTCGGCGAGGTCGGCACCACCACCTTCCGCCCGCCCTTCACGCCGGTGACCCTGGGCGCGCTGGCCGGCCGCGACATCGGGCCGCTCATGGATCCGGTGCGCATGACCCCCATGCACCACTGGCACGAACTGGCCGGGTGCAAGTGGGAGGACGTGGGCCAGTGGAAGCGCCCCTGGTACTACCCGAAGGACGGCGAGGACCTGGACGCCGCCGTCAACCGGGAATGCCTGGCCGTGCGCAATGCCGTGGGCATCCTGGATGCCTCGACGCTGGGCAAGATCGACATCCGGGGCCCGGACGCGGCGGAGTTCCTGAACCGGGTCTACACCAACGCCTGGGATACCTTGAAGGTGGGGCGCTGCCGCTACGGCCTGATGCTGGGCGAGGACGGGATGATCACGGACGACGGCGTCACCACCCGTCTCGCCGACGATCATTTCTTCATGACCACCACCACCGGCAACGCCGCCAGCGTGCTGGAATGGCTGGAGGAATGGTCGCAGACGGAATGGCCGGAACTGAAGGTCTACTTCACCTCGGTCACCGAACACTGGGCCAACATCACCATCTGCGGCCCCCGGTCCCGCGACCTGCTGGCCGAGTTCACCTCGGACATCCCCCTGGATCCTCAGTCCTTCCCCTTCATGTCCATGCGCGAAGGCACCGTCGCCGGGGTGCCGGCCCGGGTCTACCGGGTCAGCTTCACCGGCGAGCTTTCCTTCGAGATCAACGTCCCGGCGAGCACCGGCATGAGCGTCTGGACGGCCTTGATGAACGCCGGCGACAAGTACGGAATCACGCCTTACGGCACCGAGACCATGCACGTGCTCCGGGCCGAGAAGGGTTACATCATCGTCGGCCAGGAAACGGACGGCACGACGACGCCGCAGGATCTGGGCATGGCCTGGATCGTGTCCAAGAAGAAGGACTTCATCGGCCGGCGTTCCTTCGACCGGGCCGACAACCAGCGCGAGGACCGTAAGCAGTTGGTGGGCCTGTTGCCCGCGGACCCGAAGACCGTGTTGCCGGAAGGCGCGCAGGTCACCGCCGAACGCCACGAGCGGCCGCCCATGGGCACCGCCGTGCCGATGATCGGCCACGTCACGTCCAGCTACCACTCGGCCAACCTGGGCCGCTCCTTCGCCCTCGCCCTGGTGCGATCGGGCCGCGCGCGCATGGGCGAGAGCATCTACGTGCCCATGGACAAGGGGCCCCAGAAGGCCGAGGTGGTCTCGCCCGTGTTCATCGATCCGGAAGGGGAGCGCCAGAATGGTTGACGCCTACCTCCGCCAGAGCCCGCTGGCCCACCTGCACCTGGACGCCCGGGCCGCCGCCGATACGGACACCATGGCGGCCGGCCTGACCATGGGCGAGCGCCGATATCTCGGCATGATCAACCTGCGCGGCGATGCCCGCGACCCGGCCCTGGCCCCGGCCGTGAAGAAGGCCCTCGGCGTCGAGTTGCCGGACGGCGTCAACCGGGCCAGCGGCAACCCGGCGAAGACCCACCTGCTGGGCCTTGGCCCCGACGAATGGCTGGTGGTCACCGCAGCGGGGACCGAGGCCGGCTTGGCCGAGAAGCTCAGGAAAGCCACCCAGGCCCTGCACGCCGCCGTGACCCTCACCGGCGAGGCCCGCACGGTGATCCGCCTCGACGGCCCGGCGGCCCGGGACGTGCTGGCCAAGGGCTGCCCGCTGGACCTGCACCCCCGCGCCTTCGGCCCCGGCGACTGCGCCCAGACGATCCTGGCCCGGGCCGACATGATGCTCCATCAGACGGCGGCGAATGAGGCCACGGGGGCCGCCACCTACGACGTCTTCGTGTTGCGAAGCTTCGCCGAATACGTCTGGACCTGGCTGGAGGACGCGGGCCGCGAGTACGGGGTGGCCGTCGCCGTCCCCAACGGATGACCGCCGCCTTTCGCACCGTCGAGATGCACACGGGCGGCGAGCCGGTGCGCATCGTCACCCATGGCTACCCCGACATTCCCGGCGCCACCATCCTGGAGAAACGGCGCCACGTCCGCGATAACCTGGACCACCTGCGCCGCTTATTGATGTTCGAGCCCCGCGGGCATTTCGACATGTACGGGGTGATCCCGGTGGAACCGGACCTGCCGGAAGCGGACCTGGCCGTCCTGTTCATGCACAACGAGGGCTATTCCACCATGTGCGGGCACGCGGTCATCGCCTTGGGCCGCTATGCCGTGGACCAGGGGCTGGTCGCCGCCACCGAACCGGAGACGGCGGTGGTCATCCAGTGCCCCTGCGGCCCGGTGACGGTGCAGGTTGAAGTCCATGACGGCAAGTCGGGCCGGGTCCGCTTCGAGAGCGTGCCGGCCTTCGCCTTCGCCCGCGACAAAACCGTCGAGACGCCCGAGTACGGCCCCGTCACCGTGGATATCGGCTACGGCGGCGCCTTCTATGCCGTGGTCCCCGCCGACCAGTTCGGCCTGGACGTGCGGACGTCGCGGACCCGCGACCTTGTCGATGCGGCGACCATCGTCTCAGACGCCGTGAAGTCCCAGGTGCCCCTCGCCCATCCCGACGACGATGACCTGGCCTTCCTCTACGGCACCATCCTGACGGACGGCCTGGATGCGTTTTCCGACCAACCGACGGCCAACATCTGCGTCTTCGCCGACGCCCAGGTGGACCGGAGCCCCACCGGCTCCGGGGTCACCGCCCGGGTGGCGCTGCAGCACCGGCGGGGCCTCATCGGCCTGGACAAGACGCGGACCTTCGAGAGCGTCACCGGCGCCCAATTCACCGGACGCGCGGTCAGGGAAACGGCATGCGGTGACTTCAAGGCGGTGACCGTGGAGGTTTCGGGCCGGGCCCATTACACGGGCGAGTGCACGTTCACCCTGGAAGAAGGCGACGCCATCGGCGAAGGGTTCATCCTCCGCTGAGTTCATCCCCCGTTTCCAGGCGATCGCCGGCGGCGGCCAGCAGCTCGCCGATCACCTTTCGCTTGAGGTCGATGCCGACGTCGCACTTGCAGCCGGGGCAGCCGACACAGGCATCCAAGCCCAGCGCCAAGGCCTCCTCCAAGGCCGCCTCGCGGCCGGCCTCGGTGACCAGGGGATCGAGGCGCAGGCACTGCAATTTCAACAGCGAGAACGGGTTGCCCCACCTGTAACCCTCCATGGGGTCCGGCAGGGTTTCGGGGGCCGCCTCGCCGGGCAGCTGGCCTTGGAAATTGCGGAGGTGCATGGGGCAGCCGTCCAGGCAGGCGTAGCATTCGATGCAGGCGGTGAGCGCGTGGTAGTCCTCGGGCGCCTCCACGTTGAGGTCGTTGGAGCGGCTGCCGGACGCCAGGCGGCCGCGTAGCTGGCGGGCGATGCCGTCGCGGCGGACCACCAGATCGCCCAGGGCCGGCAATGTGGCCATGGGCGCGATGCGGTCGCCGGCCCGGGCCCGGGCCCGGCAGGCGATGCGCGGCCGGCCGTTGATGTCCACGGTGCAGACCCCGCAGTTCCGGGCCCGGCAGCCGTAGCGGAAGGCGAGGTCCGGCAGGCTTGTCGCCTGGGCCTGCAACAGCACGTCCAGCACCATGGGCCGTTCGCCCTCGTGGCGGGGCCGGTAGTCGTACGCGACCACCTCTTCTATACCATCGCGGCGGGTGACGATCTCGACCTTCACCGGCGCCTCCTCACGGGCCCGCCTTCTCGGCGACGGCGCCTTCCGGGCTGCCCGGCTGGATTTCCGGAGCCGCGCCCGTCGGCCCGAGGATGGTCCGGTAGCGCTTCTCCAGGCGGGTATCCACCAGGCCCGCCGGCAGGTGGCGCAGCGCCTTGATCTTCGCCCGGTTCCAGGCCTCGCGAACCTTGAACGCCACCAACCGGCCGGGCGGGGTCGGCTGGCGTTCGACCCGCCGCACCGCGCAAGCCGCACCCATGGCGGCGTCGGCCGGCCGGTTGACCACCGTCGAATAGGGCTTGGCGAAGACCGAGACGTTGGGCCGGTCCAGGCGCACGTGGCCGCCGACCGACGCGTCGCGCTCCCGGGCCGCGGCGGTGACGGCGCGGGCCACGTCCAGGAGGTTCCTGAGTTCCTCGAATTCGATGAAGGCCTGGTTCCAGAGCCCGTAGGCGGGGATCGCGGCTGCGTCCGCCTCCGCCGCGATGCGGGTGACGGTGGCGTCCATGCGCTCCAGGCTATCGGCGGTGCGCGCCGGCCCGATGCATTCCCAGGCGCATTCCTGCAGTTCCGCCTTCAGGGCCGCCGCGGCCTTTTCGCCGGACCGGCCGAACCGCTCCCGCACTTCGGCGATGGCCGGTTCGAAGGCCGCATCGACGTCTGCCGCCGGGTTGGCCCGCGCCAGGGCCGCCGCCGAGCGGCCGGCGCGCAGGCCGAAGACCACGTTCTCCGTCAGGGCCGTGGAGCCCAGCCGGTTGGCGCCGAACACCCCGCCCATGGCCTGGCCCGCCGCGAACAGCCCGGCCAGCCCCGCCCCGGCGCTGCCGTCGCCGTCGCCGGAGGCCGCCGCACCATCGGCGTCGACCCGGATGCCGCCCATCATGTAATGGGCCGCCGGCCTGACCTCCCAGGGCTCGGTGCAGACGATGGCCGCCTTGCTCAGCGCCTGGCGGGCGGTGCGGTAGCCCGACGGCAGCGCCGTCTCCAGGTAGCGCCGGAAGTAGGGCGCCGATTTCGGCAGCCGCGCGTTGTGGGAAAGATCGAGATAGGCGCCGCCGCCGTCCGTGCCGCGGCCGTCGGCGACGCAGCGCATGATCGCCGCCGAGCATTCGGCCCGGGTCCTGAGATAAACCCCGTCCAGTATCACCTTGCCGTGGCGGTCCCGGAGCACGCCCAGGAAGCTCGCCGTCGACGGCTCACCCACCAGAAGCCCTTCATATGACGGCGGCTGGGTCAGGCAGAAGGGCAGGAACTGCACCTGCTCCATGTCCACTAGGTCGGCGCCGGCCCGGAGCGCCGCCGCGTAGCCGTCGCCCGTGTTGCCGCGCATGGTGTCCGTCTTCGGGAAATAGAGCGTCGAGAGGCCCCCCGAGGCGACCACCACCGCCGGTGCCCGCACCGCCACCAGAAGCCCCCGCGCCGCGTCATAGGCGAGGCCGCCGACGACCCGGCGCGCGCCCTCCCCGTTTGACACATCCGCGGTCACCAGGTCCAGGAACCAACAGTCTTCCAGGTAGTCGATGCGCCGGCCCTCGACCACCGCGTCCCAGCCGGCATGGCCGAAGGCGACGCCGGCGTTCTGGTGGCCGACGGAGCGGCCCACCGTGTGGCCCGCCTTGGCCAGCGGCCGGGCGAAGGGGCCGCCGCGCTCGGCGTTGATCTTCGGGCGGAGCCCATGGCTGCGGTACCAGTCGTAGGCTTCCCGGCTGTCCCGCGCATAGGCGTCGGTGATCGCCGGCACCGGCAGATCGGCGCCGGAGACCCGCAGGTTCTCGGACAACACCTCTTCGGTGTCGGCGTCGCTGGCGGAGGCCCGCACCGTGGCGTTGCCCTCGGAGATCTTGGTATCGGAACAGCCGATGGGATCCTTGGAGACCACCAGCACCCGGCCGCCGGCTTCCGCCGCCGCGTCCGCCGCGGCGCTCCCCGCGCCGCCTGAGCCGACCACGACCACGTCGTAGTCCCGCCATTCCACCTCGATGGTCATGTGCCGGGCCTCGCCTCCCCCGTTCGCTGACGCCCCAATTTCATGGCCACGGCCGGCAAAAAGGCAAGGGGAAATGCACCGATGACCCCATGCGGGCCCGGGCGCATCGGCTCACGCCTCGGTCCACAGCCGCTTGTTATCGTTCCACGCACGGGCGCGCTCGGCGTCCGTGTCCTTCGGCATGAACCGGTCGATGGCTCGGGCGATCTCCGGTAATCCGCCCTCGCGGTAGCGGACCTCCTCCTGGATGCCCGTGGTGCCGACCATGATCACCAGGCGCGGCCGTTTCGGGGCCAGCGGCGGGCGCTTCTTCTCCATGAAGCCGATGCTCCGGATCCGGTCCCAGGCGATCCATTCGCCGCCGCCGGACTTGGAGTAGACGCCCGTCTCCGAGAACGCCACCTGCGGCGCCGCATCGCGCAGGCGGCTGACCAGCACCAGGACGATCAAGCCGCAGAGCACGAGCGCCACGAGGGCAGCAAAAAAGCCTTCCGAGAACAACGCCGCCTGGGTCAGCGCGTAGCCCTCGGACAGGCAAAGCAGGACGAAAAAGAACAGCGCCACCGCCAGGGGCAGGCGGCGGTTGTGGAACTCGGCGATGCCGGAATCGTCCACTCAGTCCGCCGTCGCCACGTCCGGCACCCAGAGATAGCCGTCCGGATCGATGAGGAAGGCTTCCCGGAGCCCGTGCGGCTTGTCCATGGCGCCGGCCAGCACCGTCTCGCCGCGCTCCCGGGCCCTGGCCTCGGCGGCGTCCGGGTCGCAGCCGTGGAGGCGCAGCTCGATGCCGATGCCGCGGGCCAACTCGGCCGTCAGGCTGCCCTTCAGGGGATGGTCCGAATAGGTGTGGTCGGCGTGCAGCATCCATTCCGAGCCAAAACCCTTGAGCACGGCGAAGTCCGGATCGGCGTAGACCACACGGGCGCCCAGCACCTCGGTCTGGAAGGCCACGGCGCGATCCATGTCCTCCACCAACAGGTTGATGCCGAGCCCCTTCAAGGTGCGGCCGTACTCGGCGGCCGGCATCCAGGGATCGCTTGTCCTGAGCTTGACCATCTGCCTCTCCCCTACCCGGGTTTGCGTTTCATTTAAGCAGGCCCGGGTTTGTTGACCAAGGGCCGGTTCCATATGATCCGTGGAGCCATTGAACGAGAATTTGAGGAACACCATGTCGGAAGCCGAATTCGTCCGTTACGAGATCCGGGACCGGGTCGCCGAGATCACGCTGGCCCGCGAGCCCGTGAACGCCATCAACCACCAGCTCATCGAGGAACTGCTGGCGGCCTACGCCCGGGCACGGGCCGACGAGAACGCCCGGGCGGTGATCCTGAAAAGCGATTGCGCAAAGGCCTTCAGCGCCGGCATGGACCTGAAGATGATTCGCGGCGGCTCCGGCCTGGATCTCCGCCGTTTTCTGGAGAAACTCTACATGGGCATGCACGACGCCCAGTACCGCATGGGCAAGCCGACCATCGCCGCCATCGAGGGCCCGGCCCGGGCGGCGGGGATGACGCTGGCCGTCTCCTGCGACATGCTGATCGCCGCCGACGACGTGGATTTCTCCTACCCGGAAGTGGTGGTGGGAGTCATTCCGGCCATGCATTTCGTCCATCTGCCGCGCCAGATCGGCCGCCACAAGGCCTTCGAACTGCTGTTCACGGGCGACACCATGACGGCCTCCGAAGCCGCCGCCCGGGGCCTCGTCAACTACGCCGTGCCCCGGGCTCAAGTCATTGATAAAGCACGCGAATTCGGCCAGAAGTTCGCCTCCCTCTCGCCCGTGGTCATGCAGTTGGGCAGGGATTCGTACATGCGCGCCAACGACTTCGAATACCGCCGCGCCATCGAGAACACGGTGGAGACCATCTGCAACATCATCTCCACGGCGGACGGCCAGGAGGGCCTCAACGCCTTCAACGAGAAGCGGCCTCCGAACTGGTAAGTTTCGTGTATGATGGCCAAAATGATAACTTTCCGACGGGCCACGGGCCCGGAGGCAAGCCCAAGTGGGCGTTGTCGATTTATCGGCACGGGCCAATGGCGCGAATGCGCGAGCCAAGGGAGCGGAGCGACCGCCCGGCGCTTGAGGGGCAATAATAAGGGAGGACCATCATGACACCGGAAGCCGCGCAGGCCGCTGCGCAGATGATCGCCGAGGCGCGCCTATCGCGCATCGTGCTCGGACCCTTGCCCGAGGCCTGCTATCCGGCCACCGTGGCCGACGGCTACGCCATCCAGCGCGCGCTCCACGAGGTGATCGCCAAGAACGCCATGGGCCATCGCAAGGGCTACAAGGTCGGCTGCACGTCCGTCGCCATGCAGCAGCACCTGGGCATTCACCACCCCTGCGCCGGCGGCCTCCTGGACAAGGGCATCCATGACCACCACGCGGAGTTGAAGCTGAGCGCCTACCACAAGCCCGGCGTCGAGTGCGAGGTGGCGGTCCAGTTGAAGAACGACATGCCGGCCAATCACGCCCACACCATGGACAGCGTCGCCGACCACGTGGGCTCGGTGATGATGGCCATGGAGATCGTCGACAACCGCTATACGGATTTCCACGCGCTCGGCGCCGCCACCCTGGTGGCCGACGACTTCTTCGCCGCCGGCTGCGTGTTGGGCGATCCCATCGAGGATTGGCAAGGGATCGACCTGGCGGGGGCGGAGGGCGGCCTGACCGTCAATGGAGAGCATCGGGGCATGGGCCGCGGCGCCGACGTCATGGGCCACCCGCTGGAGGCCCTGGCCTGGCTGGCCAGCCACGCCACGCAAAGCGGCCTGAGCCTGAAGGCCGGCGAGATCGTGCTGCTGGGCTCCATCGTCACATGCGAATGGATCGACGGCCCGGGCGAGGTGGCGGCCGAGATCAGCGGGCTGGGAAAGGTGACGGCGACCTTCAGCTAAGCGCCGACCAGACCTACACGAACCCGCTCAGGACCAGGCGTCCTCCATGCTCCCCTTGCGCTCGGCGATGAAGGCCTGGAGCGCCTCGTCGATGCCCGGATCCAGGTCCGGCGCCTGGTAGTCATTGAGCCACTGTTTCCAGACGGCATTGGCCCGCTGGGCCTGGTCCAGGCCGCCCTCGGCGGTCCATTGCTCGAAGGAATTGTAGTCGGCGACGGTGCTCCGGTAGAAAGCGGTCTCGAAGTTGGCCTGGGTGTGGGCGCAGCCCAGGAAGTGGCCGCCCGGCCCGACCTCGCGGATGGCGTCCAGGGCCTGGCCGTTGTCGGTGAAATCGTAGCCCTTCGCCAGGGTCGCCAGCATGCCGAGCTGGTCGCAATCCATGATGAACTTCTCATAACTGGACGAGAGGCCGCCCTCCAGCCAGCCGGCCCCGTGCAGCATGAAGTTGACCCCGCACAAGAGCGCCGGCACGGCGGAATTGACGCTTTCGTAGGCGGCCTGGGAATCGGGCAGCTTGGAGGCGCAGAGATTGCCGCCCGAGCGGAACGGCAGCTTCAGGCGCCTGGCCATCTGGGCCGCCGCCGACAACACCAGGGTCGGTTCCGGGGTGCCGAAGGTGGGCGCGCCCGACTGCATGGAGAGCGCCGAGGAGAACAGGCCGAAGACCACCGGCGCGCCGGGCCGGATCAACTGGACCAGCGCCATGCCGGCCATGGCCTCGGCCAGGGCCTGGGCGATGGTGCCGGCGGCGCTGACCGGGCCCATGGCGCCGGACATGATGAACGGCGTGACGATCACCGCCTGGTTGGCCGCCGCGTAGGTCTTCAGGGCGCCGAGCATGATCCCGTCGAAGGTCAGGGGCGAGTTGACGTTGATCAGGCTGGTGCAGACCGTGTTGGTCTCCAGGTGCCCCTGGCCGAACAGGATCTCCGCCATGGCCACCGTGTCGGCGGCCCGCTCCGGCGCCGTCACGGAACCCATGAACGGTTTGTCCGAGTAGCGCATGTGGGCGTAGACCATGTCCAGGTGGCGCTTGTTGACGGGCACGTCCACGGGTTCGCAGAGCGTGCCGCCGGAATGGTGGATGGCCGGTGCCATGTAGGCCAGTTTGACCAGGTTCTCGAAGTCCTTGAGGGTGCCGTAGCGGCGGCCCTCGTCCAGGTCGGTGACGAAGGGCGGTCCGTAGACCGGCACGAACACGCAGTTGTCGCCGCCGATGACCACCGAGCGGGCCGGATTGCGGGCCTGCTGGGTGTATTGGGCCGGCGCCGTCGCCAGAAGCGAACGCACCAATCCCTTGGGGAAGCGGACCCGCTCGCCGTCCACGTCCGCGCCGGCGTCCTTCCAGATGCCCAGGACCTCCGGGTCGTCCTTGAAATCGATGCCGATCTCTTCCAGCACCGTCTCGGCGTTGGCCTCGATGATATCCAACCCCTCTTCGCTGCAAAGCTCGGTGAGGGGAATCTTGCGGGTCACGTAGGCGGGCGCCGAGGCCTGGGCCTCGACGGCGGCGTCTGCGCGGGCCTGGCGGCGCGCCGCCCGGCCGCCGCGGCGGCCACCCCTTGCGGGGGCTTCTTCGTTCATCGCGATCAATCTCCCAGTTTCCCTGTCGGCGATTTTCACCGAGATACATGCGCATCATTACGGATACCGCCAAGGGTGATTTCGCACTGCGCTGGTCGCGTCATCAATTAGCCGGAAACCGTCGTTTCGGCGGCGGAAACGGAATATCGAACGTCGGCGCGGGGGTAGCATCGGCCTTGCCAGGGGCCTACGAACCGGTGTGCAATGGCGGTGTCCGCCATGCGGGTCCAAGGGAGGCGAAGTCATGAAGAGCCAAGCGCGTGTCGTGGTCATCGGCGGCGGAGTCGTCGGCGTCTCAACCCTCTATCACCTGGCCAAGAAGGGCTGGTCGGACGTCGTCCTGGTGGAACGCAAGGAGCTGACGTCCGGGTCCACCTGGCACGCGGCGGGCCTGTTGCCGCTGTTCAACATGAGCTATTCCGTCGGCCAGTTGCACCGCTACTCCGTCGAGCTCTACGAGACCCTGGAGGAAGAGACCGGCCTGGATGCGGGCTTGCGCCAAGTCGGCAACATCCGCCTCGCCATGAACTCAGACCGCATGGACGAATACCACCAGTACGCCGGGGTGGCGGCGACATTGGGCGTCGAGGTCAACTTCCTCACCCCCGACGAGATCAAGGAACTTTGGCCGCTCTGCAACACGGACGGCCTGGTGGGCGGCATCGTGCATCCCCGCGACGGCTACATCCAGCCCGCCGACGTGACCCAGGCCATGGCCCGTGGCGCCCGCAACATGGGTGCGGAGATCAACCGCAACACCACGGTCACCACGGTCACCCAAAGCCCGAACGGCGAATGGGTGGTGCACACGGATAAGGGCGACATCACCTGCGAGCACGTGGTCTCCGCCAGCGGCAACTTCTGCCGCCGCACCGGCGCCATGATCGGCCTCGACATTCCGGTGATCCCCGTCGAACACCAGTTCATCGTCACCGAGCCGCATCCGGAGATCGAGAAGCGCCACGCCGAAGGCCTGCCGGAAATGGGCGTGCTCCGGGAATCGGACGGATCGTGGTACATGCGCGAGGAGGCCCGCGGCCTGATCCTCGGCCCCTATGAGAAGGGCGCGCCGTGCTGCTACCTGGACGGCCCCAGCGACGACAGCGAGTACGAGCTCTTCCAGGAAGACCTGGAGCGCCTGGAGCCGCACATCGAGGCCGCCATCAACCGGGTCCCGGCCTTCGGCGAGGTGGGCGTCAAGGAGGTCTACAACGGCGCCATCTGCTACACGCCGGACGGCAGCCCCATGGTCGGCCCGGCCTGGGACCGGAAGAATTTCTGGCTCAACGAGGGCCACAGCTTCGGCATCACGGCGGCCGGTGGCGCGGGATGGCAGTTGGCGGAATGGATCGTCGAGGGGGCGCCCAGCGTCGACATGCTGGGCGTCGATCCCCGGCGCTTCGGCGACTACGCCACCAAGAGCTATTTGCGTGTCAAAAACGAGGAAGCCTACCGCAACGTCTTCACCGTCCACTACCCGGACGAGGAGCGCGAGGACGGCCGGCCGCTTCGCACCGCGCCCTGCTATGACCGCATGAAGGCGCTGGGCGCCGTGTTCGGCCAGAAGTTCGGCTGGGAACGGCCCAACTGGTTCGCGACGGACGGCATGGAACAGAAGGACGATTGGTCCTTCCGCCGCTCCAAGTGGTTCCAAGCGATCGAAAAGGAATGCAACAACGTCGCCGAGAACGTCGGCCTTTTGGACATGACGGCCTTCGCCAAGTGCCGCATTTCCGGGCCCGGCGCCGAGGCCTGGCTGGACAACCTGGTGGCCAACCGGCTGCCGAAAAGGCCCGGCCGCATCGGGCTCTGCCACGCCCTCAACATCAACGGCGGCGTGCGTTCCGAGTTCACCATCATGCGCGAGGCCGACGACAGTTTCTATCTGGTCTCCGCCGGCGCCCTGCAGCGCTTCGACCACGACTACCTGAACAAGCAATTGCCCGACGACGGCTCGGTGCGGTTCGATCAGTTGACCAACCAGATGGGCGTGCTGGTGGTGGCCGGACCGAAATCCCGCGACCTCATGCAGCGGGTGTCGGAGACGGACTTCTCCAACGAAGCCTTCCCGTGGCTTTCCGGCCAGTGCATCGACGTCGGCCTGGCCCCGACCCTGGCGCAGCGCATCAACTTCGTCGGTGAGTTGGGCTGGGAGCTGCACCATCCCATGGAATACCAGAACCACATCTTCGACGCGCTCATGGCGGCGGGCGAGGACCTGGGGCTGAAGCCCTTCGGCATCCGCGCCATGGATTCACTGCGCATCGAGAAGTCCTACCGTTATGTGGGCCAGGAGCTGTCCATCGAGTACGCGGCCCTGGAATCGGGCCTGCAGCGCTTCGTGCATCCCAACAAGGGGGACTTCATCGGCCGCGACGCCTTGGTGGCGTGGCAGCAGAAGGGCTTCGCCAACGCCTTCGTCACCCTGGAGGTCCACGACGTCACCGACGCCGACGCGCTGGGCAACAACGCCATTTTCCTTGATGGCGAGAACGTCGGCCGGGCCACGGGGGGCAACTACGGCTTCCGTCTGCAGAAGTCCCTGGCGCTGGGCATGGTGCGCCCCGACCTGGCCGAGATCGGCACCGAGTTGGAGATGGACATCCTCGGCACCAAGCACCGCGTCACGGTCATCGAGGAAAGCCCCTACGATCCGGAGAACGCCAAGCTCAGGGCCTAGGCAACTTTTTCTCCGCACCTTCTCCGGGCGGCCCGAAGGGCCGCCCTCAATGCCCTCAAGGCACGCTGACGGTATACTTGGCCGGCAGCCCCGCCTTGCGCAGCACCTCATTGGCGGTCAGTTTCAAGCGCTCGATCTCGTGGACCTTCTTGAGGTGGTCCGCGGCCCTGGTTGCGGAATCAATCAGGGTCAGTTCCAGTTCCGCGACCTCGACATCCTGGATGGCCTTCAGCACGCCCTTATCCTGGGTGTGTTTATCGTCGGCGGCCTGCTCGGCGGCTTCGGCGCGGGTCGTCGGGTCGACCCGTGCCTTGATGGCCGAGGCGATGTCCTCCTTGGTGCCGTCCAGGATATCCGCGATGGCGGCCAAAAACGCGTTGCCGTCCTTGACCTCGACCACCTGCACCTCAACGCTGAACGGAGTCTGCGAGGCCAGTTCCCGCAACTCCGCTTGGCGGTCCATATTCTTTTTCTTCTTGTCTTGCTTGGCCTTGACGAATTTCTGACGGTTTATGGAATCCGGCGTCGGCACGAATAGCTTTTCCGCTGCGCTCAAGGCCTGCTCTTTCTTGACCCGCTCGTCGAAAGCGGCGAGGCGGGTCTTGGCGCGTTTGAGTGCCGCTTCCCTCTTGTTCTTGGTTGCGTCCTCCAACTTGTCGATGGCGTCCTCCAGGGTGCGGCGCGGCGAGCTCTCATCCGCCTTCGCTGCGGCAACTGAACCGCCCCGGGATTGCCGGAGGCTCCAACTTCTGAGAAGAAGGAGCCATGATGAGCAAGACGACGAACAAGTTTTCCCCGGAGGTTCGGGACCGGGCGATCCGTTTGGTGCTGGATCACGAAGG
>Ga0209568_1000016_pt1 | contig 59727 bp, 59 predicted proteins | sample WorMetOlspDAHAB2_FD_187406 | JGI IMG/M metagenome (GOLD analysis project Ga0209568, IMG submission 187406) | Marine gutless worms symbiont microbial communities from Max Planck institute for Marine Microbiology, Germany - Olavius sp. DAHAB.2... ...
CATCGCCACGGCGCGTAAACTCCTCAAGATCATTTACGACACGCTCAAGAACGGCTGGGTCTTCGAGGACTTCCCGGCCTTCAAAATCACGGGACAGCAAAATCCCGCTGGACAATCATCATAGGAGATTAACAATGTCTGCGCCTGCCGCCGTTCCGACGCCCGAAGCCCTGCGCGACGATGCGCTTGCGAGCAACGCCTGGCCGTTCGCCGAGGCGCGTGCGTTGCTTGATGCGGTTGGTTCGACGCCGCCGGAGAAGGGCTACGTGCTGTTCGAGACCGGTTACGGCCCCTCCGGGCTGCCGCACATCGGCACCTTCGGCGAGGTCGCACGAACGTCGATGGTCCGCCATGCGTTCGGTCTGCTCTCCGACATGCCGACCAAGCTGTTCGCCTTCTCCGACGACATGGACGGCCTCAGGAGCGTTCCCGACAACGTCCCGAACCAGGAGATGATGGCCGCCAACCTGGGCAAGCCGCTGACGGCGATCCCCGATCCCTTCGGCACCCACGAAAGCTTCGGCCATCACAACAACGCCCGGCTGCGCAGCTTCCTCGACACCTTCGGGTTCGACTACGAGTTCCTGAGCGCGACCGAGTGCTACCGTGGCGGACGGTTCGACGAGGCGCTTTTGACGGTGCTTCGCAACTACGACGCCGTCACCGAGGTCATCCTGCCGACCCTCGGCCCGGAACGCCGGGCCACCTACAGCCCGTTTCTGCCGGTCTGCCCGCAGACCGGGCGGGTGCTCCAGGCGCCGGTGGTGGCCAAGGACCCGGACGCGGGAACCATCTCGTACAAAAACGACGACGGCGCCACGGTCGAGACGCCGGTGACGGGCGGGCATTGCAAGCTGCAATGGAAGGCCGACTGGGCCATGCGGTGGTTCGCCCTCGGCGTCGACTATGAGATGTCGGGCAAGGACCTGATCGACTCGGTGCGGCTCTCGGGACGCATCTGCCGCATCCTCGGCGGCCGGCCGCCGGTTGGCTTTACCTACGAACTGTTCCTCGACGAGAATGGCGAGAAGATCTCCAAGTCCAAGGGCAACGGCCTCGCCGTCGAAGACTGGCTGCGCTACGCGCCGCCCGAGAGCCTGGCTCTGTTCATGTACCAGAAGCCGAAGGCAGCCAAGCGCCTGTTCTTCGACGTCATCCCGAAGACGGTGGACGATTATCTCTCGCACCTGGACGCCTTCCCGAAGCAGGAGGGGCGGGCGCGGATCGACAACCCGGCCTGGCACATACACGACGGCACGCCGCCGCACGAGCACGCCGGCCTCAGCTTCAACGTGCTGCTGAATTTGGCGAGCGTCTGCCACACCGAGGACCCGGCGGTCCTGTGGCATTTCATCTCGCGCTACCGTCCCGATGCCGACCCAAAGTCTGCGCCGATCCTCGACCGCCTCGTCGGCCACGCCATCACCTACTACCGGGACTTCGTCAAGCCGGCGAAGCGGTACCGCCTGCCGTCTGCCGACGAGGCGCGCGCCCTCGAAGACCTAGTCGGCGTGCTTGCCGGCCTGCCGGCGAACGCGACCGCCGAGGCCATCCAGACCGAGGTCTACGAGGTCGGCAAGCGCCATCCCTGCTTCGGCGACCTCAGGTCATGGTTCAAGGCGCTCTACGAGATCCTGCTCGGCCAGGAACAGGGCCCGCGCATGGGCTCGTTCATCGCGCTCTACGGCATCGACGAGACGGTCGAGCTGATCCGCCGGGCGGTCGCGGGAGAGGATCTGGGGGCCGAAGCGTAAGTTCGTCAGGCCGCCGGCCGGTCGAGCCGGTAGACGGCGCAGTCGTCCTCGCCGAAGGTGCGGCACTCGACGAAGCGGAAGCCCAGCCGCTCGTAGAACCGGCGCCCGCGTATGTTGGTGGCCATGGGGTCGATGAGAACGGCGCTGACGGACGGATCGGCGAAACACCGGTCCAATGCGAAGCGCATCATCCGCGTGCCGAACCCCCGGCCCACGTACTCCGGCTCGCCAATCCAGATGTCGATGGCGCGGAAGCCCGGCGCGATGGCGCCCCAATAGTGGGTGTCGTCGCCGGCCGGATCGATGATCTGGACGATGCCGATGGGGCGGCCATCGGCCTTGGCAATCCACCACTCGCGCCACTCGGGACGGCGCCCGAGTTCGGTTTCCCAGTCCTCGGGTTCGTCGGCGCCCATGTTGGCGACGACGTGCGGCTCATTATCCCAACGGCGAAGAACCGCCAGGTCCGATGGTTCGGCCAAGCGCATGTTCATGGCGGAAATGTAAGGTTCGGCGGCGCGTGCGCAATGGGCTGCGGCGTCGTTCCCGGCTACCGTGCCTTCGCCGTCGCCCGGGCGAACTCCATGTACAGCTCTCGGGCGCGTTTGAACATCGGGCCCGGCTGCATCTCGCGGTCCTCGAGCCGGGTGCAGGGCTGGACCTTGGCGTAGTTGCCGGTGGCGAACACCTCGTCGGCGTCGAGGACCTCGGCGACGTCGACGGCGCGTTCGGTGACCTCGACGCCGTCGTCCCGCAACAACGCAATCACCCGTTGGCGGGTGATGCCGTTGAGGAAGGTGCCGTTGGCGGCCGGCGTGTGGACGGCGCCGTCCTTGGTGAAGAACAGGTTGGTGTAGGCGAACTCGGCAACATTGCCGCTGGGATCGAGGACAATGCCGGTGTCGAACCCGCGGGCGAAGGCTTCGCGGCCGACCCGGGCGACATTGGGATAGAGGCACGAGGCCTTGGCCTCGGTCGGCGCCATGTCGCGGGCGGGCCGGCGAAAGCTGGAGACGCAGGCGCCGAACCCCGGCGCCGCCGGCAGCGGCGATTCGTAGATGGACAGCACGAAGCGGGTGCTGTCGGCATCGGGGACGACGAACCCGGTTTCGGCATACATCATCGGGCAGATGTAGAGCTCGGCATCCTCGGGATACTTGCGGATTCCCTCCCAGGCGAGCTCCTCGATCTCGGGCCCGCTGATCTTCGGCATCAGCCCGAGGATTTCGGCCGACGCGACGACGCGGGCGCAGTGGCGGTCGAGATCGGGAGCGAGGCCGCCGAACGCACGCGCGCCATCGAACACCACCGACGCCAGCCAGACGGCATGGGTTCGCGGCCCCAACAGCTTCGGGTCGTCCTCATGCCATCGCCCGTCGACAAATGTCAGGCTGCGTCCGGAAACCGCAGTGCCCATCCCTTGATCCTTGTCACCCTTCGTCGCCGATCAAAAGCATATACACCGGATTCGGGATATGCCACCGGCGCCCAGCGGTTGCGCTTCTGGTCCGAACAGGACTTCGCTGGAAACCGTCTACTGGCTGGCCCAGACGATGCGGGCCATCCACGCGACGTCGTCGGCATTGACCGTGCCGTCTTCGCCGCTGCCGGCGAGCGATTGCACCTCGATCTTCCGGGCCGACCGACGGCGCAGCAACTTAACCATCACCTCGCCGTCACGTGTGCGGATCACGACCCGATCGCCACGGCGGATGTTGGCCTGGGGCGCAACGATGATGATGTCGCCGTCGCGGAACACCGGCTCCAGCCGGCTTCCGGTGATCTCCAGCGCGTAGGCATGGACATCACCGACGTCCGGAAACGGAAATTCGTCCCAACGATCCCCGGTCGGCAAGCCGGCGTCGTCGAAATAGCCGTCCGAAGCCACCTGCGCCATCCCGATCAGCGGGAGGTTGCGGTAGACCCCGCCGCCCTCCGCGTCGGTTACGTAGGAGACGAACTCGCCGAGCGAGGCGCCCGTCGCCTGAAGGATCTTGGCGACGCTTTCCGTGCTCGGCCAGCGGAGTTTTCCCTCTCGGGTGATCCGCTTGCTCTTGTTGAACGTCGTCGGATCGAGGCCCGACCGGCGGGCGAGCCCGGATGCCGAAAGGCCATGTTCCCTGGCCAACCGGTCGATCCCGCGCCAAATGTCAGAATGCCTGAGCATGGGAACATCGTCTTAGATACTGCGAAGATATGCATTAGGAAAATGATCACGATTATATGCTTGAGTACCGAATCATCGATTAAGTTCCTAAATCCGCTGAGATTGAAGTCACGCCTGAGATTGTCGAGGCGGGTGTTTTGGGGGTGCTTTTCGGCGCTGTGCTGATGGTCGCCCTTCATGCCGCGCTTGCAGATGGAGAAGTGGTTCTCGACGCGGTTCCTACCCTCGCCGTGCAGGCCGACGCAACGGCGCCGTCGGGAGACGGCTGACAGCGAAGGCGACAGGCTCCTTTGGGGACCTTCTTTGTTTGCGCTTGGCTACGGCTGATGGGCGGCGAGCAGGATGTCGACGATCTCGGCCGCCGTGGCGGCGATATCCTCGTCGGGCCGCAGGACGGCGGCGGCGCCGACCTCGTAGAGGCTGTCGCGGTTGGCGGTGGGGACCGGGCCGCGGCAAATCACCATGATGTGGCCGCCGCCGAACTCGCCGAGGGACCGCACCAGGCGCGACACCTCAGTGACCTGATGCGCGGCGGTCAATGCGACGCCGATCCCATGAACGTCGTTCTCGACGGCCGCACGGGCGGCGTTGGACGCGGACTGGCCGGGCGGCCCCATATCCACGTCGAACCCTGAGTCGGCGAAGGCGCTGGCCATCACCGCGGCACCCTCGTCATCACCGGCCTCGCCCAGCCGAACGACGATGAACCGGGGCCGCCGCCCCTCCACTTCCGCAAAGGTCGTGACCGCGTCGCGCACCGACGCGAGGGTCGTTTGGCCTGCGGCCGACTGTTCTGGCATCGCGTTATCCCCTTCGGCGGGCGGAGTATAGCGAGGCGCCGGGGCCACGGGAAACCACCCCGTTCAGGCCCCGCCAGATTTGAAACATTGTTGCTTCATCCACAAGCTATCCACAAGATGTAGTAGAGGGCTTGTCGAACGAGCACAAATATTGTAAGTCTGCCCCCACGTTGGCTTCGCGCTTCGACACCGAATCCGACGCCATCGACCAGCAACCTCGTGAAGGTCCGCCGCGGGCGGCTTTCGCCAACCGGGACAACGCCCATGACCGTCGATTGGACCCCCGAGCGAACCGCCGCGCTGATGGCTCTGTGGAGCGAAGACCTCTCGACGGCCGAAATCAGCCGCCGGCTGGGGATCACCAAGAACGCCGTGATCGGCAAGGCCCACCGGCTGGGGCTGCCGCCGCGCCGGCCGCCGGCGCCGCCGAAGGCCGAGACCACCGACGTCGTCCGGCTGGAGACGCTGACCTCGGGGATGTGCAGCTGGCCGATCGGCGAGCCCGGCGACGAAGGCTTCCAGTTCTGTGGCGAGCCGGCGGTCGAGGGCAAACCCTACTGCGCCCATCATTGCGCCGTCGCCTACGTGCGGACCACCCGCGACCGCAAAACCTTCGCCGCCTGAACACCCGCGTACCGTCCGCTCTTCGCACGCGACCCGATTTCCGCCGTCGCAGTTGACCGGTCGACGCCGGTCTGTATGATGCGCGCATGGCTAAGACACGCCCTTCTTCGATGCTTGGCATCCGGCTGATTACAGGCCCGGTCCTCTTTTGAGGGCCGGGAGTCGTTTGCCGTCTGCCTAACCGCATCTGAAGTAAAGGGATTGGAGCCATGTCCACCCACGCGGGGTTTGCCCCCGAACCATCTGATCGCACTGCCTGTTTTTCCGTCGTCGCTTGCGCCGATCCCGGCGTGATGCCGCGCGTCCTCCAGGTCTTCGCCAAGCGGGGGCTGGTGCCCACGCAATGGTACAGCACCGTTTGCGGCCCACGCGGCGTCGACCTCCACATCGACGTTCAGGTCGCCGGCATGGACGCCGGCCTGCAGGACCGCATCGCCGAAAGCCTGCGCGAAGTGGTCAGCGTCGGCACCGTGCTCACGTCGGAAAAGCGGCGGGCGCTTACCGCCTGAGGCGGGGGACGGCGAGAAAGGACAGGCCGGTTGAGCTTCCTGGATCGCGTCCGCGCCTGCAACGTCTTCGAGCCGTCCGACTACGTGCCGTTCGTCGTCGCCGGCCACGCCGTCGGTCTGGTACGGCCGGTCTTCGCCAGCACGCTCGTCGAGTTCGCGGGCGTGTTCCAGATTGACGACCGCGGCGTTTCGCTCGCCGACGATCTGCAGACACCCGAGGAGCGAACCGAAGCGGTCGACGCGGCGCTGCGCCGTCTCGCCGAACGCGGCGTCATTCGGCACTGGCGGAACGAATCCTATCCCGTGGCGACGGCGTTCTCGGAACCGCCCCTGTTCACCATGGAGCGGGCGGCGGTGACCCTGTTCGGCATCCGCGCCCATGGCCTGCACGTCAACGGTATCGTCCGCGACGGCGACGACATCCACATGTGGATCGACCGGCGGAGCGACGACCGCGCCGTCGCCCCTGGGAAGCTCGACCAGCTCGTCGCCGGCGGCCAGCCGGCAGGGCTTTCGCTGGCCGAGAACCTGGTCAAGGAGTGCGCCGAGGAAGCCGACATCCCGCAGGCCCTGGCCGAGACGGCGATGCCGGTCGGGACGATCAGCTACCGAACGGCATGGGGGGACGGCCTGAAACGCGACGTCCTGTTCCTCTATGACCTGGAGCTGCCGGCCGACTTCGCTCCCCGGAACACGGACGGTGAACTGGCGGGATTTGAGCTCTGGCCCCTCGCCCGCGTCGCCGAGCGTGTCCGAGACACCGACGATTTCAAGTTCAACTGCTCGCTCGTCATCATCGATTTCCTCATCCGCCACGGCCACCTCGCCCCCGACCACCTCGACTACCTCGAGATCATCGCCGGCCTTCACTCCGAGTAGGCTTCGAGGGCACGCCGACGGACGTCATCCGGGCTGAGACCGGACTCGCGCATCGCACGCAGGGTCAACGAGCGGTCGCGCTTGGCGAAGCGCCTGCCGTCGGCGCCGCGCAAGAGGGGGTGGTGGCGGTATTCCGGAACATCGAGCCCCAGCAACGCCTGCAACAGGCGATGGACGTGGGTGGCCTCGAACAGGTCCTCGCCGCGTGTAACCAGGGTCACGCCCTGGAGGTGGTCGTCGAGGGTCACCGCCAAGTGATAGCTGGTCGGCACGTCCTTGCGAGCGAGGACGACATCGCCGAACCGGCCCGCGTCGGCGAGTGTCTCTCCCCGGTCGCGGTCGACCCAATGGAGGCTTCCGGCGATCGCCATGGCCCCGGCCATATCCAGCCTGCGAGCGTAGGTCTCGCCGCTGCCCATGCGGTCTTGCTTTTCGGCGGGTCCTAGGCGGCGGCAGGTGCCGGGATAGTGGGGACCGTCCGGGCCGTGGGGTGCCTGGCCGGCGGCGGCGATCTCGGCGGCAATGTCCTTGCGGGTACAGAAGCACGGATAGAGGACGTCGAGGTCCTCGAGGCGCGAGAGCGCCTCGGCGTAATCGTTCATGTGCTCCGACTGCCGCCGGACCGGCTCCTCCCAGCGCAGTCCCAGCCAGGACAGATCGTCGTAGATGCCCGTTTCGAACTCCGGGCGACACCGCCCGCGGTCGATGTCCTCGATGCGTACCAGGAACCGTCCACCGGCGGCGCGCGCCTGCGATTCGGCGAACAGGGCCGAATAAGCATGGCCGAGATGCAGATCGCCGGTCGGGCTCGGCGCGAACCGGGTGACCGTCGCCCGGGCTCCGCTATCGCCGCGTGACAACGCCGTCCCCTTCGTTTACCAAGTCGACGCCCGCAACGCCCAGCCTCCCAGGATGCCCATGTTGCAAGTTCCCCCGATGAACGGCCCCAGTTTGCCCCCCAAAAGCGGCGGCGCGCCGAAGCAGCTGGTGATCCTGCTCCATGGTGTCGGTGCCGACGGCAACGACCTGATCGGGCTGGCGCCATACTACCAACTCGTCCTTCCCGACGCCTATTTCATCTCCCCCAACGCGCCGTTCCGCTTCGACATGGCGCCGTTCGGATACCAGTGGTTCAGCCTGCAGGACTTCCAGCCGACGACGCGGCTCATCGGCGTGCAGACCGCGGCGCCGATCCTCGACGCGTTCATCGATGCCCAGCTCGCCGAGCACGGGTTGACCGAGGAGTCCCTGATGCTGATCGGCTTTTCCCAGGGCTCGATGGTGGCCCTGTACGTCGGTCTGCGGCGCGAACGCCAACTGGCGGGGATCATTGCTCATTCGGGCATGTTGGTCGGCGAGGATCTGCTCGCCGACGAGCTGCGCAGCCGGCCGCCCATATTGCTCACCCACGGGGCCGTCGACGAGGTGCTGCCGGTGCAGGCCCTGCCGGCGGCGGAGGCCGGCCTGAAGGCGGCCGGACTCGACGTCGAGGCGCATGTCATGCCCGGGCTTGGTCACGGCATCGACGAAGCGACGATCCGCCTGGACCTCGACTTCCTGGCCAAGGTGTTCGGCCTCCCAGCGCCCTGATTCCGCTCGTTTGTGACATCAATTCTTCATCAACCGGGCGCCCGCCGCGGCGCCCTGAGTGTTTGGCAGATACCCACAACATATAGTACCCTGCCGCCGTCCTTCGGGAAGGGGACGGACGCCGATGGCCTTGGAAAACTACCCGGCGCTGGTGCTGAACGCGGATTTCCGCCCGCTCAGCTACTTCCCGCTGTCGCTCTGGTCGTGGCAGGACACGATCAAGGCGGTGTTCCTACGCCGGGTCAACGTGGTCTCCGAGTATGACCGGTCCGTACGCTCGCCAAGCCAGGAGATCCGCCTGCCGAGCGTGATCTCGCTCCGCGAATACGTGCCGCTGGCGCGGCGTCCGGCGTTCACCCGGTTCAACGTGTTCCTGCGCGACCGCTTCGACTGCCAGTACTGCGGCGGGTCGTTCCCCTCCGAGCACCTGACCTTCGACCATGTCATTCCGAAGGCGCGCGGTGGCCGCACCGAGTGGTCCAACGTCGTCACCGCCTGCGAGCCCTGCAACCTGCGCAAGGGCCATCGCGTGCCACGGGAGTCCGGGATCTTTCCCCTGCGCGCGCCGCGGGAGCCCTCGACCTACGAGCTGCAGGACAACGGCCGGGCCTTCCCGCCCAACTACCTGCACGAAAGCTGGCGCGACTTCCTCTATTGGGACGCCGAGCTGGAACCGCTCTGATCGCCTGGCACGTCCGCTACCGCCGCCTTTGACACGCGGAACGCCATCCGTATACTCCGCCGCTCATTCCCGGAAACGTGGGACTGACCTCCCCGCCGAAGCGCGCAGGCGCCCGGCCTACCGGGACAACAACAACCTCGAGAAGGTGACCTGACGACATGACCAAGCGACTGAAGTCGAAGTACAAGATCGACCGCCGCCTCGGCGTCAATCTGTGGGGGCGGCCGAAGAGCCCCGTCAACATCCGCGAATACGGCCCCGGCGAACACGGACAGCGCCGGCGCAAGCCCTCCGACTATGGCCTGCAGCTGATGGCCAAGCAGCGGCTCAAGGGCTACTACGGCAACATCAGCGAGAAGCGGTTCCGCCGCTACTACGACGAGGCCGTGCGCCGCCGGGGCGACACCTCGGAGAACCTGATTGGTCTCCTCGAACGTCGGCTCGACGCCGTCATCTACCGGATGAAGTTCGTGCCGACGGTGTTCGCCGCCCGCCAGTTCGTCAACCACGGCCATCTCAAGGTCAACGGCAAGCGGGTCAACATCCCGTCCTATCTGATCCAGGACGGCGATGTCATCGAAGTGCGCCAGAAATCCCGCGACATGCCGCTGGTGCTCGAGGCCATCGAGTCGCCCGAGCGCGACGTCCCCGACTACGTCACCGTCGACTACAACAAGATGACCGGGACGTTCCTCCGGCAGCCGAAGCTGGCGGACGTGCCGTACCCCGTCCACATGGAACCGCACCTGGTCATCGAGTACTACTCGCGCTGACGAAGGGCGGACGGTGGCGGACCGGATCGCCAGCGTCTTCGTTTCCCACGGAGCTCCGACCATCGCCCTCGGCGAAAGCCCCGCGCGTGCGTTCCTCGCCGGGCTCAGCACGGAGCTCGGCCGGCCGCGTGCGATCCTCTGCGTGTCGGCCCATTGGGAAACGGACGCGCCGATGACCTGCGCCGCCGCGGCGCCAGAGACGATCCACGATTTCTACGGGTTCCCCGAAGCCCTCTACGAACTGCGGTATCCGGCCCCCGGCGCTCCCGATCTCGCCGAACGGGCGGCGTCCCTACTGACCGACGCCGGGCTAAGCTGCCGCAGCACCGATGACTGGGGTCTCGACCACGGGGCCTGGAGTCCGTTGATGCTGATGTACCCGGACGCCGATGTCCCGGTCGTCCAGCTGTCGATCCAGCATGCCCTCGGCACGGCGCACCATCTGGCCGTCGGTCGGGCGCTGGTGCCGTTGCGGAGCGAGGGCGTCTTGGTGTTGGGCAGCGGCGGTGCGGTTCACAATTTGCGCTACTTCCGGCCGGACGGCGTTGACGTGCCCGAGTGGGCAAACCGGTTCGACGACTGGCTGGTGGCGGCGGTCGAAGACGGTCGGGTGGACGACATCGTCGACTATCGTGAGCGCTCCGCCGACGGCGCGATGGCCCATCCCCGCGACGAGCATTTTCTTCCGTTGCTCGTCGCCATGGGCGCCGGCGGACCGGACGGCCTTGGCCGGGTGCTGCATCGCGGATTCATGGACGGCGCGCTGAGCATGGCCGCCTACGCCTTCGACTGAGAGTGAGGCGGCCCGTTCAACCCGAACGACCGAGTGTCAGCTGACGAGTTCGACGCCCTTTTCGTCGAACATCTGCTGCAGCTCGCCCGTCTCGTACATCTCGCGGACGATGTCGCAGCCACCGACGAACTCGCCCTTGACGTAGAGCTGCGGGATGGTCGGCCAGTTGGTGAACTGCTTGATGCCTTCGCGCAGCGACGGATCGGTCAGCACGTCGATGCCCTTGAACTTGACGCCCATCTGGCTGAGCGCCTGCACGACGGCAGCGGAAAAGCCGCACTGGGGAAACATCGGCGTGCCCTTCATGAACAGAACCACCGGGTTCTCGTCCACTTCCTGACGGATACGCGCGAAGACCGCGTTCTCGTTCATCTCTGATCCCTCGTCCTCAATATCGTCTATGCGTCTTCGGGAACGGCGGTCTGCAGCGCCAGCGCGTGCAATTCCCCTCCCATGCGTCCGCGCAAGGCCTCGTAGACCATCTGATGCTGCTGCACCCGTGTCTTGCCGGCGAACGCCGCCGACACGACCAGCGCCGCGTAATGGTCACCGTCGCCGCGAAGGTCCTCGATGCGCACCTCGGCGTCCGGCAGGGCCTCGCGGATCAGGGTCTCGATTTGGCCGGCTTCCATCGGCATGGCGCGGTCGGTCCCTTCCCCCGTCAGGGTGCCGACATGTAGTCGGGCATCCAGCGTTCGTTCACGTCGCGAAGACGCGTTACGGATATGGCGTGTTGTTCGCCGACAGTCAACGCCGCGCCGCCGGTGGTGCCGATACGAAGGGCCCCGACTCCGGCGTTTTTCGCATCGGAATCCAGCGCCTCGACGGCGTCTTCAGGGACGGCGACGACGTAGCGGCCCTGGTCTTCGCCGAACAGCCAGCCGTGCAACGATCCGCTTTCTGCCTCCGGCGGCGGTTCGATCGCCGCGCCGACGCCGCCGGCCATGGCCATCTCGGCCACGGCGACCAGGAGCCCGCCGTCGGAGATGTCGTGGCAGGTGGTGACCCGGCCCGCCGCGATCAGATCGCGGACGAAATCGCCGGTGCGGCGCTCGGCGGCGAGGTCGACCGGCGGCGGCGCGCCCTCGTCCCGGCCCTCGATCTCGCGCAGGTACAGCGAGCGGCCGAGCCAGCCCGATCCCGCTTCGCCCAACAGAATGAGGACCTGTCCCTCGTTCTCCAGGGCGATGCTCGCGCGCCGCTCGCCATCGGCCAGCAGCCCGACGGCGCCGACCTCGGGTGTCGGTGGAATGGCGACGCCGTTGGTCTCGTTGTAGAACGAGACATTGCCCGAAACGACGGGGAAGTCGAGCGCCCGGCAGGCGTCGGCCATGCCTTCGATGCAGCCGGCGAACTGGCCCATGATCTCGGGCTTTTCGGGGTTGCCGAAATTGAGGCAGTCGGTGATCGCCAGCGGCCGGGCGCCGACCGCGGTGAGATTGCGCCAGGATTCGGTGACCGCCTGGCGGCCGCCCTCCACCGGATCGGCGAAGCAGTAGCGCGGCGTGCAATCGGTGACCAGCGCCAGCGCCTTTTTGGTTCCGTGGACGCGGACGACGGCGGCGTCGCCGCCCGGGCGGCCCGCCGTGTCGGCCATGACCATGTGATCGTACTGCTCCCAGATCCACGCCTTGCGGGCGATGTCCGGACACGTGATCAGCCGCTCAAGCGTCGCCATCGGGTCGTTCGGCGCCGGCACCGAGGCGGCGTCGAGGATCGCGGACGGCGGAGTCGGTTTCCAAGGCCGTTCGTATTCTGGCGACGCCAGGGCCAGGGGATCGATGGGAAGGTCGGCGACCACGTCGCCATTCCGCCGCAAGACCATGTGACCGGTGTCGGTGAGCCGGCCGACGATGGCGAAATCCAGCTCCCACTTCTCAAACACCTGGCGGGCCAGGTCCTCGCGCCCGGGCTTGATGACCATGAGCATGCGTTCCTGGCTCTCGGACAGCATCATCTCGTAGGCGGTCATGCCTTCTTCGCGCATCGGCACCCGGTCCAGGTCCAGCTCGACACCGACGCCGCCCTTGGACGCCATCTCGAACGACGACGAGGTCAGGCCCGCCGCTCCCATGTCCTGGATGGCGACGATGGCGTCTGTGGCCATCAACTCCAGGCAGGCCTCGATCAGCAGCTTTTCAGTGAACGGATCGCCGACCTGCACGGTCGGGCGTTTCTCCTCCGAGTCGTCCGAGAATTCGGCCGATGCCATGGTCGCCCCGTGGATGCCATCGCGGCCGGTCTTCAAGCCGACGTAGACGATGGGATTGCCGATGCCGGCAGCCGCCGAATAGAAGATGCGGTCGGTGTCGGCGATGCCCGCCGTCATCGCGTTGACCAGGATGTTGCCGTCGTAACGGGTGTCGAAGGTGCACTCGCCGCCGACCGTCGGCACACCGACGCAGTTGCCGTAACCGCCGATCCCGGCAACGACGCCGGCCACCAGGTGGCGCGTCTTGGCGTGATCGGGGTGGCCGAAACGCAGCGCATTGAGGTTGGCCACCGGCCGCGCGCCCATGGTGAACACGTCGCGCAGGATGCCGCCGACGCCGGTCGCCGCGCCCTGGTAGGGCTCGATGAACGACGGGTGGTTGTGGCTCTCCATCTTGAAGATCACAGCCTGCCCGTCGCCGATGTCGACGACGCCGGCGTTCTCGCCGGGACCGCAGATGACCCAGGGCGCCGTGGTCGGCAGCAGCTTCAGCCAGCGCTTCGACGACTTGTAGGAGCAGTGCTCGGACCACATCACCGAGAAGATGCCAAGCTCGGTGATGTTGGGTTCCCGTCCCAGGATCTCGAGGACCTTGCCGTATTCGTCGGCCGTCAGACCGTGGCTGGCGACAACGTCCGGAGTGATTGCGTCCATGGTCTCGGGACTCCGCGGGCGGGGAACAGGAGCGTACTCAGATCGCGAGCGCGCCCCGCTCTAATAGCAAATCCGCTCCGGCGCGCAAACGCGGGTTTGGCCTCATCGACTCAGTCTTTGTTGCGGCGCTGGCCACTTTGCGGAATTCGCGAGCGGCCCTTGACCGTCGATCGCGGTTTCGGGCTGCCGCCACCCGAACCACCTCCCGAAGAAACAAGGCCGTCCAGCAGCGGCACGCTCTTGTGCCGGAAGGGCACGATCAGCACCGCGCCGACGACGAACCCGCCGATATGCGCCCACCACGCGACACCTCCGCCGGTGGCGTCGCCGGCGGTCATCCAGGCGTTGAAGAACTGCAGGCCGATCCACAGCCCGAGCACGACGACGGCCGATAGGGTGACGATGATCCGGATCAACAGGGTCAGCACCCGGGCCTTCGGGTGCAGGACCAGATAGGCGCCGAGGACGCCGGACACGGCGCCCGAGGCACCGATGGTCGGGATGTCCGATCCGGCATTCGTGAACACGTGCGCCAACGCCGCGGCGACGCCGCAGAGGAGATAGAAGAACAGGAACTTCACGTGCCCCATGGAGTCTTCGACGTTGTCGCCGAACACCCACAGGAACAGCATGTTGCCGATGATGTGCAGCCAGCCGCCGTGCAGGAACATGCTGGTGATCAAGGTCAGCTGCGGTGGAATGACGGCGATATCGGGGTTCAGGTACTTGTCGCCGAGGACGGTCGCCGGGATGGTGCCGAACTGGTAGATTGCCCGCTGCCCCCCCTCGGTGCCGAGCGCGACCTGCCACAGGAAGACGCCGGTACACGCCGCGATCAGCGCCACGGTCACGTACTGGAAGTGGATCCGCTTGAGCGGGTTGGTGTCCTTCAGCGGAATGAGCATGCGCGTGCGTCCTCCGCTGTCGACGCTTGTCAGCCGAGCGCCGCGAGCAGTCCGTCGAACATCGCCCGGCCGTCGGTGCCGCCGAGCTGCGAATCGGAGAGTCGTTCGGGGTGCGGCATCATGCCGAGCACGTTGCGGCGTTCGTTGAGGATGCCGGCGATGTTCCGCTGCGACCCGTTGGGATTGGCCTCTTCGCCGACGGCGCCGTCGGCATCGCAGTAGCGGAACGCGACCCGGTCTTCGCCCTCGAGCCGGTCCAAGGTCTTTTCGTCGGCGAAATAGTTGCCCTCGTTGTGGGCGATGGGGATGCGGACGACCTGATCCCGGCGGTAGCCCCGAGTGAACGCCGACGACTCCGTGCCGACCTTCAGGTGCACGTCCTTGCAGATGAACTTGAGTGCCGCGTTGTGCATCAACACGCCCGGCAGCATGCCGGTCTCGGTCAGCACCTGGAAGCCGTTGCAGATGCCGAGAACCTGCACGCCGGCGTCGGCGCGGGCCCTGACCTCGCGCATCACCGGCGAATGCGCCGCCATCGCCCCGCAGCGCAGGTAGTCGCCATAGGAAAAGCCGCCCGGCACGACGATGAGGTCGACTTCGGGGACCTCGGTCTCGCGGTGCCACAGCATCACCGGCGGGGTACCGGCCGACTGCTCCAGCGCCACCGCGACGTCACGATCGCAGTTGGATCCCGGAAAAACGATGACGGCGGCTTTCATCCCGAAGCCTTTCGCAATCGGCGTTTCGATCCCCGTTGGCCCGTGCGCCGCAAACTCATTCGCCAATGTCGATGGCGTAGTTCTCGATCACCGTGTTGGCCAGCAACTGGCGGCACATGGCGTCGACCGATTCGCGGGCACGGCCCGGATCGGTCTCGGCGAGTTCGATCTCGATGTACTTGCCCTGGCGGACCTCGTCGACACCCCCGAAGCCGAGGGCATCGAGGGCGTGCTGGACGGCCTTGCCCTGCGGATCGAGGACTCCGGACTTCAGCGTAACGTGGACCTTGGCTTTCATGTCTGGCGCCCCCCGGCCGCCGGCTACTGCACTGTTTCCGGACCCTTGATGTCGGTGGGGCCGCTTTCCTGCAGGATGCCGATGCCGAGGAACAGCCCGCTGAGGAAATCGTTGATGCGCAGGGACAGCGACATGATCTCGTCGAGGTCCTGCGGCGTCGCCCAGCCGAACGCAGTGATGTGCTCCTCGGTAACCATGGGATGCTCGAGGTCGTCGGACTTGTAGTAGTACTCGACGATGGAGCGCGGCAGCGGCGTGCCCTCGGCGATGCCGAAGCGGGCGGCCAGCGAGCCGGCGACGACGTTGCGGACGGCGATCTCGACGGGGATGATCTCGACCTCGCGCACGAGCTGTTCGCGCATGTTGAGCCGGCGCATGAAATGGGTCGGCACGCCGATCTCACCCAAGCGCGTCATCAGGTACTCGGAGATGCGGTTGTTGATGACGCCCTTGCCGGTGATGACACCGCGCTTGCGCGAATTGAAGGCCATGGCATCGTCCTTGAAGTACTGGATGAGGGTGCCCGGCTCCGGGCCTTCGAAGAGAATTTTCGCGGTTCCCTCGAAGAGCTGTCTGCGTCTGGCCATGTGCGTGAATCCAGTGACCGGCGAAAGGATGCCGACGCCGTGGAAGGCGCCGATCATATAGCAATTGTCGGGCGCCAAGACAATCTTCGGGCGCGCGGGGCGCTTGTCCACCGTCGCGCACTGCCGCCGGAGAGAGAACCGTCGCATCGTGCCTTACGGCAACAGGCGCCAGATCGTGGTTTCCCTTTCGTCCCGGTCTTCCAGCTCGCGGCTGGTCGGCACGTGGTAGGAGACAACCGGCTCGATGCCTTCTGTCGGCCTGTAGGTCCGTCCGGGATCGGCGAGGAGGACAAGGGTGCCGGCTGCGGCGCAGGTCCGCAGCCAGTCGGTGAATCCGTTGCGCCGGGGATTTCTCGTAGCAGACGTCGCCGGCGAGGACGACGTCCCACACGCCCATGTCCGAATCGGTCAGGTCGCCTTCGGCAATCCCGACGGCGACGCCGTTCAAGGCCGCGTTGACCCCGATCGCCGCCCGGGCCATGGCATCGATGTCGTTGGCTGTGGCGATGCCGCCCGACAACGCGACGGCGATGGCAGCGATGCCCGACCCGGCGGCGAAATCGAGCACCCGCCTGCCGCGGACGGTCTCGGGCCGGTCGAGGACAAAGCGTGCCAGCGCCTGTCCGCCGGGCCAGCAGAAAGCCCAAAACGGCGGCGGCACGCCGGCTTCGTCCAACCAGCTTTCGGTCGATTCCCAGATCGGGGTGATCTCGGTCGCCAGCCGCAACCGGATCTCGGGAACCAGCGGCGGCGACACCACTTCGGTATTGTCGAGGATGAACGCGCCCGGATCGGCGTGGGGTCGGGTCAACCGAAGACCTGTCCGGCGACAATGCCGATAAACAGGATCAGCCCGAAGTCCCGGCTGGACTTGAACCGGACCAGGCAGCCCTTCGCGTCGTCGATGTCGATCGTCGCCACCTGCCACCCGAGATGGAGCGCCGCTATCGCCAGCGCCGCGTAGAACGGCCACGACAATTCGGCGAGGAAACCCGCCGCCCCTGTCAGCAAGACGGCTCCCGTGTAGAAGCCGGCGAGCCACGGCCGGGTCGACGGGCCGAACAGCAGAGCCGTGGATTTGAGCCCGATCATCAGGTCGTCTTCGCGATCCTGGTGGGCGTAGATGGTGTCGTACCCCAGCGTCCACAGGATGCCGGCGCAATAAAGAAGCACGGCCGGTGCGCCGAGATCGCCGCGGACCGCCGCCCAGCCCAACAGCGCCCCCCAGTTGAACACGATCCCGAGCACAGCTTGCGGCCAGTAGGTGATCCGCTTCATGAACGGGTAGATGGCGACGAATATCAGCGACGCGGCGCCGACGGCGATGGCAAACGGGTTGAATTGAACCAGAACGCCGAGGCCAACCAGGCACAGTGCCAACATGTAAACGACTGCCTGCGGTACAGAGACGGCGCCGCTGGGGATCGGCCGGTTGGCGGTGCGCGCCACTCGGCCGTCGAAGTGGCGATCGGCGATGTCATTGAGCGTGCAGCCGGCGCCCCGCATGACCAGCGCACCGATGGCGAACAGTACCAGCAGCCAAAGGTCCGGCCACGACGGCGTCGCCAGGGCGACGCTCCACCAGCACGGCAGCACCAATAGCCACGTGCCGATCGGCCGGTCGATCCGCGCCAGTCTCAGGTACGGGCGTGTGGCTGGCGGTGCCAGCCGATCGATCCAATGGCCGGCCGGGATATCGCTGGCTGAAGTCGGCGTTGTCTCCACCATGTGCATTCTCATATGCGATGCCGGCACGTCCTGGCAAACCGCTTCCGCGTCGGCCTATGATCTCGACAGGAGCGCTGCCGATGTCCGTCGTCAAGCCCAAAGCCCGCCTGCACCTGACCGAACCGCTCGCGGCGGGTACGTCGGTCTCCGTTTCGGGTGACCAAGCTCACTATCTCCGCACCGTGATGCGCGCTGCTCCTGGCGACATCATCGGCCTGTTCAACGGTCGTGATGGCGAATGGCTGGCCCGGATCACGACCGTCGAACGCCGATCCTGCGACCTCGCCATCGAAACCCTCGTTCGCCCGCAGCGCGCCGAACCGGGACCTTGGCTGCTGTTCGCGCCGATCAAGAAGACGGCGCTGGATTTCCTCGTCGAGAAGGCGACAGAGCTGGGTGCCGAGCGGCTGTGGCCTGTGGTCACCGAGCGCACCGTTGCGCAGCGAGTGAACCTGCGCCGCCTGCACGCCCATGCCATCGAGGCCGCCGAGCAGTGCGAGCGCCTGACCGTCCCCGACGTCGTCGAACCGGTTGCGCTGTCGAAGCTGGCCGATGTCTGGCCGGCCGGTCGATCTCTTTTCGTACTCGATTCCGCGGGAACGGGGCGACCACTGGCCGAGGTTTTGCAGCCGATGCGCACGAACTCCGGTCCGCCTCCGCCGCACGCACTGCTGATCGGACCGGAAGGCGGCCTCGCGTCCTCCGAGCTTGACGCCTTGCTCGATCTGCCTTTTGCTACCGCCGTGGGGCTGGGACCACGCATCCTGCGCGCCGAGACCGCGGCACTGGCAGCGTTGACCTGCTGGCAAACCCTGGTCGGCGACGGGATGGCTCCCCCTCGAAGCTGACCCCGGCAGCGAGAGTTTCGCCACCATGCCCGAAGGACTGACGCAAGCCGCCAAGCCGGCCACCGACCGCCATACGCTGGTCGCCTATCTGGAATCCGGCTGCAAGCCGGCGGCGGACTGGCGTATCGGCACCGAGCACGAAAAATTCGCCTACTGCCTCAAGGACGGCCGACCGCTCGAATACGAGGGCGAACGCGGTATCCGGTCGATCCTCGAATCGCTGACGCAGCGCGGCTGGACACCGGTGCTGGAAGGCGGCCTGCCGATCGCCCTGACCGCCGCGGACGGCTGCTCGATTACGCTGGAGCCGGCGGGACAGCTCGAGCTGTCCGGCGCCCAGCGCAAGACCATCCACGAAACCTGCGGCGAGACGGACCGGCATCTCAGTCAGGTGAAGGAGGTCGCCGGCGAGTTCGGCATCGGCTTCCTCGGCATCGGCTACCAACCCAAGTGGCCGATGACAGCGATGCCGTGGATGCCCAAGGCGCGCTACGGGATCATGCGCGAATACATGCCCAAGCGCGGCAAGCTCGGCATCGAGATGATGAAGGGAACCTGCACCATCCAGGTCAACCTGGACTTCGACACCGAAGCGACCATGGCGCAGATGTTCCGGATCGGGCTCGCGCTGCAACCGGTCGCCACCGCGTTGTTTGCAAATTCGCCGTTCCGCGAGGGCGGCATCAGCGGCTTCCTGAGCTATCGCAGTCACGTTTGGACGGATACCGATCCCGACCGTTGCGGCACGCTGCCGTTCGTGTTCGAACACGGCTTCGGTTTCGAGCGCTACGTCGATTACATGCTCGACGTGCCGATGTACTTCGTCTACCGCGACGGCCGCTACATCGACGTCGCCGGGCAGTCGTTCCGCGACTTCATGGCCGGCCGCCTTGCCGATCTACCCGGCGTCTACCCGACGTTGGCCGATTGGGAGAACCATCTCACCACCGTTTTCCCCGAGGTGCGGATGAAGCGGTACCTGGAGATGCGCGGCGCCGACGGCGGACCGTGGAAACGGATCTGTGCGCTGCCGGCGCTCTGGGTCGGCCTGCTCTACGACACCACCGCACGGGACGCCGCCTGGGACCTGGTCAAGGGCTGGACCGAAGCGGAGCGGGACGAACTCCGCAACGCCGTGCCCCGGCTCGCGCTCAAAACGCCGTTCCGCAACGGCACCGTCCGCGATCTGGCGCTCCAGGTCCTGGAGATCGCCCGCGAAGGGTTGTCCCGGCGAATGCGGGAAGACGGGACCGGCCTTGACGAAGCCAAGTTCCTCAATCCGCTGTTCGAGATCGCCGAGTCGGATTTCACTCCGGCCGAAGACCTGCTGGCCGCGTTCAATCACCGCTGGCACGGCAGCGTCGATCCCGTGTTCCGCGAGTACGCGTATTAGATCGCGGTGCCGCCGACGGTGAGCGCGTCGAGGCGCATGGTCGGCTGACCGACGCCGACGGGAACGCCCTGCCCGTCCTTGCCGCAGGTGCCGATGCCGGGGTCGAGGCTCATGTCGTTGCCGATCATCGCCACCTTGGTCAGCGCGTCCGGGCCGTTGCCGATCAGCGTCGCGCCCTTGACCGGCGGCCCGATCTTGCCGCCTTCGATGAGATAGGCCTCGGTGCACGAGAACACGAACTTGCCCGACGTGATATCCACCTGACCGCCGCCGAAGGCGACCGCGTAGAGGCCGTTGTCGACCGAGGCGATGATTTCGTCCGGCGCGCGGTCGCCGGACAGCATGTAGGTGTTGGTCATCCGCGGCAGGGGATGGTGGGCATAACTCTGCCGGCGGCCGTTGCCGGTCGGCGCGACGCCCATCAGCCGGGCGTTCATGCGGTCCTGCATCAGCCCGACCAGAATGCCGTCCTCGATCAGCACCGTGTGCTGCGTTGGCGTGCCCTCGTCGTCGACGCTCAGCGAGCCGCGCCGGTCGGCGAGGGTACCGTCGTCGTCGACGGTAACGCCCGGCGAGGCAATGCGCTCACCCATCAGGCCGGCGAAGGCCGACGTCTTCTTGCGGTTGAAGTCGCCTTCGAGCCCGTGACCGATGGCCTCGTGCAGCAGGATGCCCGGCCAACCCGGACCGAGCACGACCGACATCTCGCCCGCCGGCGTCGGCACGGACTCGAGATTGACCAGCGCCTGGCGAAGCGCCTCGTCCGCGGCAGCCTGCCAGGCCGCCGGTTCCAGATAGCTTTCGTAGGCCAGCCGGCCACCCGTTCCGTACGAACCGGCTTCCATGCGGCCATCCTTCTCGACGACGATTGAAACGTTGAGGCGGACCAGTGGCCGCACGTCGCCGATGCGAAGGCCGCCGGCGCGCATGATCTCGACGGCCTGCCACTCGCCGGCGATGGACGCCGTCACCTGGCGCACCCGTTCGTCCTTGCGCCGCATGTACGAGTCGATCTCGGCCAGCACGGCGACCTTGTCGGCGAAGGGAACACCGGCAATGGGGTTGTCGTCGGCGTAGAGCGCGACGTTGGTTCCGGGCGGCGGCGCGGCGGCGGTGCCGGAATACCCAGTCCGCACGGACGCAACCGTGTCGGCCGCCCGACGCAAGGCGTCTTCGCTCAGCTCCGAGGCGTGGGCGTACCCGACGGCGTCCTCGACGTTGGCGCGAAGGCCGAACCCCTGCGTCGTATCGAAGCCGGCGCTCTTCAGCCGGCGGTCGTCGAACACCAGGCTTTCTGATTGCCGGTATTCGAGGAACAGCTCGCCGTCATCGGCGTCCTTCAGCGCTCCGTCGACGATCCCCTCGACGCGACTACGGTCCAGTCCCGTGCGCGAAAAGAACAGCTCTTCACTCGATGGCATGTCCGACATGGTCAATGGTCCTCGTCGAGGGCGATCAGGCCGCCGGTGCAGGCACGGCCGACAGGTTGGGCGAGCGCATACAGGTCGAGATATGGGGTCATTCGGTCTCGGGTTCGAGAACTGAAGCCGCCTCGGAGTCCGCGGCGGGCGGCTCGGCCTTGGTTGGCGTTGGGCGCTGCTGCGCGAACAGGTCCTTCAGGGTGACGCTCATGGACTCGCGCCCACGTTCGTCGAATTCGTCGATCATCGCGCTGGCTGCCGGCTGCCAGTGGGTCGGCCGCATCCAACGGAACGGATCGGTACCGACCCCCAGGTTCAGGTCCCAATAGAGATCGTAAACGGTGGCGTGGTCGAGGTCGCGGGCCAGCACCCACTGGTCGCGGGCGACCCGGGTGATGTACTTGCCCTTGGCCAGGTCCTCGAGCACGGCTTCGACGACGAACGCGCCGAGGTTCATGTTGCGGAGCAGGTCCTTCCGACGCCTAATCACACCGAGCTTGCTGGCCGAGTGCAGTTCCGCGAGCAATGCCAGGGCGACGCTGAGCCGTCCGCCGGGAGACAGGTGGGGCCGGCCGACGAGCTCGCGCCGTGCGCCCCATTCGGCGAGGGACGCGGTGATCACGGCGCCGAACAGGGCGACCGTCCAGGCGATGTAGAGCCACAGCAGAAATACGATGAACACCGCCATCGCGCCGTAGATCGTCTGGAATGACGGCGTCAGGGCGACGTACAACGCGAACCCGAGGCGCAAGACCTCCAGCAGGCCCGCCGCCACCGCCGCCCCGATTAGCGCGTGGACGACGCGAACCGGTCGGTTGGGTATCACCACGTAGACCAGGGCAAACGCGGTGAACTCCAGGATCGGCGGCAGCACCTGGGTGACGATGGCATCGAGGACTGAGCGGTCGCTGATCGTCGCAGGGCCCGCAGCCGAAAACACCTCGCTGGAGATGGACAGGCTGGCACCGATCAGCAGCGGCCCGACGGTCAGGACCGCCCAGAACGAGACCATGCGCCAGACCAGCGGCCGGGGTTCCGTGACCCGCCAGATGGCATTGAACGCGGCTTCGATGCTGATCAACAGGATCACCGCGGTCACCGCCAGACCGGCGATGCCGGCCGTACTGATTCGCCCGGCGTTTGTGGCGAAGCGATTGAGGTGTTCCAGTGCTACCGCACCGACTTCGGGAACGAAGTTGCGGAAGATGAACTCCTGCAATTCGACGCGGACATCGTCGAACACAGGGAACGCCGACAGCACGGCAAGGCCGATGAACGTCACCGGCACCAGGGCAAGCAACGTGGTGAAAGTCAGCGATCCCGCCGCCTCCAGGCAGCGGTCGCGCAGAAACCGCCGATAGACGTATTGCAGGATCAGGGGCAATCCCCTGATCCTCGCGGCTGTCTCCGGGTTGAAGCTCTTGGCAATCGGCTTCATTCGGTGATGTCCGGTTTCCTCCCCGACGCTTCCCACGGCGTCGCCAACCGTTCGTTGCCGATCGGCGGATGAGTGTAACATTCGGCGGCATCGACCTCCACGCGCCTTGCGTTTCCGGCGAAATTCCCTTGACGGGGGTCCGTTCCGAGACTATCCCGACAGTCACGTGGTGATTTGGTCGACCGGCTTGCGGCCACGTAAAACAAACCGCTAAAAGGTCTGAGCTCGCGAAGCCCCGACCATTGTGGTCGGGTTTTTTTGTGGCCGGGGCACGTGGAGCGGGAGTCGCACGATGAAAGCGAACATCGACCCGGAACGGGACTGGCGCCTGGCAACGAAACTGGTGCGCGGCGGCACCAAGCGTTCGCCCTTCGACGAGACCAGCGAAGGGCTGTTCATGACCTCTGGCTACGTCTACGGCTCCGCCGAAGAAGCCGAACGCGCGTTCAAGGGCGAGGACCAGCGGTTCGTCTATTCCCGCTATGCCAATCCCACCGTCGAGATGTTCGAATCCCGCCTCGCCATGCTGGAGGGCGCGGCGCTGTGCCGGGGGACCTCGAGCGGTATGGCCGCGGTGTTCGCCTCGCTGGCGTGCCAGCTATCCGCCGGTGACCGCATCGTCGCCTCGCGGGCACTGTTCGGGTCCTGTCACTTCGTGGTCTCCGAGATCCTGCCCAAGTTCGGCATCGACGCGACGCTTCTCGATGGTACCGATCTGGACCAGTAGCGGGCGGCTCTTGCGTAGCCGACGGCGTGCGTGTTCCTGGAAACGCCGTCAAATCCGACGCTCGAAATCATCGACATCGCGGAGGTTGCGGCGCTGGCCCATGCAGCGGGCGCCCGGCTGGTCGTCGACAACGTGTTTGCCACGCCGCTGCTGCAGAACCCTCTGCAGATGGGCGCCGACATCGTCGTCTACTCGGCGACCAAGCATATCGACGGCCAGGGCCGCAGCCTCGGTGGGGCGATCCTCACCAACGACGCCGACTACGTGGAGAACTGCCTGACGCCGTTCCTTCGCCACACCGGCCCGGCGCTCAGCCCGTTCAACGCCTGGCTGCTGCTCAAGGGCTTGGAGACGCTGGAGCTGCGCGTCACCCGGCATTGCGCCAATGCGCGCCGGGTCGCCGAGCATCTGTCTGCGCGCAACGATATCAGCCGGGTGCTCTATCCCGGACTGGCCAGCCACCCGCAGCACGACCTCGCGTCCCGCCAGATGCGGGACGGCGGCACCGTGCTGTCGTTCGAACTGCCCGGCGGAAAGGACGCGGCGTTCGCTGTGTTGAACGGGCTTCGGCTGGTCGACATCTCCAACAACCTCGGCGACGCCAAGAGCCTGGCCACCCATCCGGCGACGACGACGCACCAGCGGTTCACGCCGGAGGAACGGGCGGAGATGGGGATCGGCGACGGCCTGGTGCGGTTGTCGGTCGGCCTCGAAGATGCCGAGGATATCTGCGACGACCTCGACCGAGCGTTGGCGGCAGTGGCCTAACGCGTTACTGCTGGACCCACGGAAGGCCCGAGACCTTCCATCCGGAAACGGTGCCGCGGTGGCGGGCGCCGTCGGGATCGCCCTCGAAACCGTCGGCGATGTTGTAGCAGCGGGGATACCCGAGCGCGGTCATGGCGATCGCCGCCGCCCGCGAGCGGACGCCCGACCGGCAGAGGAAATAGACCGAATGCTCAGGCTTGACCCCGGCACTGGCCAGTTCACTGGCGAAAGCCTCGTTGAGCTGCATCGACGGGAACAGGACCCACGGCACCAGCACCGGCTGCTTGCCGATGGAGCCTAGGTCGGGAAGGCCGACGTAAGACCACTCGGTCGGCGTGCGGACATCAACGAGCACGGCATTCTCGTCCTCCGCCAGCGCCTCCCACGTGGCGGCAGGGGTGATATCGCCTCCGTACGTCCCATCGGCCATGGTATCCCTCCATCGTCTTTGACCGCCTCAACGCGCCCAGGCCGATTGTCATCGGTTACGCGCTTGGCATCGGTCATGGAATCGTCTGCCCCAATGGTGATATAGGGATCGGGTTCGTCGATCCATCCCTCTTGGCGCCGATCGCGCGAACTGGAGACGGAAAATCGAAGGTTCGACTGACAGGAATCGCGAAAAGGCCGGTCTGGAAAACCGCATTTCCGTTGACCATTCGTGAAACAAGTATTACAGTACCGAATTATGTATTTAGCGCGGCATGGTGTCACAGAATGCCGGACGCGCGATGGGGAGGATGGTTGATGGCCCGATCCGTATCCACGGGTCGCCGGCGCCCATCAAATGGTGACGGCGTCGCGCTCGCCTCTCGCCGCGACCGGTTGAACGACCGGTGTCCGATCGGCCGGACTGCTCGCTGCCGCCGCCGCGACGCCCGTCGCCACGCTGACTTCTTCTGTAGCATCCCCTGCCTCGCCATCCCGCGCCACCGGCAACCGCACAGGCCCGCCGATGTATAGAATCGCCCGACACGAGACCTTTTCCGACACGACGTTTTTGTGGGACGTGGAGGCGCCGGACGTTGCGCGGTCGGCCAAGCCCGGCCACTTCATCATGCTCCGGCTGCACGAGGGCTCGGAACGCATCCCGCTGACCGTCGCCGACTATGACCGCGAGGCGGGTACGGTCACAGTTGTCGTCCAGGCGCTGGGCAAGACGACTCTGGAGATGCGCGACCGGTATCAGGCCGGCGACACGTTCGAAGACTTCGTCGGGCCCCTCGGCCTTCCCCAGCATGTCGACAAGGTCGGCCACGTGGTCCTCGTCGGCGGCGGCCTCGGCATCGCGCCGGTCTATCCCCAGCTCCGCGCCTTCAAGGAGGCAGGCAACCGGACGACCGGGATCATCGGCTTTCGGAACAAGGATCTGGTGTTCTGGGAAGAGCAGTTCGGCGCCCACTGCGACGAGTTGATCGTCTGCACCGACGACGGTTCCTACGGCAAGCCGGGCTTCGTCACCGCCGCCCTGGAAGAGGTGCTGAAGACCGACAAGCCCGACCTGGTCATCGCCATCGGCCCCTTGCCGATGATGAACGCCTGCGTCGAGACCACCCGGCCCTATGGGGTCAAGACCATGGTCTCGCTGAACGCCATCATGGTCGACGGCACCGGCATGTGCGGGTCCTGCCGGGTCACCGTCGACGGCAAGGTGCGTTTCGCCTGCGTCGACGGCCCCGACTTCGACGGCCACACGGTCGACTTCAAGGAACTCTTGGCCCGCCAGAAGCGGTTCAAGGACCAGGAGTCGGTCGCCAGCGAGGACTATGCCCACGTCTGCAGCGTCGAGGAGCAGCTGTTCAAGGAGGAGAAGCGCAGCTACAAGAAGCTCGCCGTCCTCGACCCCGAACAGACCAAGATGCCGGAGCGCGATCCGGCCGAGCGGTCGCGCAACTTCGAGGAGGTCAACCTCGGCTATACCTATCAGGATGCCTTTGCCGAGGCCGAGCGCTGCATCCAGTGCAAGAAGCCGACCTGCATCGCCGGCTGCCCGGTGGCCATCGACATCCCGCGATTCATCCGTCACATCCTCGTCCGCGACCTCGACAAGGCCTTGGACGTCATTTACGAGTCGAACCTGTTTCCGTCGGTGTGCGGCCGGGTCTGCCCCCAGGAATCCCAGTGCGAAGCGCAGTGCGTGATCATCAAGAAGATGGAGCCGGTGGGCATCGGCCGGCTGGAGCGATTCGTCGGGGACAATGCGCGGCCTTCGAAGGCGGAGCCGCCGGAGAATGCCGGGGAACTCGGCCGTGTCGCCATCGTCGGTTCGGGCCCGGCCGGCCTCGCCGCCGCGGGCGATCTGGCCCGCTACGGCGCTGATGTCACCATCTACGAAGCCCTGCACGTCATCGGCGGTGTGCTGCGTTACGGCATCCCGTCGTTCCGCTTGCCCCGCGAGATCATCGACCGCGAGGTGAACCGCCTGCAGGACCTGGGCGTCACCTTCGAGACCAACAAGGTGGTCGGCAAGACCTTCACCATCCCCGAACTGATCGAGGAGCGTGGCTTCGATGCAGTGTTCGTTGGCGCCGGTGCCGGTGCGCCGTCGTTCCTCGGCATCCCCGGGGAGTTCGCTGGCCAGGTCTATTCGGCCAACGAGTTCCTCACCCGCATCAACCTGATGGGCGGCGACAAGTTCCCCTATCTGGATACGCCCATCGGTATGGGCAAGAGCGTGGTCGTGATCGGCGCCGGCAACACGGCGATGGACTGCCTGCGGGTGGCCAAGCGCATCGGCGCCGAGCGGGTGCGCTGCGTCTACCGCCGCTCGGAAGCCGAGGCGCCGGCGCGCATCGAGGAAATTCGCCACGCCAAGGAGGAAGGCATCGAGTTCTTCTTCCTCCATGGCCCGAAAGAAATTCACGTTGACGACGACGGCAACGTTCAAGGCATGAAGGTCGAGCGCATGGAACTGGGCGAACCCGACGAGCGGGGCCGGCGGTCGCCGGTGCCGACCGGCGAATTCGCCGACCTCGACTGCGACACGGTTATCTATGCGCTGGGCACCCAGGCCAACCCCATCATCGGCCAGGCGACCCCGGACCTGGAGCTCAACAAGTGGGGCAACATCGTCGCCGACGACGACACCCAGGCGACCAACCTGCCGGGCGTGTTCGCCGGCGGTGACATCGTCACCGGCGGGGCGACGGTGATCCTGGCGCTGGGCGCCGGCCGGCGGGCGGCCCGTGCCATCGGCGCCTGGCTCGACGGCGGCAAACAGAAGTGGCCGATCACCGCCGAGGACGCCGAGGCCTTCCAGCCGTCCGAGGCGGTGAACTAGACTAGCAGCTCCCAAGGGAGAGACCGACCATGCTGTGCCCCAAGTGCCACCAGCCCATCGAAGGCGACGAGCCCTACATCTGCTGCGCCGGGGCGCCGCTGACCTGGCACTGCACGGCGTGCAAGAAGGTCAGCGAGGGTTTCGCCTTCCCCTACGGCGCCTGCCCGCTGTGCGGCGGCGAACTGGAACTGCTGGGCGACCGCGACATCGAGGATCCGGACGACTTCGACAGCATCCGCATGGCCTTCGAGATCGAGCTGGGTGGCCGGGCGTTCTATTCCCGCGCCTCCCGCGAGGCGTCCGAACCGGTGCTCCAGGAGCTGTTCGGCAAGCTCGCCGAGATGGAAAACGAGCACATGGAAACCCTGGCGCGACGCTACCACGCGCACATTCCGGAATACGCCGGCGAGTTCGAGGTCGAACGCGCCGCCATTTTCGGCGGCATCGAGCGCCGGCCCGACGATCCGGCGAACCTGTTCCGCATCGCCATCGCCTGCGAGGAGCGCGCCGTCGCCTTCTTTTCCGAGCGTGCCGCCCAGGTGCCTGAAGGCTCGGTCGAACGCGAGCTCTACGAGGAGCTGGCCGCCGAGGAACGCGAGCACGTCGCCTTGCTGACCACCGAGTACGAGCGCTGGAAGGAAGGCAAGCCGGGGATGCTGTAGGGCGGCGCTCTACCCCACCGGCACGTTCGGCCGGGTGGTCTCCAGGACGGCGAGCATTTCCTGCAATGTGGTGAACTTGCGTCGGGGGGCGCCGCCGGAGGCGGCGGCGACTTCGGCCGCTTCGATGGTGCGCCAGTCGTCGTAGGTGATGGCGCGCACCCGTCGCCGGGCGAGCAACGCCTCGAACGCGTCGCGGCCCGGTTTTACCCCGCCCGGGAAATCGGAAAGGATCTGTTCGGCGCAGGCCACGCCGTCGGTGCGGTTGGTGCTGATCACCCCAATCGGCCCGCGCTTGGCCCAACCAACCGCGTACAGTTTCGGCGACACCCGGCCATCGTTGGACGGCACCAGTCCTTGGCGCTCGTCGAACGGAACACCGGGCATCGGCTCCGAGCGATAGCCGATGGCGGCAACGACGAGGCCGCAGGGGATGACCTCGAACTCGCCGGTGTCGATGATGCGGCCGTCCTCGTAGCGGGTGCGCTCGAAGCGCACACCCTCGACCCGCTCCGAGCCCATGATCTCCACCGGCGACAGGAAGAACCGGAAGTGCACCCGCTTGGGCCGCTCATCGCCGGCCATCGCCGTGAACTCCTTGAGGGTCGCCAGGTTCTTTTCCTTCAGCCGACGGTCGCGGTCGTCTTCGAGTTCGCCGACGGACTCGGGGAGCAGTGCGGCGTCGATGACCGGATGGGCCTGATCGAGCCGGCCCATCTCGCGCAACTCGACGTTGGTGAACTTGGCCTCGACGGGGCCGCGGCGGCCGACCATGTGCACGTCGGTGACCGGTGATGGGTGGATGAGCTGGGCGGCGTAGTCGGGAAGATCGGACTCGGCCATCTCGCGCTCGGTCTTGACCAGCACGCGGGCGACGTCGAGGGCGACGTTGCCATTGCCAATGACCACGGCGGTCGGCGAGTCGATCAGCGGATCGAGGTCGCGGAAGTCCGGGTGGCCGTTGTACCAGCCGACGAACCCGGCCGAGCCGTGAACGCCCTTCAGGTGCTCGCCGGGGATGCCGAGGCGCCGGTCCGCGGGCGAGCCGTGGGCGAGGACGACGGCGTCGTAGCGCTCCAAAAGCTCGTCGACGGTGACGTCACGGCCGACCTCGACGTTGCCGTAGTAGCGCACCGTCTCCTGCAGCGCCGTCTGCTCGAAGCGGCGCGAGACGCGCTTGGTGCTCTGGTGGTCCGGCGCGACGCCGGCGCGGATCAGGCCGAACGGCGTCGGCAGGCGCTCGATCATGTCGATGCGGACGTCGGTGACGGCGGTCTCCAACAGCGCTTCGGCGGTATAGAACCCGGCGGGACCGGCGCCGACGATGGCAACGCTAAGAGTCATCGGCCCGGACGTCCGTGCAATCCGTCCTCAGGCCGGTTCGGCTGGCGCGCCGACGGTCCAGGTATGGCCCTTGCGCAGCAGTGCGTCGAGATCCGCGAGCGACGGCGGACCCGTCTCTTCGAGGGTGTCGGCGGTCCGCTGCTCCAGGCTCGGCGCCGGGTCGTCGTAGAGGACGCCGATGGCGACCGGCATGGTTGGCGGCTCCATCGCCGCGAGCATTCCGGCAAGTGCGCGATTGGTCTGGTCGTGGACGAGAATGTCACCCTCGCTGACTCCCCGGTCGCCGATGGTCACGGCTTCGAGCGCGATGGTCTCGGGGTTCAGCCGCAAGCCCCGCTGGCCGTCCTGGCCGAAAATCAGCGGCTTGCCATGCTCAACCAGGACCTGGGCGTCGGCAGCGAGGTGCTTCTCGGTGAAGTTCGCGAACACGGCGTCGTTGTAGACGATGCAGTTCTGGAAGATCTCGACGAACGACGCGCCCCGGTGTTCGCGCGCCGCCTTCAGCACCTCGGCGAGGTGCTTCTGCGAGCGGTCGACGGCGCGGGCGACGAACCGGGCACCGGCGCCCAGCGCCAGCGCCACTGCCGACAGCGGCGAATCCTGGGATCCCTTGGGCGTCGACGGCGAACGAGTACCGATCCGCGAGGTCGGCGAATACTGGCCCTTTGTCAGGCCGTAGACTTCGTTGTTGAACAGCAGGATCTGGATGTCGACGTTCCGCCGCAGCGCGTGCATCAGGTGGTTGCCGCCGATCGACAGGCCATCACCGTCGCCCGTGGCGATCCACACGTCGAGTTCGGGATTGGCCAGCTTGATGCCTGTGGCCACCGCCGGCGCACGGCCATGGATAGTATGGAATCCGTATGTATCGAGGTAGTAGGGGAACCGCGACGAACAGCCGATGCCCGAGACGAACACGGTGGTTTCCGGCCGCGAGCCCGAGTCGGCAAGCGCTTTCTGGGCGGCCTTGAGGATGGCGTAGTCGCCGCAGCCGGGGCACCAGCGAACCTCCTGGTCGGAGGCGAAATCGTCGGGTTTGAGGGCGGCAGGGGACGCGACGACGTTCATCTCACTCCTCCAGACGCGATTCGATGGCCGCCTGGATCTCTTCGATCCGGAACGGCTGGCCGGAGACCTTGTTCAGACCCTCGGCCGGGATCAGGAACTCGCTGCGCAGCGCGGTCAGCAGCTGGCCGGTGTTCATCTCGGCAACGAGTACGCGGTCGTATCCACGCAGCAGATCCCCGAGGTTGGCCGGCAGCGGCCACAGGTAACGCAGATGGACGTGGGCGACGTCGGCTCCATTCTCCCGCATCATATTGACGGCGCGGCTGATCGGGCCGTACGTCGACCCCCAGCCGACCACCGCAAGCAGTCCGGTCTCATTGCCGTCCTCGACCGTTTGGGCGGGGATGTCTTCGGCGATGCCGGCGATCTTAGCTACACGCAGGTCGGTCATTCGTTGATGGTTGTCCGGGTCATACGAGATGTGGCCGGTGTCGGCGTCCTTCTCCAGGCCGCCGATGCGGTGTTCCAGCCCTGGCGTTCCCGGCGACACCCAGACGCGTGCCAACGTCTCGGGATCGCGCAGGTACGGATGGAAGCCCTCGGCGTTGACGTCGTTCGCACGCGGGAACGGGGTCAGCGCCTCGACCTCGGGGATCTTCCAAGGTTGTGCGGCATTGGCGATGTAGCCGTCCGAGAGCACGATCACCGGCGTCATATACTTGGTCGCAATCCGCACCGCCTCGATGGCAACCTCGAAGCAGTCGGCGGGTGAACGCGCCGCCAGTACCGCCACCGGCGTGTCTCCGTTGCGGCCGTAAACGGCCTGATAGAGGTCAGACTGCTCGGTCTTCGTCGGCATACCTGTAGAAGGCCCGGCGCGCTGGGTGTTGATGATCACCAGAGGCAGCTCGGCCGACACCGCGAGTCCGATGGCCTCTCCCTTGAGCGCGATGCCCGGGCCCGAGCTCGACGTGACACCGATGGCGCCCGCGTAAGACGCACCGATGGCGGCGCAGACGGCAGCGATCTCATCCTCGGCCTGCAGCGTAACGACGCCGTAGCCGGGCAAGGCCGCGAGGGTATGCAAAATCGGCGACGCCGGAGTGATCGGATAGGAGCCGAACACCAGCTTGCGTTCGGCCAGCCGCGCACCGGTCAGAAGGCCCCACGACATCGCGTCGCTACCGGTAATGCTGCGGTAGAGACCCGGTTCGATATCGGCGCGTTCGACCGTGTACCCAGCGATGTCGCCGGAAATCTCGGCGGTTTCGCCGAACGCATGGCCGGCATTGAACGCGGCGATGTTGGCGGCGGCGATCTCGGGCTTCTTGGCGAACTTGGCGTTGAGGGAATCGATGGTCGGCTGGCGGTCCCGGTCGTACATCCACGACACCAGGCCCAGCGTCCACATGTTCTTGCAGCGGAGCGCGTCCTTCTGCGACAGGCCCATCGGCTTGACCGCATCCAAGGTCATCTGCGAAATGTCGATCTCGACCGTGCGATAAGCAGACACAAACCCGTCTGTCAGCGGATCGCTGTCGAACCCAGCCTTGCGCAGGTTGCGTTCGTTGAACGCACCGGTGTCCACGATGACCACGCCACCGGGTCGCAAGTTCGGCAATTCGACCTTTAACGCCGCTGGATTCATCGCCACCAAAACGTCGGGCGCATCGCCCGAGGTCTTGATTTCGCGCGATCCGAAGTTGATCTGAAAAGCCGAGACGCCGTAGGTCGATCCGGCCGGCGCGCGGATTTCAGCCGGGAAGTCCGGGAAGGTGGCGAGGTCGTTGCCGGCGAGCGCGGTGGCTTCGGAAAACCGTCCGCCGGTCAGCTGCATGCCGTCGCCGGAGTCTCCGGCGAATCGGACAACGACGGATTCGAGTTCCTTACGAGAACGCGGCGAAGGTGGGTCTTCTATTTCGGCGGTCGCGGTTGACATGGCGAGACGAAGGGCGCTTTTTGTGCATCCGTTGGTGGGCCCGGCACTGTGCTTTGACTTGGGTATCCAAGCAATGCAACGCGTCGGGCAGGTTCATCATACTCCTATTTATGTCATACGCAGGTAAAATCCATTCCCAATTGGCGATTTCGGAGCGATCCACGCGGGGATTGGCGCGGAATGACCGTACCGGAGGGCGACCATGACGTCGGAGAATGACCTCCTCACCCTGGCCGGCGGCCTCGTCGAACGTGCACAAGCCGCCGGGGCCGATGCCGCCGACGCGGTCGCCGTCGAGAACCGGTCGTTGTCATTGACGCTGCGGTTCGGCGAAACGGAACGCCTCGAACGCTCCGAAGGAATCGACGTCGGCCTGCGTGTGTTTGTCGGTAACCGGCAGGCCCTGGTGTCGTCGTCGGACGTCTCGGACGGGGCACTCGCGGACTTGGTCGAGCGCGCCGTTTCCATGGCGCCGGCGGTTCCGGAGGACCCGTATTGCGGGCTGGCGGAGGATGGCATGCTGGCCACCGAAGCCGTCGATGTCGACGCCTGCGAGGATGCCGAGTCATCGGTCGAGGAGCTTACGGACCGGGCGCGCCAGGCTGAGGATGCCGCCCGCGCCGTCGCCGGCGTGACCAATTCGGAAGGCGCCGAGGCCGATTGGGGGCAGTCCATGCGGGCCATCGCCGCCTCGAACGGGTTCGCCCGGACCAGCCGCCGCTCGTGGAACAGCCTGTCGGTCTCGGTGCTGGCTGGTGAGGGAACGGCGATGGAGCGCGATTACGACTATGCCAGCGCCGTTTATGCCGGCGATCTCGGCGATGCCGAAACGCTCGGCCAGCGCGCCGGCGAAAAGGCGGTGGCCCGCCTTGGTCCCCGCAAGGCGCGCTCGGCGCAGGTCCCCATCGTCTACGATCCCCGTGCCGCGCGCAGTCTGCTCGGCCATCTCGGCGGCGCGATCAACGGCGCGTCGGTGGCCCGCGGCACGACGTTCCTTAAGGACCGCATGGGCGACAAGCTGTTCGCCGACTCCATCACCATCGTCGACGACCCGCTGCGCCGACGCGGCCTGCGCTCCCGCCCCTTCGACGGCGAGGGGATCGCGACGCGGCGCATGGCCGTCATCGACGCAGGCGTGTTGACCACCTGGATTCTCGATCTGCGCTCGGCGCGGCAGCTCGGGCTCCCGACTACGGGCCACGCGACACGCGGCACCTCGTCGCCGCCGTCGCCGGCGACGTCGAATCTCTATCTCGAACCCGGGAGCGTTTCGCCTGAGGACTTGATGGCGGATATCGCCGAAGGCTTCTACGTCACCGAACTGATCGGTTTCGGCGTCAACGGCGTGACAGGCGACTACAGCCGGGGTGCCAGCGGTTTCTGGATCGAGAACGGCAAGCTGGCCTATCCCGTCAGCGAGGTCACGGTGGCCGGCAGCCTCGTCGACATGTTCGCCAACCTGACTGCTGCCGATGACCTGGAGTTCCGGTACGGGACCGATGCGCCGACGGTGCGGGTCGATGGGATGACCGTGGCCGGCCGATAGTCCGGCTTCGCGTTCAAGACGCGACGGGCGTGCCAAACACCAAATTCATTCGCGCCGCGTTGCTCGTGGCCACCAGCGGCAGCTTGCCGGTGATATCGCCGTCGCACTGGACCGGCTCTCCCGTCGCTCCCTCGATCCGGATCCCAGACCCGGCGATGACCCGCACGTCGCGCAACCGGTGCAGCCGGCCGGCGACCAGCCCCCAACCGTAGCGCAGCACGCTCAGAGGACCTGAGCGTTCGAACAGACAGACGTGAAGCGCCGGATCGTCCAGACGCGCCTGCGGTGCGCAGGTGAAGCGGCCGCCATAGTAGTGGCCGTTTGCGATCACCACCGAGGCGGCGTCGTGGGCGGTGCCGTCGATGGTCACGCGATAGCGGCGATAGGGAAAGCGGAACAGGCCGACCAGTGTCTCGATGACATAGGCCAGCTTGCCGAATGCCCGCTTGAGGCGCGGATCGACGTTGGCGACCACGTGTGCGTCGAATCCAACGCCGGCCATCATCAGAAAACGCCGTCCGTTGACCGTGCCGACGTGGACGGAGCGGACTTGGCCGCAGGCAATGGCACGGGCGATCCGCCGCGCGCGGACCGGCATGCCGATCTCGGCGGCGAGCACATTGGCCGTCCCGAGCGGCACGATGGCGAGCGGCAGATCCTTGCCGGCAAGGCCATTAACAACCTCGTTGATCGTACCATCACCGCCGGCGGCGACGACGACGTCGAACGCGTCCGAAGAAGCGCTCGCGGCGATTCGCTCGGCGTCACCGCGGCAGGTAGTTTCCCGCACCGAGACCGTCGCCCCGAACCGCGAGAGATGCTCCAGAACACGGCCGAATCGGGGACGGGTCGAGCCGCCGGCAGTCGGGTTATGGATCACCAAGACCCGGCGACGGAGATTGGCGGAACTGCGAACGGTCGGTGTCAGGTGCGAGTCAAGCATCGTTTGAGGTTTTTGCTGCATTCGACGAACGTTGAATACCGTATTTTTTAAAGAAATGCGACATCCATATTAAATTTCGATGACCCCCAAGAAATCGAGATGCAAAATACTGCGGTTATCTAGTATCAAACCTACTTAATATTGATCATTCTTCGGGCGGTAGATTTTTTCCCGGTGCCGGCATGAACTCCATCGTGCGGTCGAACCTACGCTACCGGTCCATCTGGATCTCCGACATCCATCTTGGTACCCGCGGCTGCAACGCCGAGATGCTGCTCGACTTCCTGCGCCGCACGGAGTCGGAGTACCTGTATCTGGTCGGCGACATCGTCGACATCTGGCGCATGCGCAAGTCGTGGTACTGGCGCCAGGCGCACAACGATGTCGTCCAGAAGCTTCTGCGCAAGGCGCGCAAGGGCACACGGGTGATCTACATCCCCGGCAATCACGATGAGAACTTCCGGGATTTCGCCCGCCACCGGTTCGGACGCGTCGTCGTGCTCAACGAAACGATCCATGTCGCCGCCGACGGCAAGCGATATCTGGTGCTTCACGGCGACCAGTTCGACGGCGTCGTCAAGTACGCCAAGTGGTTAGCGTTCGTCGGCGACAATGCCTACAACATGGCGTTGACCATCAACGTCTGGTTCAACTTCGTCCGCCGCAAGCTGGGCATCTCGTACTGGTCGCTCTCGGCCTATCTCAAGCACAAGGTCAAGAATGCGGTCGAGTACATCAGCAACTACGAAGACGCCGTCGCCGCCGAGGCCCGCCGGCGCGGTACCGACGGGGTCATCTGTGGCCACATCCACAGCGCCGAAATCCGTGACATCGACGGCATCACCTACTGCAACGACGGTGACTGGGTGGAAAGCTGCACAGCCCTCGTCGAGCACGCCGATGGCCGCCTGGAAATCCTCCACTGGTCCGACATGGTCGAAGCGGCCGGAGAGTTCGTCGTCGCCCCCGCCGAAAGCATCGCATGCGAATCCTCATCGTCACCGACGCCTGGTATCCTCAGGTCAATGGCGTCGTTCGCACGCTCGATACTCTGAACACCGGGCTCGGCGAAGCCGGGCACGATGTCGAGCTGATCACGCCGGGCCAGTTCCGGTCCATTCCCTGTCCGACCTACCCGGAAATCCGTCTGGCGCTGTGCTCACCGGCGGCCGTCGGCCGGATGATCGACGGGTTTCAGCCGAGCGCCATCCACATCGCCACGGAAGGCCCGCTCGGCTGGGTCGCCCGGAGGCATTGTCTGCGGAAGAACTACCCGTTCACCACGGCCTATCACACGCGCTTTCCCGAATACATCCATGCCCGCTGGCGGGTTCCCGTGTCTTGGTCGTATGGCGGATTGCGCCGCTTCCACGGACCGTCGTTGGGCATCATGGTGGCGACGCAGACCATCGAAGACGCGCTGAAAAGCCGAGGGTTCCGAAACATCCGGCGGTGGACCCGTGGCGTGGACACGACACTGTTCCGCCCCCGCGACAAGGGCTTCCTCGGCTTTCCCAGGCCGATCAGCCTCTACGTCGGCCGGGTGGCGGTGGAGAAAACCATCGAGGATTTCCTCGCCCTTCCCCTCGACGGCACCAAGGTCGTCGTCGGCGACGGGCCGCAACGGGCCGAACTGACCGCACGCTATCCCGACGTACGTTTCGTCGGCGTGAAAACCGGCGAGGACCTTGCCTGCCATTACGCCGCCGCCGATGTCTTCGTGTTCCCCAGCCGTACTGACACCTTCGGCCTCGTGCTCCTCGAAGCCCTGGCCTCCGGGGTACCGGTCGCTGCTTATCCGGTGCCTGGCCCGCTCGATGTGGTCGATGGTTGCGGCGCCGGCTGTCTCGACGAGGATCTGGGTGCCGCGGTGCGCGATGCCCTGGCTATCCCTGCCGAGGTCTGCCGGGCCCATGCCGAGCGATTCTCCTGGCAGGCCAGCGTCGATCAGTTCCTCGGCAACCTCGACATCTTCCGCTGACCGTCCTGCGTCCGCCGCCGCCCGTTGGCCGCGGAGTCCCGCCCGTGTTAGAACAGTCCCCGCGCCCTCAATCGAGGATTGCCGGGACTTGACCGACACGCCATCGAGCGACCACCGGCCGCACCAGTCGACCTATCTGCTGCTGCGGCGCCTGATCCGGGAATGCGTCCGACCTTACGTCGGCTGGCTGGCGGTCGCCGTCGTCTGCATGGTGGTGGTTGCCGCGACGACCGCGCTCAGTGCCTGGCTGATGGAGCCGGTGGTCAACGAGGTGTTCATCGCCAAACGCCTTGATGCGCTGTGGCTGGTCAGCGCCGCCATCCTCGTTACCTTCGGCCTCAAAGGCGCGGCCAACTACGGCCAGTCGCTGCTGATGAGCAAGGTCGGTTTGCGCATCGTCGCCGACAATCAGAACCGGCTGTTCAGCCACCTCTCGCGTATGGACCTGGCGTTCTTCCACGCCAACGCCACGGGCCGGCTGGTGTCCCGGTTCGTCGTCGACGTGACGATGATGCGCACCGCCGTCTCCGACGCCCTGACCAGCCTCGGCAAGGACCTGTTGTCGCTGATCGGGCTGATCGCGGTGATGTTCATCCAGGACTGGCAGCTGGCCGTGATCGCCTTTTTCGTCTTCCCGTTCGCCGGCTTCCCCATCGTTCGCCTCGGCCGGCGCATGCGCAAGGTGACCGCGAACACTCAGCATGAGATGGGCCTGTTTTCGACCCTGCTTGAACAGACCTTCCAGGGCATCCGCGTGGTCAAGTCCTATGGCATGGAAGCCTACGAGCGCGGTCGGGTCGGGGACCTCGTCGAGCGCATCTATGGCCTGACGGTGAAGGCGGCACGAATCCGGGCGCTGTCGCGGTCGATCATGGAGACGCTGGGCGGCGTCGCCATCGCCATCGTCATCGTTTACGGCGGCTACCAGGTGATCCTGGAGCGTATGGACCCCGGCTTGTTCTTCTCGTTCATCACCGCGCTGCTGATGGCCTACGAGCCGATGAAGCGGCTCGCCAACCTCAACGCCAGCCTGCAGCAGGGATTGGCCGGCGCTCAGCGGCTGTTCGACGTGCTCGATACAGAGCCCGAGCTCAAGGACCGGCCCGGCGCCGGCCCGCTCCACGTGACCGCCGGTGCCATCCGCTTCGAGGACGTCGATTTCGCCTATGGCCCGGAGGCCCCGGCCCTGGTCGGTGTCGACCTCGACGTCCCGGCCGGAAAGACCGTCGCCCTGGTCGGTCCCTCCGGTGCCGGCAAGTCGACGATCCTGAACCTGATCCTCCGGTTCTACGACGTCAGCGGCGGCCGTGTGACCATCGACGGCGTCGACGTGCGCGACGTCACGCTCGCTTCGCTGCACGCCAACGCCGCCCTGGTCAGCCAGGAGATCATGCTGTTCGACGACACGATCCGCGCCAATATCGCCTATGGCCGCGAGGGCGCCAGCGACGACGAGATCGTCACCGCAGCCCGGAACGCGGCGGCGCACGACTTCATCGAACGGCTGCCGGACGGCTACGACACTGTCGTCGGCGAGCGCGGAACCAAGCTCTCGGGCGGCGAGCGCCAGCGTCTGGCGATCGCCCGGGCGATGCTGAAGAACGCGCCGATCCTGCTGCTCGACGAGGCCACGTCGGCCTTGGATACGGAATCCGAACGGCAGGTGCAGCAGGCGCTGAGCGAACTGATGCGCGGACGCACCACCCTGGTCATCGCACATCGGCTGTCGACGGTGATCGACGCCGATCTCATTTGCGTCATCGACCGCGGACGCATCGTCGAATCGGGAACCCATGCCCAACTGCTGGCGCGGGGCGGCACGTACGCGCGGCTGCATGCGCTGCAGTTCGCCGAAGAGGACGCGGCACCCCCGACCGCCGTGGCCGCCCGCTGACCGCGTCATGAGCCGGCTCAAGTCCATTCTGGCCAGCGACGGGGTACGCCGCGTGCTTTGCGCGATCGGTGCCCTTTACATCCGCTTCGTCCACGCCACTGGCCGCTGGACCGCCGTCGGCGACGAAGTGCCTAAGCGGTTCTGGGATGACGGCCGGCCGTTCATTCTCTGCTTCTGGCACGGGCGGCTGCTGATGATGCCGTATTGCTGGCGACGCAGCGTGCCGATCCACATGCTGATCTCCCAACATCGCGACGGCCAGATCATCGCCCGCACCGTCGGCCACTTCGGCATCGACGCGGTGGCCGGCTCGAGCAGCCGGGGCGGCGCCGCCGCATTGCGGGCCATGGTCGGCTTGCTCCGCGGTGGCGCCTGCGTCGGCATCACGCCCGATGGTCCGCGTGGCCCGCGCATGCGTGCCAGCGACGGCATTGCCGCCGTCGCCCGGTTGTCGGGCGTTCCCGTGATCCCCGCCACCTTCGGCGTCAGCCGGCGGCGCTCGCTCTCCACCTGGGACCGCTTCGTCGTCGCGTTGCCGTTCTCCCGCGGCGTGTTCCTCTGGGGCGATCCCATCGAGGTATCGCGCGACGCCGACGCCGAAGGCCTGGAACGGGCCCGGCAGGAGATCGAAGGCGCCCTCAACCGATTGACCGAAGACGCCGACCGCATGACCGGCCATGTCCCGGTGGAGCCGGCTCCCGAGGCACGGGAGGCGGCGGCATGACCGGGCTCGCGCTCTACCGCCTGCTGACCGAGATTGGCGCGCCTCTGATCCGCCTCTATCTCGCGCGCCGCCGGGCACGAGGCAAGGAAGACGGCGAACGCTTTGGCGAACGCCTCGGCCAGCCGTCGCAGCCGCGCCCCGAAGGGCCGCTCATATGGCTCCATGCCGCCAGCGTCGGCGAATCCCTGTCGCTCGTGCCGCTGATCGAAGGTGTGCAACGGAACTGGCCCGAACATCGGCTGCTGATGACCACCGGCACCGTCACGTCCGCCAAGCTGATGGCCGAACGCCTGCCCGACGGCGTCGTCCACCAATACGTGCCGGTCGACCGCATCGGTTACGTGCGGCGCTTCCTCGATCATTGGCGGCCCGATCTGGTGCTGTGGGCGGAGTCCGAGTTCTGGCCGCACTTGGTCAGCGAACCCGCCCGGCGCGGTGTTCCCCTGGTGCTGGTCAACGGCCGCATGTCGCCGCGTTCGTATGGCAGATGGCAGCGGTACTCGGGCATCATCCGCCGTCTGCTCGACGGGTTTACCCTGTGCCTTGCGCAGACCGAAACCGATGCCGAAAGGCTGCGGGCGCTGGGAGCACCCGACACGCGATGCGCCGGCAACCTGAAGTTCGCCAGCCGGCCGTTGCCGGCGGACGCGGACGCGCTCGATGAACTACGGGAAGCGATCGGATCGCGCCCCGTCTGGCTCGCGGCCAGCACTCACGCCGGAGAGGAAGAGATCGCCGGAACGGTGCACACCGACCTCGTTCCCGATCATCCGGAACTTTTGACCATCATCGTTCCGCGTCATCCCGACCGTGGCGCGGAGGCCGCCTCGGCCCTGGCCGCCGCCGGCCTGACAGTCGCCCGGCGGGCCGCGGGCGACGCCATCGCGCCGGAGACAGATGTCTACGTTGCCGATACCATCGGCGAACTCGGCCTGTTCTACCGGCTGTCGCCCATCGCCTTCATCGGCAAGTCGCTCAGTGCCGACGGTGGCCAGAACCCCATCGAAGCCGCCCAACTCGGCGCCGCCGTGGTCACCGGACCGAAGGTGTCCAATTTCGAGGAGATCACCCGGCGCATGGTCGCCGCCGGCGGGGCAGAAACCGTCGCCGACGCCGACGCCCTCAGCGCGGCCGTCGGGCGCTTGCTCGCAGACCCCGAACTCTGCGAGTCCCGCGCTGCGGCCGCCCAAGCGTTTGCCGCCGGCGAAAGCGGCGTCGTCGATGCCATCGTCGAAGCCCTTGTCCCCTTTCTCGGCCCCCCACTGACGCCCGACCGCCGTGCGCACGCCTGAGTTCTGGTATCGCCCGGTCGGTTTGTTGGCGACCCTTCTCGCGCCACTCGGCTGGCTTTACGGCGCTGTTGTTTCTCTTCGCATTCGTCTCGCACTGCCCTGGAAAGCGCCGGTGCCGGTGATCTGCGTCGGAAACCTGGTCGCCGGCGGTGCCGGCAAGACGCCGGTTGTCCTCGATCTCGCGGGCAGGATCGCGGCGCGCGGGGTCGCCGTCCATGTGGTCAGCCGGGGGTACGGCGGCACCGAGCCTGGGCCGCTGCGGGTCGATCCCGAGCGCCACGGCTTCCGGGCCGTCGGGGACGAACCCCTGTTGCTGGCCGAGGCCTGCCCGACGTGGGTTGCCAAGGACCGGCGTTCCGGGGTCGAGGCGGCCGTCGCCGCCGGGGCAAGGGCGGTGATCCTTGACGACGGGTTCCAGAATCCCACCGTCGCCAAGGACCTTTCGCTTGTCGTCGTCGATGGCGGCGCCGGCTTCGGCAACAATCGCGTCATCCCGGCGGGACCCTTGCGCGAACCCGTTTCCCGCGGTCTCGCCCGCGCCGACGCCGTTGTGGTCATGGGCAATGACACCGCCGAAGTCGCCTCGCAGGCCGGGAACCTCCCGGTACTGCAGGGAAGCCTGAGCCCCACTCCGGATTCGGAGCACCTCGTCGGTCACCCCGTCGTCGCCTTCGCCGGCATCGGCCGGCCGGCGAAATTCTTCGAGACGCTGCGTGCGCTCGGCAGCCGGGTCGAATCGAGCACAGCGTTTCCGGATCACCATCCCTTTACCGAGGGAGACATCGAACCCCTGTCCGCCCGCGCCGAGGCTGCCGGCGCCAAACTGGTCACCACGGCCAAGGACGCAAAACGCCTGCCGCGCACGGCGGGCAAGGCCATCGAAGTCTTGACCGTTGCCGTTGCATGGGAGAAGGAAACGGCGCTCGAAACGCTCCTCTCTCCGGTTCTCGACCATGTCCAATGACTCGCCGTCCGGCGCTCGCCGGATTCCTTACTGGTTTCAGGCCGCCGTCGCGCGGACGCTGTTCGGCATCGCCCGGATGCTGCCGCTCGATACGGCGTCGGCGGTCGGCGGATGGCTCGGGCGGACCATCGGACCGCGGTTCGGCAAGAGCAAGCTGGCGCGGCGCAACCTCGCCCGCGCCTTCCCGGAAAAGTCCCCGGCCGAGATCGAGGCCATCGTCCGCGGCATGTGGGACAACCTCGGGCGCACGGCGTTCGAATACCCCAACCTCGTCCGCGAGCCGTTGATGGCCAGCGGCCGGGTCGAACTGGTCGGCCGCGAGCACTTCGAGGCCATGCGCGACGACGGCCGTTCGGGCATTCTGTTCTCCGGGCACTTCGCCAACTGGGAAGTGATGGGCCTGTGCTCGGCCGAAGGCGGCGCGCCGCTCAATCTCATCTACCGCGCGCCCAACAATCCGTTCATGAACTGGCTTTATCACCACCGCCGGTCCGGCGAGGCGGAGATGATCCCCAAGGGCTCGGCCGGAGCCAAGCGGGCGCTGGAACTCCTCAAGGGCACCGCGCATCTCGGCTTGCTCGTCGATCAGAAAATGAACGACGGCATCCCGGTGCCGTTCTTCGGTCGCGACGCGATGACCGCGCCGGCCCTGGCCCAGTTCGCCTTCCGCTACGAGTGTCCGGTGTTGCCGGCGCGCATCGAACGCACCGACGGCGCCCGCTTCCGCCTCACCGTGTTCCCGCCGATGGCCTTCGAGAAGACCGGCGACCGCAAGGCCGATATCACCAATGCCATGGCCGCCGTCAACGCGCTGCTCGAAAGCTGGATCCGCGAACGCCCCGAACAGTGGTTCTGGGTTCATCGCCGCTGGCCGGATTGACCAGCGGTCGGCATTGGTCCGACGAGCAGCTCCGGATCGAGGGCGACGTCGAACAGGCTCACGCCCCAATGCAAGTGCGGACCGGTGGCGCGCCCAGTGGCGCCGACGGTGCCGATGATCGCGCCCTGGTCGATACGATCTCCCTCGGAGACGGTGATCGAGTCCAAGTGGATGTAGACGCTGGTGAGCCCGTGCCCATGGTCGATCATCACCGTCTTGCCGGTGAGCAGCATGCCTGGGTGGACCAGGACCACCGTCCCGGCGGCGGCGGCGCGGACCGGCGTGCCGGTTGGCGCGGCAATGTCGACCCCGGCGTGCGGACTGCGGGGCTGGCCATTGAGGATGCGCTGGCTGCCGAAGATACCGGTGATGGTGCCGACAAGCGGCCAGGCGAAGCCGTCTTCGAAGAAGGGCTCGGAGCTGTCCCCGCGGCGCACGGCGACGATGAGCTCGCGCTCCGCGGCGATGCGTTCGAGGTCTTCCGGCGGCGGCGTCACCTTGCGCGGCGGCAGGCCGTCGATCCTTTGGACCTGCCAGTCGCGGCGAGCGATGGCGAGCGGCCACGTCTCGGTCCGGCCATCCTTCGAGATGACTTCGAGTTTGGCTCGGGCAGCGGCGTTGCGGCCAAAACCGAGCAGGAAGCACCCCTCGGCGGAGACACGCATCGGCCGGCTGTCGAGGCTCACCCGCGCGCCCGGCGTCGTTGTGCCGACCACGAGCCCCCCTTGGACCAGGGGCCTCTCCAGCCTCACCTCTGCCCGCGCAGGCGCCGCCAGGACGAGCGCGAGAACCAGCACGGCGACCGTTCGCGCCAACGTCACAGCAGCGATCCCTGATCGTCGTCGGTTGGCCGCGTTTTCGGTTGTGGCCGCGGCCGCTGGGGTCCGCCGTCGGCGGTAACGGGCACAGCGTCGTCCTGGAACTCGACCGACAGCGCCATCCCAGGTTTGACCGCTTTGGCGCGGACGATCGTCTCTCCGGCTGTCGTCCGCACCACCGCATAGCCCCGCTCCAGAACCCGGCGATAGGAAAGGCTTTCCAGCAGGGCGCCGGCCCGCTCGATCCGGCCTCGCCGGTCGCGCAGCAGCGCCGTCGCCGCGGTGAAGAGTGCCCGCGTTTCCGCCGCGAGACGGCTCTGCCCATGGTCGATCATCGGCCTGGGGCTGGTTAGCCGACCGCTCAGTGTAGCGAGCAGGCTGCGGCGCCGGTCCAATCCGACGGTGAGACCGTTGGCCAGCCGTTCGGCCCAGTCGTCGAGCCTCTGGCGCGCCTCCTCGACCAGCCGGCCGGGCCGGGGCAAACCCCGCGCCAGGCCCTCGATCCGGGTACGGCGTTCGGCGAACAGGCGGTTGGCGGCGCCGACGAGGCGGGTTCCGGAGTCCATGACCTGGGCCAGCAGTTCGATGCGCACCGGCACGGCGATCTCGGCCGCCGCCGTCGGCGTCGGCGCCCGGCGGTCGGCGGCGAAGTCGATGAGCGTGGTGTCGGTCTCGTGGCCGACGGCAGAGATCAGCGGGATCGCGCTCGCCGCCGCCGCGCGGACGACGATCTCCTCGTTGAACGCCCAAAGGTCTTCGAGGCTACCGCCGCCGCGCCCGACGATCAGCAGATCGGGCCGCGGTACCGGCCCGCCTTCCGGGAGCGCGTTAAATCCGTTGATGGCGGCGGCGATCTCGCTCGCCGCGCCCTCGCCCTGCACCAGCACCGGCCACAGCAGCACCCGGCGCGGAAACCGGTCGGCGAGACGGTGGAGGATGTCGCGGATCACCGCCCCCGTCGGCGAGGTAACGACGCCGATCACCTCAGGGAGGAACGGCAGCGGCTTCTTGCGTTCGGTGTCGAACAGGCCCTCGGCGGCGAGCGCCCGGCGCCGGTCTTCCAACAGTTTCAGCAGCGCGCCCTCGCCGGCGAGGTCCATGGACTCGACGACGATCTGGTATTTCGACCGCCCCGGATAGGTGGTCAGCCGCCCGGTCGCCACCACCTCCATGCCATCCTCGGGCGCGAGGCCGAGCCTGCCCGCTGCACCGCACCAGCACACACCGTCGAGCACTGCGTCGGCGTCCTTGAGCGAAAAATAGAGGTGTCCGGAGGCGGCACGCTTGAAGCCGGAAATCTCTCCCCGGACGCGCACGCGATCGAACGACTCCTCGACGCGCCGCTTCAGGGCGAGCGAAATCTCACTGACCGAAAGGACGGGCAGGTTGTGATTGCCGTCGCCGGTGATAGGATGGTCCGCCATTCAGGGCCAGTATGAACCAACCGAACCCGTGCGCGAAAGAAGCACGGGACAAAGGAGAATTCCCGGATGATCGTGCTCGTGGTGGGGTCCGGCGGACGTGAACATGCGCTCTGCTGGGCGATCGCGAAATCACCGCTCTGCGACAAACTCTATTGTGCGCCAGGCAACGCCGGCATCGCCGGCGTCGCCGAATGTGTCCCCGTGGACGCCGAAGACATCGCCGGAATCGTCCGATTCGCCAAGGGATCGAAGGTCGATTTCGTCGTCGTCGGACCCGAGATGCCGCTGGTCGCCGGCCTCGTCGACGCGGTGGAGAAGGCCGGAATCAAGGCCTTCGGCCCGAGCGCGGCGGCGGCCCGGATCGAAGGGTCCAAGGGATTCATGAAGGATCTCTGTGCCCGCTACGACATCCCGACCGCGGCCTTTGGCCGCTTCGATGAACCGGACCAGGCCAAGGAGTTCATCCTCCGCCAGGGTACGCGGGTCGTGGTCAAGGCCGACGGACTCGCCGCCGGCAAGGGCGTCATCGTCTGTCACAACGAGAACGAGGCCTACGCCGCCATCGACCACATCATGATCGAATCCGCGTTCGGCGAGGCCGGAGCGGAAGTGGTGATCGAGGAGTTCCTCGACGGCGAGGAAGCAAGCTTCTTCGCTCTTGTCGATGGCGAGCATGTGCTGCCCTTGGCCTCGGCTCAGGACCACAAGCGCGCCCACGACGGCGACGAAGGGCCCAACACCGGCGGCATGGGATCGTATTCGCCGGCACCGGTGGTCACCGAGGACCTGACCAAAAAGATCATGGAGCGCATCATCGATCCGACGGTCGCGGCGATGAAGGCCGAGGGTCACCCCTACAAAGGCCTCCTCTACGCCGGGCTGATGATCAAGGACGGCGAACCGGTTCTCCTGGAGTTCAATGCCCGGTTCGGCGATCCCGAATGCCAGCCGTTGCTCATGCGGTTGAAGTCCGACTTGCTCCCCGCCCTCGTTGCTTGCGCCGATGGCCGCGTCGATACAGTCGATCTCGAATGGCACGACGATGCGGCGTTGCTCGTCGTGATGGCGACCCAGGGCTATCCCGGGTACTACCCGAAGGGATCCGAAATCCGCGGCATCGAGGACGCCGACGCGCTCGATGGCGTCGTTGTCTTCCACGCCGGGACCAAGGCGGAAGACGGCCGGGTCATCGCCGACGGCGGCCGGGTGCTCGGCGTCACCGCCCGCGCACCGACCGTCGCCGAGGCGCAGAAGCTGGCCTACGACGCCGTCGACCGCATCGACTGGCCCGAAGGCTTCTGCCGCCGCGATATTGGCTGGCGGGCAATCGACCGGTAGGCGTTGGCGGTTTGTGAACCGGACCCATATGTGAAGGAACCGGCGGACAGCGCCGTGACGATCGCATGCGGAGTACTCACATGGACGACAAGACGCGCACCGAACTGGAGGCGGCGGCGTTCCGCGGCCTCGTCGAGCACCTTCGACGGCGCACCGACGTGCAGAACATCGACCTGATGAACCTCTCGGGGTTCTGCCGCAACTGTCTCTCCAAGTGGTATCGCGCCGCAGCCCAGGAGCGCGGCATCGAGATGAGCGATCCGGAAGCCCGCGAGATCATCTACGGCATGCCGTTCGACGAGTGGAAGGCCGCCTATCAGACCGAGGCGAGCGAGGAACAGAAGCGGCAGTTCGAGGAAACCAAGCCGCTCCACGCGATCATCGCCGGGCACTGACCGGCGGACCTCCGACCTCGTCAGCGCCTGTCCACGAAAAACGTCCTGAGCAGGTTTCCGGCTTCGGTCTCGCCAACGCCGCCGACGACCTCCGGGCGGTGGTGGCAGGTCGATTGGTCGAAGAACCGAGCGCCGTGCTCGACACCTCCACCCTTGGGATCGTAGGCGCCGAAGGTGAGCCGGCGGATTCGCGCGAACGAGATCGCCGCCGCACACATGGCACACGGCTCGAGGGTGACGTAGAGATCGCACTCGGGGAGCCGCGGCGCGCCGACGCGTTCCGCCGCGGCGCGGATGGCAAGGACCTCGGCGTGTGCCGTCGGGTCGCTCAGTTCCTCCACCCGGTTGCCGGCGGCAGCGAGCACCGAGCCGGTCACCGCATCGGTGATCACGGCACCGACCGGGACCTCGCCGCGTTGGGCGGCGGCCTCCGCTTCGGCGAGCGCGGTACGCATGAACGGGTTCTCAGTCATCGCGGCACCATGTGAGGTACAGCCGGCGGAATCAAGCGCTGGCCCGCGGGGTCCGGTCAGCCTAGATTGCCCGCCATGACGAAACCCCTGATCGGCATCACCGTGGATTCGGAAGACGGCGGCGGCTACTCCGTGTTCCCGTGGCTGGCGCTCCGGCGCAACTATGCATCCGCCATCGTGCGTGCCGGTGGCGTTCCGGTGATGCTGCCCCACGAACCGGAACGCGTCGAAGACTACGCTGCTACGCTCGATGGACTGCTTGTCTCGGGCGGCGATTTCGACGTCGACCCGGCGTTGTTCGGTGCCACCGAGCGCCACCCGAAGGTCGCCACCAAGGACGGCCGTACCGCCTTCGAGGCGGCGATAGTGCGGACCGCCCTCGCCGCCGGCAAACCGGTGCTAGGCATCTGCGGCGGCCAGCAACTGCTCCACGTGGTCCTCGGCGGCACGCTGATCCAGCACATCCCCGACGAGGTGGAAAACGCCCTCGCCCACGAGCAACCCAATCCCCGTGATGAGCCGGGCCACGCTGTCGCCATCGTCGCCGGGACAATGCTCGCGGAGATCGTCGGCGTCGATGAGATGGCGGTGAACAGCGCCCACCACCAGGCCGCCAAGGATGTCCCCGAGGGCGTCGTCATCAACGCCCGCGCACCCGATGGTGTCATCGAGGGCATCGAGGCGCCGGCGCATCGGTTCTGCCTCGGCGTTCAATGGCATCCGGAGTTCGAACTGTCCGACGGCGATCGGCGGATCTTCGACGCCTTCGTCGACGCCGCCCACCGGCGATGAGCAGGGCCAAAACCGAATCGGCTCCCGCCAGCGCCGGCGAGCGGGTCGCCAAGGTCATCGCCCGGGCCGGGCTGTGCTCGCGCCGCGAGGCTGAGCGGTGGATTGCCGACGGTCGTGTGGCGGTCAACGGCACCGTGCTCGACGGTCCGGGCGTGACGGTCAGTGCATCGGATAGTGTCACCGTTGATGGCCAGCCGTTACCCGACAAGGCTGCGGCGCGGCTCTGGCGCTACCACAAGCCCGAAGGGCTGGTGACCACCCACCGCGATCCCGAAGGTCGGGCGACGGTGTTCGACGCGCTGCCCGCGGACCTCGGCAGGGTGATCTCCATCGGCCGGCTCGACATCGCCTCCGAGGGCCTACTGCTGTTGACCAACGACGGAGCCCTGGCCCGCCGGCTGGAACTGCCGGCGACAGCCTGGACGCGCCGCTACCGCGTGCGCGCCTTCGGCCGCGTTGACGGGGCCGCGCTCGACGGGCTGGCTCGCGGCATCACTGTCGACGGGGTCCGTTACGGGAAAATCGAAGCCGCCATCGATCGCCTGCAAGGCTCCAACGTCTGGCTGACCGTGGCGCTGAAGGAAGGCAAGAACCGCGAAGTGCGGCGGGCGCTCGAACATATCGGCCTTACCGTCAACCGGCTGATCCGCGTCGCCTACGGTCCCTTCCAGCTGGGCGGGCTCAAGCGCGGCGAGGTCGCCGAGGTGCCGGCGAAGGTGCTGCGCGACCAGCTCGGCGAGCGGCCGCACAAGGGCAAGGGAAGGGCGCGGTGAGGATCGTCGGTGGACGGCATCGGGGTCGGCCCCTGCGCAGGCCCCTCGACGGCATTCGCCCGACCGCCGACCGCGTCCGCGAGGCCGTATTCAACATCCTGGAGCATGCTATCGACTGGCAGGGGTTCGAAGGCATCAGCGTGGTCGACCTCTTCGCCGGAACCGGCGCGCTGGGTCTGGAGGCGCTCTCCCGAGGCGCGTCCCGGGCGACGTTCGTCGACATGGATGGGCGGGCTTTGCAGGAGATCCGCCGCAGCGCTGCGGCGCTTGGCGAAGCACGGTCGATCGTGCTCCTCAAGCTGGACGGGACGCGCCTGGCACCGCCGCCCCGCGTGGCGGACGCACCGGCGGCATTGGCCTTTCTCGATCCGCCGTATGAGAGCGGTTTGGCCGCACCGGCCTTGGCCGGGGCTGGCGGCGAAAGGCTGGATCGACGCCGGTGCCGTGTGCGTGGTCGAGGTCGGAGCAAAAGAACCGCTGGTGCCGCCGCCTCGGTTCGCGACTGTCGATGAGCGCGTCTACGGCGCGGCGCGTGTGGTCTTCTTGCGATTCGGGGCGTGATCCGGGATCACCACCGAAGGATCAGCCTGTCGCCGACGACCTCATAGCCATCGAGGCGCGAGAGGAAGGTCATGCCGAGGAGCGAGATCCCCATCGGCCGTTCGTTGACCGTCGCCTCGACCCCTCGCACCGTGAGCGGGCCGATACGGATATCCGAAAGACGCACCGGCGCCGTGCGGACGATGCCGTTGGCCGTGTGGGCCTCCCGGGTGTAGTCGCGGTCGCGGACCCGGAGGCCGATCCGGCGAGCGTCGGACGGCGACAGCACAACGCCCGTGGCGCCGGTGTCGACCAGGAAGCGGATCGGCGTTCCCTCGACGCGAGCATCGACCAGAAAATGGCCACCGCGGCCGGCAGCGATGGTCAGCGTTCGGGATGGCGTGGTGGCTCGCGCCGGGGCGCGGCGCACCTCGGCGACCGTGCCCGGCTTCTTGCCGGCGATCGCCTTCAGCAAATCGGCGGGATCGCCCCCATCCGGGACCATGTTGATGGCAACCACGGCCAGCAGCCCGAAGGCGCCCCAGATCAGGCACTTGCGCAGGGCCCAGCCGACGGCACCGGTGCCGCCCTGGACATCGAAATCGTCGGCGTCGTTCCAGTCCGAGGGCATGGCGGCCTCCCGACGTGGTCGTTCGAGTCCGGCAAGCCGATTTTGAAGAAGATCAACAAAATACTCTCGCCGGTGTCTTTTTTATTAACACCGGGGCGCAATGTTATCAATTGAACCAAATGTAGATAAATAAAGAAGAATTAAGGTCGTATTTTAAGTATTGTGATTATCGGCGGCCGAACAGCTTCTCGATGTCGGCGAGCTTGAGCTCGACATAGGTCGGCCGGCCGTGGCCGCATTGGCCCGAGTGCGGCGTTGCCTCCATCTCCCGCAGAAGCGCGTTCATCTCCTCGGCGTTGAGCCGTCGGCCGGCGCGGACGCTGCCGTGGCAGGCCATGGTCGCGCAGACGTCGCCGAGACGATCTTCGAGGGTGAGCGCCTCGCCGGCCTCGGCGAGGTCGTCGGCAAGGTCGCGGACCAGCCCCTTGGCGTCGACCTGTCCGAGCAACGCCGGTACTTCGCGGACGACGACGGCGCCGGGGCCGAACGGCTCGATCGCCAATCCCAGCGCAAGGAGCTCATCGATATGAGCCGTGAGTCTCCGGACGGCCGCTTCCTCCAGTTCGACCACTTCGGGGATCAGCAAACCCTGGCGGGCGACGCCGCCCTCGGCAAGCGCCGTGCGGATGCGTTCATGGACAAGGCGTTCGTGGGCCGCGTGCTGGTCGACGATGACGATGCCGTCGGCGGTCTGGGCAATGACATAGGTGCCGTGGAGTTGCGCGCGAGCCACGCCGAGGGGATGGTCCGGATCGGGCTCGGTCTCGATGTCCACATCGCCGGCTGTCGGCGCCACCGGCGGCGTATCGAGGTCGGGAAGGGGCGCATGATAGGCGACGGCGGCTTCGGCCAAGCCGCCGCGTGGGGAGCCGGCGTGGATCGGCGCCGGCCGGCCGCCGGCAGATCCTGGGAACGGAGTCACCGCAGGACGCGCCGCGCCGAGCGCCGCCGATGACACCGTCGTTGCCGCGCGGTGGCCCGCACCCGCAAGGGCATGCTTGAGGGCGCCGACGATCAGCCCGCGGACGAGACCGGGATCGCGGAAGCGCACCTCGGTCTTCATCGGATGCACGTTGACGTCGAGGGCGTCGGCGGGAAGTTCCAGGAACAACGCCACCATGGGATGGCGGTCGCCGGCCAGCAGGTCGCGGTAGGCACCGCGCACCGCGCCGTAGAGGAGCTTGTCGCGCACCGGCCGGCCGTTGACGAACAGGTACTGGGCCGCGGCGGTGGCGCGGTTCAGGGTCGGCAAGCCGGCATAACCGGTGAGCTGGGCACCTTCGCGTTCGGCGTCGATGGCGACGGCGTTGTCGGCGAAGTCGCGGCCCATGATCGCCGCCAGCCGCTCCAGCCGGGCGTCGAACAGATCGCCACTGCACGGCGCGAGGCGGATCGGCGTGCGCACGCCGTCGGTCAACGTGAAGCCGATGTCCGGCCGGGCCATGGCCAGTCGGTTGACCGCCTCGATGGCGTGGCCGGTTTCGGTCTGGGCGGTTTTCAAAAACTTGAGCCGCGCCGGCGTGGCGTAGAAGAGATCGCGGACCTCGACGCGGGTGCCCGGGCCGAGGGCGGCCGGCTGCGGCGCGCCCTTGTGACCGCCCTCGACGGTGACCGACCAAGCCCCGTCGCTGTCCGCCGTGCGGCTGGTCACGGTCATCCGGGCGACGGCACCGATGGAGGGCAGCGCCTCGCCACGGAAACCGAGGGTGGCGATGTGATCGAGATCGTCGGCCGGCAGCTTGGAGGTCGCATGGCGCTCGACGGCGAGGTCGAGTTCGTCCGGTGCCATGCCACGGCCGTCGTCGGCGACGGCGATCAGCGTGCGACCGCCATCGCGGAGCGTCACGTCGATCCGCGTTGCCCCGGCGTCGATGGCGTTCTCGACCAGTTCCTTGACCGCCGCCGCCGACCGCTCGACCACCTCGCCCGCGGCAATGCGGTTGACGACGGTCTCCGGCAGGCGGCGGATGGTTAGCACTAGTCGCGCATCTCCTTATAGGCGTTGATCAGGTTGTTGGTCGACGCATCGTGGCCGTCCACGCGCTTCTCGGTCTTCAATTCGGCGAGGATCGCCTTGGCCAACTGCTTGCCCAACTCGACGCCCCACTGGTCGAAGGAATTCACCCCCCAGATGACACCCTGGGTGAAGAACTTGTGCTCGTAGAGTGCGATCAGCTTGCCCAAGGTGAACGGATCGAAGCTGCGCACCAGGATCGAATTGGTCGGCCGGTTACCTTCGAACACCTTGTGTGGCGTCAGCGCCTTGACCTCCGCCTTGCCGAGCCCCTGGGCCTCGAGTTCGGCCTTGGCTTCCTTGCGCGTCTTCCCCTTCATCAGCGCCTCGGTCTGGGCGAAGAAATTGGAAAGGAAGATCGGGTAATGATCGCCGATCGGGTTGTGGCTCTGCGCCGAGGCGATGAAGTCGCAAGGCACCAGGCGGGTCGATTGGTGGATGAGCTGGTAGAACGAGTGCTGGCCGTTGGTGCCGGGCTCCCCGAACAGCACCGGGCCGGTCCGGTAGTCCACACGGGCGCCGCCCTTCGTCACATATTTGCCGTTGCTCTCCATGTCGGCCTGCTGGAGATAGGCCGGCAGACGGTGGAGGTACTGGTCGTAGGGCAGCACGGCATACGTCTCGGCGCCGAGGAAGTCGGAATTCCAGATGCCGATCAGCGCCAGGATCACCGGCATGTTGGCGTCCAGTGGCGCGCTCAGGAAGTGCGCGTCCATCGCGCGGCCGCCGGCCAGGAGCTCCTCGAACCGGTCCATTCCGACGGCGATGGCGATGGGCAGGCCGATCGCCGACCACAGCGAATAGCGACCACCGACCCAATCCCAGAACTCGAACATGTTGGCGGTGTCGATGCCGAAGGCCGAAACCTCCTTGGCGTTGGTCGACAGCGCGACGAAGTGCTTCGCGACCGCCTTCTCGCCCAGCGCGTCGACCAGCCAGCGCCGCGCCGAATGCGCGTTGGTCAGCGTTTCCTGTGTGGTGAAGGTCTTGGAGGCGACGATGAACAGCGACGACTCGGGCTTCAGTTTCTTCAGCGTCTCGGCAATGTGGGTGCCGTCGACGTTGGAGACGAAGTGCACCCGGAGGCCCCTTTTCTGGTAGGGCTTCAGCGCCTCGGTGACCATCACCGGGCCGAGGTCGGACCCGCCTATGCCGATGTTGACCACATCGGTGATGCGCTTTCCGGTGTGGCCCTTCCAGCTCCCATTGCGCACGGCGTCGGAGAAGGTCCGCATCTGGCCGAGCACGCGGGCGACACCGGGCATGACGTCCTCGCCGTCGACGAGGATCGGCTGCGACGGATCAGCGCGCAGCGCCGCATGCAGCACGGCGCGTCCTTCGGTGTTGTTGATCTTCTCACCTGAGAACATGCGCTTGCGCCATTTCGCCACCCCGGCCTTCTTGGCCAGGTCGACGAGCAGCGCCATGGTCTTGTCGGTGACCCGGTTCTTCGAATAGTCGAGGATCATGTCGTCGAGTCGCACGGAGAAACGCTCGAACCGTTTGGCGTCCTTGGCGAACAGGTCGCGCATATGGACGTCCTGGTTGGCTTTCCGATGCTTTTCCAGCGCCTTCCAGGCGGCCGAGCTGGCGATCGACGGCATGTTTCCCTCCCTTGGTTCCCCAGTTCGTGTCGCCGACCGGCGACCGCGACGGCGACATTAGCAAACGCCACGGGCGGGTGCGAGGGCGCGTTGGGTGCCCGCAGCCCTGCGTGCTATACCTGCCGTCGGGGAGGGCGCTGCCGATGGCGAACCTGATCGTCCTGTTGTCGCCGGCGGAACTGACCGGCCGATTCGAAGAGGCGATGCGAGCCGGCGGCGCCTCGGTGAAGGTCGCACCCGTACCCACGCTGTCCGCCCTTGAGGCGGTGTGCCGGGATCGCGCCGGGCACTTCCGGCTGGTTGCCTTCGCCACGGACGTGATCGTGCCGGCGCACGTGCTCACGGCCCTCGGCGGGCCGGCCTACAACCTGCATCCCGGGCCGCCCGAGTATCCCGGCCTGTTCCCGTCCTGCTTCGCCATCGACGAGGGCGCCGCCCGATTCGGCAGCACGCTCCATGAGATGACTGAACGTGTCGATGAGGGCGCCATCGTCGGTCTCGACACCTTCGACATGCCGGAAGGCATCGACCGGCTGACCTTGGACGCGTTGGCGCTTGCGTCGGCCATGCGTCTCGTCGCCCATCTCGCCGAGGAAATTGCCGACATAGAGACCCCGCTCCGCCCGCTCCCGGTTGGCTGGTCGGGACGCCGCCGCACGGCCAAGGACTTTGCCGCGCTCTGCGAGATTCCTCCGGACATCTCGGCCGAGGACTTCGCCCACCGTTATCGCGCCGTCGGCGAGGGCCCGGACCACGCGCTCACCGTCGTCCTCCACGACCGCCGCTTCCGCCTCGCCCCGGAGGGCGATGCGATGGTCTACGTCGGCGGACAGGCGGTCCCGGCGTCGGTCAGAGACGACGCGCCAAACAGATGACGCTCACGCAAGATGTCGGTCGTCGTTGAGCGCCCAGGCACAAACGCCGTCTCAAAAGAACACCAGGTCTTCGACGTGCCGGCTCCATCCCTGATGACGGACGACTCTTCTCCGAGCGTTCAAACCCACGTCCGATTCCGGATGCAAGAATATCGACCAGGAATGTAGTCGATGAACAAATACCGTGATCATCTTATGATGGCGGGCGCGGCCCGCGCGACAATCGAAGGAGGCATTTCATGACGATCAGACGTGCGGGGCTGATGGCCCTGATCGCCGGCTTCGTATTGGCCGCGGCTCCGGCCGATGCCGGTCCGCAGGAGATGCGGGAACGCCTTCAGGACTTCAAACAGGTATCGGCGGATCTGATCCACCTCTACGGCCAGCAGAAGCTGATCGCCGATCGCATCCAGGAAATCCTCGCGCGCCGCGCGCGGGCCGAGCAGGCTCTCGTGAAGGCACACGGAACGATCCATCTCCTCCACCCCGAGTCCGCCGCGGCGGCGGAAGCCATGCTCGCCGAGATCGCGGCGACGAACGACCGGGTGGCCGAGGCGCATCTGGGCGCCCTCGATGCGATCGGCCGGTTGCAGAACCACCACGCCGCCGCCTTGGCCGATCGGCAATAGGCGTACGACCGTGTTCGCGATTTGAGGAACGAGAAATGCGCAAGCTCTTTGACTGTCTTGGAAAGATCGGGTGCGTGGCGTTGACGGCCGCGGTCGTGCTGATCGGGCTCGGGGATGCGGGCCCGGCCCACGCGCAGCAGGCGGAGTTCTGCTGGAAGGACAGCTACGGCCGGGGCGTCGGCAGAATACCGAAGTCCTGCCGGTCGGACGAGGACCACATCGGCCTGCTTTGCTACAAGAAATGTCCGGCGGGCATGAAGCGGTTCGGCTTCGATTGCCATTCGATCTGTCCGGCGGGATTCCGGGACGACGGGCTGTTCTGCCGCAACGCGGAATATGGCCGCGGCGGCGGAAGCGGGAAAAAGCACTGCGAGCACAAGCACGGGCACGGGAACTGCGAGAGGAATGGCCTGCTGTTCTACCCGAAGTGCCGGGCGGGCTATCACAACTTCGGGTGCTGCATCTGCCGCCCGCACGTCCCCGACTGCAAGGCCCTCGGCCTGAGGAAGGGCATCGACCTCTCGTGTGCCAAGATCGTGAAGATCGGCAAGCCCCGCACGGGCCAATGTGCTTCGGACGAGGAGAAGAACGCGGGCCTCTGCTACAAGAAGTGCCGTTCGGGCTTCAAGGGCGTCGGCCCGGTCTGCTGGGGAAAGCCGCCCGAGGGCTGGGTCAACTGCGGCATGGGGGCAGCGAAAAGCAAGGGGACCTGCGGCTCGGCCATTGCCGATCAGGTGATGTCCGTCGGTGAGCTTGCCATGAACGTGGCGACGCTCGGCAGCTCGGCCGCCGTGACGGAAGCGGCGGACGCCGGCGAAGATGCCGGCAAAATCGCCGAACTCAAAAAGCAGTACAATGAGATGAAGGAAGCCTGGGACGCCCTCAAGGAGTCGGAGAAGTACGGCAAGTACATCGAGGGCGCGGAGAAGACCATGGACACCGCCGATGGCGCCTACACCACCTACCAGGCCATCGAGACGGGCCAGAACGCCACGACGCCCGAGGACATGACCCGCATGGCGGCGACCATCACCTCGCTCATGGACCCGAGCGGCGTGTCCAGCGTCGTCTCCGCCTACACCTATCCGAAGTGCAGCAAATACTTCCCCAAATAGGAGCCAAAAAAACGAAACCTCGGTAAAAGGGCATAGACAAGTACAAGAGTATCAATATCGTACTATGCTGGATAAATGCGCTGTGCTAGCTTTTCGGACAGTCGGCGAACCTTTTCCACGGTTGGGGTAGTGGCGACGAATGAAACGGCTCTCCATCGGTCTATTAGGATGCTTGGGGCTTCTCGTCTTGGCGGGTTGCACGAGTTTCTACGAACCCGGAATTCAAACCAACGACGTCAAGCCGGGGACGATCATCTCGAATACCGCCAGCCTGTCCCACGTTTTCGTGCGGGATGAGACCACCCCAACCATCACCTGTACCCGGCCACAGCCGGACGCCGCGTTCGATCAGGGGGAGGCCGCCGACATTTCAGTGTCGCTGGTTTCGCTCGGCGGTGAAGACGCCGGCGCCGAGGAGGAAGAGGCCGAGGAGGTCGAGATGGCCGACCGGACGCCGGCGGTGCTGATGACGCGCGAACTGTTCTACCGGGCCTGCGAGTTTTCGCTGAATTTCAGGCTGACCAAGCAGGAAGCCCTCGACCTCTACAACAAGACCCTCGACGCGGTCACCCAGGTGTGGGCGACGGAGGCCGGCAACACCACCGTGACCGTCGGCGACACCGTGACGACGACGACCGGCACGACGATCCAGGCGACGACGAGCGGCGAGATTACTGCCACCGAGACCGTCACCGACACGACGAGCGACACCAGCGAAACCGACACAACGACGTCCGAGTAATCCGCTCCGACCGTAGCTCGCGAGCCAAGCGGCGTATCGCACCCCGAACCGTGACCCCGGTGAACCAACGTTTGGAGGAGACCATGTTTCAACTGGTTCTTCGACGGTTGCCCACGTTTGCTGCGGCCCTACTCACCCTCGCGGTAGCAACCGCGCCCGCCCCGTCGGCAGCAGCCGACGACGTCGCCGCGGCGCTCAAGGAAGCCGGTGTCGCCGCCCTGCCCGAGTTTCTCGATGCCGCCACCGAATCGATCACGATCAAATTCCCGAAGGCGCTGGGAGGCGGAACCCTAACCTTCGGCGGGACCATCGATGCCGACGCCCTCGCTGAGAAGAAGTTCGTCTTCACCACCTCGGATGACCACAAGCTGGCCTGGAACGACGCCTTCGGCATGACGTTCCTCGACCTCTCGGACGTGGCGTTGAACCTGTCGGTCGAGAAAGGCGCCTTCAGGGTCTCCTTGGAAGGCGGACTAGGCGGGGCGTTCCGAAAGGGCGGCAAGCCGGTCGACGTGGTCATCGATCTGTCGGTGGAAGACAAGAAGCTCAGCGATTTCACCCTCTCCCTGCCGGAGACCAAGCTGTCGCTGCATGCGGTCCCCGAGCTGAAGTCCATCCCCGGATCGACCAAGTTCGCGATTCAAGCGCCGACCATTTCCATGCATGCCATCGGCGGCAAGGTGGACTTCCTGGGCGAGACCGTCGACGCGGTCGTCTTCTACGACACCGGGAAGAAGGACTGGAACATCGGACTCCGGTTCGAAAAGGCACTGACGCTGGCGGAACTGACCGGACAAAAGGGCAGCTTCCTCGACCACGTCGGCCTGCCGAAGACGCGCTTCCTGGCGTCCACCAAGGGACTGCAAACGCCCTACGGTGACCTGCCGCTGGCGGCGCAGACCTTCTTCTCGGCGTCCGGCTCGCTGCCGGACGGCGATCTGGAACTGGCCGAGGGCGTCAACGTCATCGCCATGTTCGACGCCGCCGTCGCGCCGGCCGACGTGAAGAACGCGATTGCCAAGCTGGGCCTCGGATCGGCTGAACTGGAAATCGACGGCACCGTGGAGGGGATGTTCGGCGGCGAGCCGGCGGTCGAGCTGACGGTCGATATCGATGTGCCGAAGAGCCACGGCTTCTCGTTCCTCAAGACCAAGGACGTGAAGGCCGAGTTCTTCATCAAGCTCTCGAAGGCGGAAGCCGATCTCGGGTTCCGCACCGCCGTGCTGCTGAGCCAGGGCAAGGAAAAGGGTGATCTCGAGTTCGACGTCGATTTCGGACTGGTCGAGCAACAGGGCTCGGTCGAGGTCCGGGTCGCCGGCGCAATGAAGGGCGACTGGCACAACGCCGCCGGCATCAAGGGACTGACCCTCGAAAATCCATTTATGTCCGTCGGCATCAACGAGACCGGCAGCTTCGATATGCTGATCGACGGCACCATCCTGATCGGCTCGGAACGGATCCGCGCCGCGGCCGATCTGGTGCTCTCGCCCGAGGCCCTGGGTCTGCCGACGGCCTTCGCCTTTGCCGGCGAGATCAACAAGATCGCCTTCAACACCATTGCCACCCACGCCAAGAAGCACGCCCGCCAGAAGGGCGGCGAGTTCAAGCACCTGAAGGCCGAGTTCAAGGATGTCGCCTTTGCCTACATGACGCCGGGTGCCACGCTGCCCGCCGACCTCGAAGAGGAACTCAGCATCGAAGGCGCCGGCATGGCCCTGAAAGCGACGCTGCTGGTCAACAACAAGGAACTGGGGTCGGCCAAGGGGTACGCGTCGACCGCGGGCCTGTCGTTCGAAGGCAAGATCGATCCGTTCAAGCTGGGGCCCTTGGACCTGAAGGACGCCGAACTCTCCATCGAAGCCGGCCCCGAGGTCGACCCGAAGTTCGCCATGTCCGGCGACATCGCGTTGTTCAAGGGGTTCGAGGAGAGCTACGCCCTCGATCTCGAGCCGAGCAAGTTCAAGTTTTCTTCGGACACCAAATTCGGCGGCGCGTTCGAGGCTGAACTGATCGCCGAATCGGGTGGGCTCAGCTTCGCGCCCTCCAACGATTTCAGTTTCGAAGCCGAGCTCGCGGCCAACTACTCGAAGATCTTTCGCAACATGGTTCAGTCCGCCCTCAAGGGGCTCAAGAAGGCGGACAAGGACATGAAGAAGGCCGAGAACACCGTCAAGAAAGCGGAAAAGAAGGTTTCCGGCCTGAAATCCAAGATCAAGAGCGAGAAGGCCAAGGCCCAGAAGGCCTACGACCACGCGGTCAAGAAGATCAATGACGCCGAGAACAAGGTCAAAAAGCTCCAGAACACCATCAACTACAACAAGAAGAAGGCCCACGACCTGGACCGCAAGGCCCGCCACGACGCCAAGCACCTGAAGTTCGGCAAGGCGGCCAAGGAGGGCACCGAGGAAGCCGCGGTGAAGACGGCGATCGCCGCCGAGGAGGCGTCCCTCAAGACGGCAAAATGGGCCCTCGAGACGGCCAAGAAGACGGTCAAGGTGGTGCCGGTGGACGCCGCACCGAAGGTCGTCGCGTTGACCACGGAACTGGGTACCGCCGAGGCCGGCCTGAAGTCGCCGAGGGCACGCTCGAAGCGGCGCGCGGCGTCAACAAGGGTGTCGAGGCGGCGGTGAAGGCCGTCGGCGATGGCCTAATACCAAGCTGCATTGATCGTGACTCATTAACGGCTTGTTGATGGATGGCGTGATTCAAAGGGTGGGAAACGGTAGAGGAGTTTCCCATGGGCCTGGCCATTCCCCTTCGCTCGGACTACGACGGATCGACCCTGCGACGCCTTGCCAGGGGTTCGGAGGACGCCAACCAGGCGCGTCGCTTGTTGGCGTT
>Ga0209568_1000017_pt1 | contig 58088 bp, 52 predicted proteins | sample WorMetOlspDAHAB2_FD_187406 | JGI IMG/M metagenome (GOLD analysis project Ga0209568, IMG submission 187406) | Marine gutless worms symbiont microbial communities from Max Planck institute for Marine Microbiology, Germany - Olavius sp. DAHAB.2... ...
GCGCGACAACTGGCTGTCCAACCGGATCTTCCAATCCGACGACCAAATCGTCGCCCTATGCTGCGAGGCCTGGAACAGGCTCGTCGAACAGCCCTGGAAGATCATGTCCATCGGCATGCGCCAGTGGGCCCATGGGTTCTGATCAATGCAGCTTGGTATTATTCACCTCATCGGATGACTTCCTCCCTTCCCTCAAAACTTGGGCCGGCTTGACCGGCCCTTTTTTTTTCGCCCCGGTCACGATCCAGCCGACTATGATTTTTTTTCCTTCTTGTGATCCGGATCACATACGGCGCGCGTAGGATCGGGCATCATCCGTTTCATCGGATGACTTCCTCCCCTCCCTCCAGACTCGGGCCGGTTTTGCCGGCCTTTTTCTTTGCCGGAAACAATTGAAACATTTCGCAGCCGGACCCGACATCGTCCCGAAACACGAACCGCCCACTCTTCGAAGCGTTGTGATCCTTACGCCAGAGGATCCGTGGGAGGACAGAGAGATGGCGGACGAAAAGACGATTTTGGTCGTCGATGACGATGAAGATGTGCGGGACATGATCGGCGAGTATCTCGCCGGCCACGGATTCCTGGTGCTTTCGGCTGAGAACGGCGCGGCGATGTGGCGCGTCCTGGAAAAGAACTCGGTCGATCTGGTTCTGCTGGACCGCACCATGCCCGGCGGTGATGGCCTGGCGCTGGTGCCCGAGCTGCGTGCCACCTACGACGTCGGCGTGATCCTGGTCACCGCTTTGGCCAACGACGAGCAGCGCATCGGCGGCCTGGAAGTCGGCGTCGACGACTACGTCGCCAAGCCATTCGACTGGCGGGAGCTCCTGGCACGGATCAACAATGTGCTCCGGCGCGTCAGCACGCCGCGTTCGGGACGCGGCGGCGGGAAGGGGCCGCGCCTGCAACCCGGATATCGGGTCCAGCGCCGCATGGCCGCCGTGCTCTGCGCCGATGTCGCCGACTACGTGCGATTGATGCAGGAGGACGAAGCCGGCACCCTGGACACCTGGTGGGTGATCCGCCTCACGGTCATCGACCCGGCGGTGGAACGCCACGGCGGGCGGATCGTCAAGTTGACCGGCGACGGGTTCTTCGCCGAGTTCCGGACCGTTGACGCGGCGTTGGCCTGTGCGATCGCCATCCAGGACGGCGTCAAAGACATCAATGCCGGACGCGACGTTGCAAAACAGATGCAGTTCCGAATGGGCATCAACTGGTGCCCGATCGTCGCCGATACCGAGGACATTTACGGTGATGGCGTCAACCTCGCGGCACGGCTGGAAGCCCTGGCCGAACCCGGCGGAATCTGCGTTTCCGAGCCGGCGCGGGCGGCGACGACCATGAGTGATGCGGTGCGCATGGTGGCGATGGGCGCACAGAAGCTGAAGAACGTCGCCCGGCCGCTTCCAGCCTACGCAGTCCGCTGGTGCGGGTCCTTTGCCGCGGCGACGGCGGTTGGGTCTTAGGTCAAACTTCGGAACCGGTGATTTCTGCCCGGTTGTCGGTCAGCCAGCGGTCGAGGCCACTGACCTCCTGGTCCGACAGGCGAAGTCCCAGCTTTGACCGCCGCCAAAGCACGTCTTCCACGGTTGAAACCCATTCGTTGCGGATCAGGTGGGCGACTTCTCGCTCGTAGAGGCCGGCGCCGAAGTGGCGGCCGAGATCTTCCGTCTTTTCGACGCCGGAGAGAATGTCGAAAGCAACCGTTCCGTAAGCACGCGCCAACCGCGTCGCCAGCGCCGTGTCGACGACCGCGTGCCGCCTGCAGATGTCCTCGACAAGCGCATCGAACCCATCAACAGGGAAATCGCCGCCCGGCAGCGGCGCCGCACGGGTCCAAGTCGGTCCCATCGGCGGGACATGGCCGTTCAGCTTGGCCAGCGCTTCCTCCGCGAGATGACGATATGTGGTGATCTTGCCGCCGAAGATGTTGAGCAGCGCCGGCTCGCCGTCGTCGCCATTGAGTTCGAGGACGTAGTCCCGAGTCGTTTCCTGCGCAGCGCCTTTGCCGCTGTCAAACAGCGGGCGAACGCCGGAATAGGTCCAAACGACGGCATCGGGGCTGATCGGCACCGAAAAGTACTCGCCGATGGCGGAACACAGATAGGCGACCTCCTCGTCCGTCGCCGACGCTGAAGCCGGATCGCCGGTGAAGTCGACGTCGGTGGTCCCGACAAGCGTGAAATCTTGCTGGTAGGGAATGGCGAAGACGATGCGTCGGTCGGCGTTCTGGAAGATGTAGGCGCGGTCGTGCTCAAACATCCGCGGCACGACGATATGGCTGCCCTTCACGAGGCGGATTCGAGCCGACGTATTGACCCGCAGGTTTCCGGCGATGAAATCGGCGATCCAAGGCCCCGTGGCATTGACCAGCGCCCGGGCGCGGACCGTCTCGTTCTGCCCGGTCGCGGCATCGACTACCTCGACGTCCCACAGACCATCGCGCCGGACCGCCGAACGGACCGGGCTGCGGACACGAACATCGGCCCCCCGGCGCGCCGCGTCGACCGCATTGAGCACGACCAGCCGGGCGTCATCGACCCAGCAGTCGGAATACTCGAACCCCTTCGAGAACCGACGGTCCAGCGGCGATCCAGCGGGATCGCGGACGAGGTCGATGGTTCGGCAGGCCGGAAGACGCCGTCGCGCGCCCAGATGGTCGTAGAGAAACAGCCCGAGCCGGATCAGCCAGGCCGGACGCAGTTCCGCGTGGTGCGGCAGGACGAACCGAAGCGGCCAGATGATGTGCGGTGCCATGCCCAGCAGCACCTCGCGCTCGGCCAGCGATTCCCGCACCAGCCGGAACTCGTAGTGCTCAAGATACCGAAGGCCCCCGTGGATCAGCTTGGTCGATGCCGACGACGTTCCGCCGCCGAGGTCGTTCTGTTCGGCCAGGAAGACGGATAGCCCACGGCCGGCCGCATCGCGGGCAATGCCGCAGCCGTTGATGCCGCCGCCGATCACGGCAATATCGTAGACGCCTCGGTCCACGTGTTCACTCCGGTCACGTGCCGGGCAAAAGCGCGCCCCAAACGAAACCGTAAACGAGCTAATTCGAACTCACAACGAAAATTTTCGCAAGCACCACGAAGGGTCAGGACGGCGTGGCGATTTCGATGCGCACATCGTGGTCGTGGCAGACCCGGGCCAGCGCCGGCGGGGGCGGTTCGTCCGTCACGAAAGTACCCATCTGCGATAGGTGGCCGATGCGGACGGGAGCCGAGCGCTCGTACTTCATGCAATCGGCGACGAGGATGGCGTGCCGGGCGTTCTCGATGATCGCCTGGGCCACCCGGACCTCCCGGTAGTCGAAATCCAGCAAGGAGCCGTCGGGATCGATGGCCGAGGTGCCGATCACCGCATAGTCGACCTTGAACTGGCGGATGAAATCGACTGCGGTTTCGCCGACCACGCCGCCGTCGGCCCGCCGCACGACGCCGCCGGCGATGATGACCTCGATTTCCGGATTCGCCTTCAACACATTGGCAACGTTTATGTTATTCGTGATGACCATGAGGCCGCGCCGCCCCTGCAGGGCGAGCGCCACCTGTTCGGTCGTGGTGCCGATGTTGATGACCAGGGAGCAGTTGTCGGTGATCAGCGAGGCCGCCTGAAGACCGATCCGGCGCTTGGCGTCGGCGGCCAATTCGCGGCGGGCTTCGTAGCCGTAGTTGGTGACGCCCGAGGACAACACGGCGCCGCCGTGCACGCGTTGGAGCATTCCCCGCTCGCAGAGGTCATTCAGATCCTTGCGGATGGTCTGCGGGGTGACGTCGAAGTGCTCGGCCAGCGCGTCGACCGTGACCCGCCCGGTAAGGCGAGCCCGCTCCAACACGTCGGCTTGCCGCGAGGTGATGGGTATCATCAAGGCACTTTCCGCTTCGCGTTCGGTTTGACGCCAACCGCGCCGTTAGAAATGATTATCGTATGCAATTTGCCTTTCGTCAATTTTCGATTGACGTTCGTTTTATTTCGGTTAATAGTTTCGGTCAACGTCCGCAGGTGTCGGATGTCCATCCGAAAAGGGAGGAGTATCCATGAAGGTCCGTTTTTTGGTCGCCGTGGCGGGGGCCGCGCTCGTAGCGTTCGCGGGCACCGGTCAAGCCGGCATGGAAGAGGCCCGCAAGTGGGTCGATTCCGAGTTCCAGCCATCGACCCTGTCGAAGGAAGAACAACTCAAGGAGATGCAGTGGTTCGTCGATGCCGCGGCGCCGTTCCGGGGCATGGAGATCAACGTGCTGTCGGAGACCATTCCGACTCATGAATATGAATCCAAGGTGCTGACGAAGGCCTTTGAGGAAATCACCGGCATCAAGGTCAATCACCAGCTGCTCGGCGAGGGCGAGGTCGTCCAGGCGGTCCAGACCCAGTTGCAGACCCGCCGAAACCTCTATGACGCCTACATCAACGACTCCGACCTGATCGGCACCCATTCGCGGCTGCAGCTCGCCCGCAACCTGACCGACTGGATGGCCGGCAAGGGCAAGGACGTCACCAACCCGATGCTCGACGTCGACGACTTCATCGGCAAGTCGTTCACGACCGGCCCGGACGGCGATCTCTACCAGCTGCCCGACCAGCAGTTCGCCAACCTCTACTGGTTCCGCAAGGACTGGTTCGACCGCCCCGACCTGCAGAAGCGGTTCAAGGACAAGTACGGCTATGACCTTGGCGTGCCGATCAACTGGTCGGCCTACGAGGACATCGCCGACTTCTTCACCAACGACGTCAAAGAGATCGACGGCGTCCGGGTGTATGGCCACATGGACTACGGCAAACGCGCGCCCGATCTCGGCTGGCGCATGACCGACGCGTGGCTGTCGATGGCCGGCGCTGGCGACAAGGGTCTGCCGAACGGCATTCCGGTCGACGAGTGGGGGATCCGCATGGAGCCCGGCTCGTGCAACCCGGTCGGTGCCAGCGTCACCCGCGGCGGCGCCGCCAACGGACCGGCTGCCGTCTACGCGATCCGCAAGTGGGACGAGTGGCTGAGGAAGTTCGCCCCTCCGGGCGCCGCGAGCTACGACTTCTACCAGTCGCTTCCGGCACTGTCGCAGGGCAACGTCGCCCAGCAGATCTTCTGGTACACCGCCTTCACCGCGTCGATGGTGAAGTCGAAGGCGGACGGCAACAACACCGTCGACGACGCCGGCAACCCGCTGTGGCGGATGGCCCCGTCGCCGCACGGCCCGTACTGGGTCGAGGGCCAGAAGCTCGGCTATCAGGACGCCGGCAGCTGGACGATCCTGAAGTCGACGCCGGACGACCGCGCGAAGGCGGCTTGGCTCTACGCCCAGTTCGTCGTCTCGAAGACCGTCGACGTCCGCAAAAGCCACGTCGGTCTGACCTTCGTCCGCGACTCCTCGGTGCGCCACGCGAGCTTCACCGAGCGCGCGCCGAAGCTCGGCGGCCTGGTCGAATTCTATCGCTCGCCGGACCGCGTGCTGTGGTCGCCGACCGGCGTCAATGTGCCCGACTATCCGAAGCTGGCGCAGATCTGGTGGCAGCAGATCGGTGACGTGAACTCGGGCGCCTTCACGCCGCAGGAAGCCATGGACCGTCTCGCCTCCGAGATGGACACGGTGATGGGCCGGATGGAAGCGGCCGACAAGGGCGCCAACGTCTATGGCGGCTGCGGACCGCGCCTCAACGAGGAGCGCGACGCGAAGTACTGGCTCGACAAGCCCGGGTCGCCGAAGGCCAAGCTCGCGAACGAGAAGCCGAAGGGCGAGACCATCGCCTACGACGAGCTCGTCAAGCGCTGGGCCAAGGGCAACTAACGCCGAGCCCATTGGCGGCCGCGCGGCCTTCTCCCCCACGCGCGGCCGCCACTTTTCTCGCTGGACACCGGTGCCTCGACGCCCGGGTCCCAAGACCGACACACAAGAACGCTCCGCTGGGACGGGAACGCCGGACGTGACACTCGAATTCCGCAACATCGTCAAGAGATCGGGGGCAACTCCCCTGATTTATGAGAGCTCGTTCGCCCTCGCGCCGTCCGGATTCAACGTCCTCCTCGGCGCGACGAACGCCGGCAAGACGACGCTGATCGGCCTGATGTCCGGGCTCGAGCGCCCCACCTCCGGCGAAATCTGGTTCAACGGCAAGGACGTCACCGGCGTGCCGACGCAGAAGCGCAACGTCAGCCTCGTCCACCAATTCTTCGTCAACTATCCGCATCTCAGCGTGTTCGAGAACATTGCTTCGCCGCTCCGGGTCGCCGGCACGGCCGAAGGCGAGGTCAAGCGCCGCGTCGGCGAGGCCGCCGACATCCTCAAGCTGGGTCCGTTCCTGAAACGCCGCCCGGGCGAGCTGTCGGGCGGCCAACAGCAAAGGACGGCCCTGGCCCGCGCCATCGTCAAGGAATCGAGCCTCGTTCTTCTCGACGAGCCGCTCGCCAATCTCGACTACAAGCTCCGCGAGGAGCTGCGCGACGAGTTGCCGCGATTGTTCGCAGGGCGCGGCGCCATCGTCGTGTATGCCACGTCGGAGCCGTCCGAGGCGTTGCTGCTCGGCGGCCACACCGGGACGCTCGCCGAGGGGCGCGTCACCCAGTTCGGCGAGACGGCGAAGCTCTACCGAGAGCCCGCCGACCTCGACACCGCACGGGTCTTCTCCGACCCGCCGATCAATGTCGCGCCCGTGCGCAAAGCCGGCGCCGAGATCGTCCTCGGCGACGTCGCGCGGTGGCCGGCCGGCGGCGCCATCGCCGAAGCACCCGACGGCGAGTATCTCGTCGGCGTGCGCCCGCATCACGTCTCACCCCGGGACGGTGGACCGCATGAGGTGCCGGTCCTCGGAAAAGTCATGATCACGGAGTTGTCCGGGTCCGAGAGCGTCGCCCACTTCGAGCTCGGCGACCAGACCTGGGTCTCGCAGAGCCACGGCGTGCAAGCCTACCGCGTCGGCGAGACCCACCGTTTCCATATCGATACGAGCGGTTGCCTTTACTTCCGACCCGACGGGAACAGGGTCGGTGCCGAGGGAGCGAACCATGGCGCGCATTGAACTTAACGCGGTTCGCCACAGCTATCTCGCGGACCCGAGCTCGGACGAGGATTACGCGATCAAGCGGGTCGACCTCGACTGGCAGGATGGCGGCGCCTACGCGCTTCTCGGTCCCTCGGGCTGCGGAAAGACGACGCTGCTGAACATCATCTCCGGCCTGGTCTCGGCCTCGGAGGGCCAAGTCCTGTTCGACGGGCGCGACGTCACCAAGCTGCCGCCGGACAAGCGCAACATCGCCCAGGTGTTCCAGTTTCCGGTCATCTACGACACGATGACCGTGTACGACAATCTCGCTTTCCCGCTCCGCAACCGCGGCATCGACGAGAAACGGATCAAGGTCCGCGTCGACGACATCGCCGCCATGCTCGAGCTCGAGGACCGGTTGACGACCGTGGCCTCCGGGCTGACGCCGGACCTGAAGCAGAAGCTTTCGATGGGCCGCGGTCTCGTCCGCGACGACGTCAACGTCATCATGTTCGACGAGCCGCTGACGGTCATCGACCCGCACATGAAGTGGAAGCTCCGGTTCAAGCTCAAGGAGCTGCATCTGCAGGTTGGCGCGACGATGATCTATGTGACCCACGACCAGACCGAGGCGCTGACCTTCGCCGATCAGGTCGTCGTCATGCAGGAAGGCGAGGTCGTGCAGATCGGCACGCCGGTCGACCTGTTTGAGCGGCCCGGCCACACGTTCGTCGGCCACTTCATCGGATCGCCGGGGATGAACGTTCTGCCGTGCGAGTTCCGCGATGGCGGCGCGTTCTTCCGGGGTGTTCCCGTGCCGACCGAGTTCGACGCGGTCGTGCCCGCCGGCGCCAACCTGATCGAGCTCGGCGTCCGGCCGGAGTTCGTCACCATCGCCGACGACGGCGTTCCCGTCGACGTCGTCCGCGTCAACGACGTCGGTCGCTACCGCGTCGTCGAGGCGCGTGCCGGCGACGACCGCATCAACGTTCTCGTGCGCGGCGAGCACGTGCCGGGGCCGGGCCCCGCGCATCTTCGCTTCGACCCGGCACACACCCGCGTTTACGTCGACGGCTGGCTCGCCGCCGAGCCGGGGAGGGCCTGAGCCATGTCAAAGACCGACAACCAACGCGCCTGGTTCTTCGTCATCCCCGTCGTCCTGCTCGTCGCGTTCAACGCGCTCGTGCCGCTGATGACGGTGGTCAACTATTCGGTCCAGGAGACCTTCGGCAACAACCTGTTCTTCTGGCACGGCGTCGGGTGGTTCCAGGAGGTGCTGACGTCCGAGCGCTTCCATGCCGCCCTCGGCCGCCAGATGATGTACACGGCGATCATCCTCGTCATCGAGGTGCCCCTCGGCGTCGCGATCGCGCTGGCGATGCCGAAGAAGGGCTTCTGGGTCTCCGTCTGTCTCGTCCTGATGGCGCTGCCGCTGCTGATTCCGTGGAACGTCGTCGGCGCGATGTGGAACATCTTCGCGCTGCCCGACATCGGCCTGCTGGGCTACGGCCTCAATGCCATGGGCATCGACTACAACATGACCCAGAGCCCGTTCGCGGCGTGGTTCACGATGGTGATCATGGACGTCTGGCACTGGACGTCGCTGGTCGCGCTGCTCGCCTACGCCGGCCTCGTCTCGATCCCGGAAGCCTACTATCAGGCGGCGCGGATCGACGGCGCAAAACCCTGGGCCGTGTTCCGGCACATCCAGCTGCCGAAGATGAAGCGCGTGCTGACCATCGCGATCCTGCTGCGGTTTATCGACAGCTTCATGATCTACACCGAGCCGTTCGTGCTGACCGGCGGCGGGCCGGGCAACTCGACGACGCTGCTGTCGATTGACCTCGTCAAGCGGGCGCTCGGCCAGTTCGACCTCGGGCCGGCGGCGGCGATGTCGCTGATCTACTTCATCATCACGCTCCTCGTCTCGTGGGTGTTCTACACCGTGATGACGAAGGACGAAGCCGACGGAGGGCCGAAGTCATGACCCGCATGAAGCCCGTCGTGATGATCCTCTACATCCTGTTCCTGATGCTGCCGATCTATTGGCTCTTGAACATGTCGTTCAAGACCACGAACGAGATCCTCGGCGGCTTCTCGCCCTATCCGCAGGACTTCACCCTCGACAACTACATCGTGATCTTCACCGACCCGACGTGGTACTGGGGCTACTTCAACTCGTTGATCTACGTCTCGGTGAACTCGGTAATCTCGGTCGCCGCGGCGCTGCCGGCCGCTTACGCGTTCTCGCGCTACCGCTTCCTCGGCGACAAGCACCTGTTCTTCTGGCTGTTCACCAACCGGATGGCGCCGCCGGCGGTCTTCGCGCTGCCGTTCTTCCAGCTCTATTCGGCGGTTGGGCTGTTCGACACCCATATCGCCGTGGCCCTGGCGCACTGCCTGTTCAACATCCCGTTGGCGGTGTGGATCCTCGAAGGCTTCATGTCCGGAATCCCGAAGGAGCTGGACGAGACCGCCTACGTCGATGGTTACTCGTTTCCGAGGTTCTTCTTCCGAATCTTCGTGCCGAACATCGGCTCGGGCATCGGCGTCGCCGCTTTCTTCTGCTTCATGTTCTCGTGGGTCGAGCTGCTGCTCGCCAAGACGCTGACGGCGGTCGAGGCGAAGCCGATCGCGGCGACGATGACGAAGACGGCGTCGAGCGCCGGCTACGAGCTCGGGCTCCTGGCCGCCGCCGGATGCCTGACGATCATCCCGGGCGCGATCGTCATCTACTTCGTGCGCAACTACATCGCCAAGGGCTTCGCCCTCGGCCGGGTGTGAGGAGGTGGCCATGGGCCTCGACTGGATGGCGTGGACGTGGCCGACGGCGGCGTTCTTCGTCTTCGTTTTCGGGTGCATCGCCCTGATGGGGGTTTTGGAGTGGCGGCATCCGGGCGGCGCCCCCCGGCGCGGCGTCCTCGGCCTCGACACCACCCGCGGCGACCGCCTGTTCATCACGCTTCTCGGCAGCGCCTATATTGGCTTGGGCTGGCTCGGCCTGTTCGGCACCCCGTTGTGGGGCGCCCTGATCCTCGCCCTCGCCTGGGGATTCTTCGTTTTCCGCTGGGTCTGAACCGGGCCGTCGTTTCGGTTTCCTCGTCCCCCAACCCTGGAGAGGTTATTCCGGGTATCGGCCTGCGTCTCGGCGACAGGGTCTGATGCCTCGCGCCTTCCGATCGGCAGTCGGTCTTGCTGCCTCGGTCCAGGCGCGATAGCCTGTTCCGATAGCGCTTTCGACAATCGATCAATGACAGAGAGAGCGGACTGGTGGACGTTTCCGATCTCCGCGTGTTCGAAGCCGTGGCGCGGTTGAGGAACATGAACCGTGCGGCGGAAGAGCTGAACACCGTGCAGTCCAACGTCACGGCGCGGATCCGCCAGCTTGAACAGGAGCTCGGTGTGCGCCTGTTCGACCGGCACAGCCGGGGCGTTCACCCGACGTCGGCTGGCCAACGCCTCCTTCCCTACGCTCTCGACGCGATGAATCTCGTTCGCGACGCCCGCCGGGCGGCGACCGACGACGGACCGCCCTCCGGGCCTCTGGTCGTGGGGTCACTGGAAACGACGCTGGCGATGCGGCTGTCTCGGCCGATCGCGGCGTTCGTCGAGTCCTTTCCTGCTGTTGACCTGACGATCCGCACGAGCACATCGGAAGAGTTGATCGAATTCGTACTGGCACGAGAGATCGAGGGCGCGTTCGTCTGTGGCCCCGTGAAGCATGCGGACCTCGATGAAACGATCTGCTTCACCGAGGAACTCGCGTTGATGACCGGATCAGGCTTCGAACGGCTCGACGACGTGCTCAAGGCACCTTCGCTCAAGCAGATCGTGTTGCGCGCGGGATGCTCCTATCGTCAGCGCCTCGAAGACATCTTCGCCCGGCGCGGCATCGTCGCGGTGAAGACGCTCGAATTCGCCACCCTGGAAGCAGTCGTTTCAGGCGTTGCCGCCGGTGTCGGCGTGACGCTGATGCCCAGGCACCTCGTCGGCAGCGTTCGGGCCGGCGACCGGATCCGGGTTCACCGCTTGCCCGCTGACGAAAGCGACGTCGAGACGGTGTTCGTTCGCCGCCGGGATGCCTACGTCTCGCGCGCGCAGGCGGCCTTCCTTGAACGCGCGGCCGCCGACGCCGGCACCTCCCGTGCCGCGGAGTAATAGCGATCTAATTTCCTGATCCATTTGATCATACAAGATCGTTTTTCCAGACAGCTCTTCGCCGATAATCTGACCATTGCCCAACACCGGAGGGTGGCTCGGTCACGGAGACCGCGACGCTTTCGGTGTCGCCAATTCGGTTGTCGATTCCATCGCGGCGGGGACTGCGCGCATGACTTCTCGAAACCCTCTGATGGAAAGGCTCGGCCTTACCCATCCGATCCTTCAGGCGCCGATGGCGGGCGGCGGCGACACCCCGGACATGGTCATTGCCGCGGGCGAATCCGGTGCCCTCGGCTCGTTGGCGTGCGCTTACCGGACGCCGGATCAGATACGGGCGGCGACGTCCACGGTCCGCTCCGCGTTGGGCCGGTCGTTCGGCGTCAATCTGTTTGCTCCCAACCCAGCGCCCGAGAAGCCGGCAAGCGCCGAAGACGCCCTACGCTTCGTGGCGCCCTACTATGAAGAGCTGGGCCTTGGGGCGCCGGATATCCCCAACGATGGCGGATTCGACTTCGACGATCAGCTCGCGGCGGCGTTGGACTCGGGCGCGGCCCTGTTCAGCTTCACCTTCGGACTGATGCCGGCCCCGGTCATCGAGGCGGCGAAATCGCGCGGCATGCTGGTCATGGGCACGGCGACGACGGTCGAAGAGGCGGTCAATCTGGAAGCCTCCGGCGCCGAGGCGATCATTGCCCAGGGAGCCGAGGCGGGCGGCCATCGCGGTACGTTCGGCGGCGATTCCGGCTCGGGCATGATCGGCAGCATCTCCCTTGTCCCGCAGGTCGTCAGCACGGTCGATGTTCCCGTCGTTGCCACGGGCGGCATCGCCGATGGCCGCGGAATCGCCGCCGCGCTCGCCCTCGGCGCCAGCGCCGCCCAGCTCGGTACGGCGTTCCTGACCTGCACCGAATCCGGCATTCCGGATGCCTACAGGCAGGCGATCCTCGCCGCCGGAGCCGCCGATACGACGGTTACGTCCGCGTTCTCCGGGCGTCCGGCACGGGGCATCGTCAATCGCTTCATGCGCGAGGCGGAAGGGGTCGGAGCCGAAGGCGCAATTCTGGCGTTCCCGCTGCAGAATGCACTGACCCGGCCGATCCGGGCGGAAGCGGCCAAACGGGGTGATGCGGGCCTGCTGTCGCTATGGGCCGGCCAGGGGCTCGGCCTGGCACGCTCGGTGTCGACCCGCGCGCAGATCGAAACGCTTGTCAAGGAAACGGAAGCGGCGATCCGCGATCTGATGGCCCTCTAGGGCCAGGGTACTGTTGAGCCACCATATGAAAGTTGCGGCGATGTCGACGGCGGAGAAGCACGTGTCGGCGCGCCGTTCCGAAGGAGAACAAGGCACGTTTGGCGGCGGCGGCCCGGATTCTTGGGGCGCTTGCTGGCCTGCGTGAGCGTCAGCAATCCACACGAAAACGTCGGCATCTTTTACATTTTGCCCAACTGATCGTGGTGAAATTGAAGAGAAATCAACCGATTAACTTGCCGGCATAGTTGTTGCATCGGGTGGGCGAGCGATTCTCGCGAATGTTGTCGTCACTAAGGGGGGAATGATGGCGCTTAGGTTCTCGATCGCTACGGCCTTGGTGCTCTTGGCCGCAGTCTCTTGGTCATTCAAGTCCGCGAATGCCACGTTGGTCAGCGTGACGAGCGAGTGGATTACGGGTGATCACCACGGACGCGTCGGCGGGGATCTGTCGGGGCCCGTCGGTTCGATCTTTGCGGACACTCCACCCACGGTCCAGTTCGAGTTCATATACGATACCGAAGCGACCCCGTTCTTCTCCTATCTGGAGGGCAATACCTTCCCCCTGGCTGCGGCCTCGTTGCAGATCGGCATTCATACCCTAGAGCTCTCACCGTCGAGCCTTGGTAAGAGCCTGATCGACGTTCAAAACGGGCTGACGGAAGACTTGGTTGCAATAGGAATCGATAGTTCGGCCGGCCCCAGCACCTGGGATATCACCAGTGGCCCCTTTGTCGGCGAAACCATCGATTTGAGTTCGGCGCACATCATCGTCTTTCGCACGAGCGATATTTCCTTTCTCGACTCCTTCGATCCTCCCGCCCCACTGCCCACAAGCGGGTGGGAGGTTATTCACGTCCACGCGGGTGGTATTCTCGATATCAGCGACAGCCTCGGCGGAGCGTTCGCACCGGACCTCTTCCTCGATACGACGAGCATCGCGTCGCACATAGTTCCCGAACCCGGCACCCTCGCGGTCTTCGGCTTCGGCCTGGCCGGACTGGGCTGGATGCGTCGGCGGAAGGCTGCTTGAGCGTTCCTACCGTCCCAGTCAAACATCGCCCGGGGGTTCCTCGGAGCCGCCTTGCCGCCGAACGAACGACGCGCCCATGCCGGCCAGCGGCTCCGACTCGGCAAGACTTGCAAAGTATCGTCGAGCCGCTTCAGCGACGCGATCAAATACACAGTCGCGCTTCGCCGGGCGGAATGACGCCACCAGCAACCGGCTTTTCAACGCACGCGTTAAGGGCGTCGTCGTCGACTTGGCAGTCAAACAGGTCGGCGAATCTGTCCCGCTAAGCGGGTGCCGGCGGCATCGCAGACGCTAACGGCCCCTGCCGTTCGAATCCGAATTTGCGCCACTTTTTGATGGCGTTTCATCCGTGCAACACCGAAAAAGGAAACGTTCGTGTTGCCCCAATGCCACCCCTGGCGCCCTACCCAGGACAACGATGCCGTCTAAGCTATTGATTTTGGCGCGCCCGGGAGGACTCGAACCCCCAACCTCCTGATCCGTAGTCAGACGCTCTATCCAATTGAGCTACGGGCGCAAATCCGACCGTTCGGGCCGGTTGGAAGGGAGGGGAAGTTACTGCACGCCGGGTTCGAAGGCAAGCACCGACCGTTTTGGCGGCGCATCAATTCCCCGCTTGTCGGCTCGGGTGGCTTTGTTTAGTATCAGCCACTATCCAAGGGGTTTAATTAACTACATTTTTAGCTAATAGTCGGCAAATTTTGACAATGATTCCACGTGTCATCATAAGGCAGATCAGCGGTATGACTGTATCGAGACTATCGGCCGTCGCGCTCGGCGCGGGACTGTTGCTTTCGGGGTGCACGTTTGTGGAGGAGAGCCTGTGGCCCTCGCTCACCGGCGAGGACCCCTCGGGCGCCGCGCCTAAGGCGAAATCGGAGACGCCTCCGCCGCCGCCGGCATCCCCGGCCACCGCCGCGGCTCCGCAAGTCGCCCAGACGCCCGCTGCCTCCGCCCGCGCCGGCTCCGCACCGCCGCAGATCGGCACGACGACGTTCGAGCCCTCGGGCGTTACTCCCGGTTCGCCGACCGGCACCTTTGTCGGCAAGAAGGTCATCGATCTGCGTAGCGAGCTGACCCGCCTGCAGGGCGCCATCTCGGCCCACAACAACCTCTTGCAAGAGCTTCGGGCGAAGGTTGTCGAGGACTCGCAGCGCTATCATGGCACCGTCGCGGCGATCAATGCCCGCCTGCAGGTCGGCACGACGCCCGGAAACCCGATCCTGGTACAGCAGTTCAACAGCTCCCAGGCCAATCTCGACCGGCTGGCTGGTGACGTTGCCGAGATGAACAAGCTTCAGACGGCCGTCGCCTCGGATTCGACCATGGCCTCGTTCCTTGCCGAGTCGACCCGCGCCGCCTTTGGCGTCTCCGGCGCCGTCGACGAAGACCACCGCCAGCTTGCTATCCTCCAGGACGAAGTCGACCGCACCAACGTGCTGGTCGACCGCCTGCACCAGGAACTGACCGAGGACATCCGGCGCCAGACCAATTACGTCGCCACCGAGCGCGGCAACCTCAACCTGCTGTCGTCGGGCATCCGGACCGGCGAGATTTACGGTGCCAGCCTGTTGAACCAAGCGATGGTGTCGGCATCCGGCGGCGTGCCGCCGACCCGGCCAACGGCTTTGGACACCACCGGCCGCCGGCCGCTCGTCGTCGTGCGGTTCGACCGCCCGGACGTGCCCTATCAGCAGGCGCTGTACAACGCGGTGAGCCGCGTCCTCGACCGCAGGCCCAATGCCGTGTTCGACCTCGTCGCGGTCGCCCCGTCGTCCGGTGGACCGGCGCGGGTGGCACTGAACTCCAACAAGGCCCGCCGGAACGCCGAATCGGTGCTGCGTTCGTTGATCGACATGGGACTGCCGCCATCGCGGATCGCCGTATCGGCCAAGACCAGCGACGCGGCGAAAGCCAACGAAGTCCATCTGTACTTGCGATAGCGGTCGGCGCGCGGTGCGCGCCGGCGGGGGTGATCGGGATGGGCTCGCCAACCAGGATTCACGCTGCCTCGTGGCATGAAACCCATCGGGATGCCACCGACCTGGCGGCCCGTCTGGCCGACAAGGGGCCGTGGCAGGGGATCGTCGCCATCAGTCGCGGAGGACTGGTGCCGGCAGCGGTGGTCGCGCGGGTCCTCGACCTCACGCTGCTCGAAACCATCTGCATCTCGAGCTACGACGGGACCGACAAGGGGCCGCTCTGCATCATCAAGCCGGCGCCCGATGAGGCTGGCGACGGCTCGGGCTGGCTGTTAATCGACGATCTGGTCGATAGCGGCGCCACCGCCGAAGCCGCCCGACGGATGCTGCCTCAGGCCCATTTCGCCACGCTCTACGCGAAACCGGTCGGCCGGTCGCTGGTCCAGACCTTCGTCCGCGAAATCGATCAGGACGTCTGGATCGACTTTCCCTGGGACCGCGACCCCGCTTAGGGCGTTTTCGGTTGGCGTTCGGCAGCCAGAACTCCGATTCGGAATCCCCAAACCGCCAGCAGCGCCGCGACCGAGCGAGCAGTGTCAGACAAAGGAAAAGGGCGGCCAGTGAGGGAACTGGCCGCCCAAGGTTCGGCTTGCGTGCCGATCGGGGAAACCAGAGACGGGGGAATCTCTGGTTCTGTCTATTAGGAGGTCTGCGTAAGCGTGATCACACACCCCAAATGTGGCAACTTTATGCCCAAATTCGCCAACGGCGCTTTTTTGCCGTCGGCCGAGCAACACTCAGGTGAGAGACCGCACGTCGTCGATGACTTTGCCGTCGTTCGGCAACGAACCTGGCGTGGCGACCTCGACGCGGCCGCGCATCTTGGTTACCGCCTGCAGGGTATCGGCGATGGCCTGGGTATCGGACCCGGCCGTTTCGCACATCAGCGTCATGACGTCCTTGCCGTCTTCCTGATCGACGACCAGCCGCGCGCGGGCGACCTCGGGGTGGCGCTTAACGACATCCGCGACCTGGCTCGGATGGACGAACATGCCTTTGACCTTTGTCGTCTGGTCGGCGCGGCCCAGCCAGCCTTTCAGCCGCATATTGGTGCGGCCGCACGGGCTGATTCCCGTCATCACGGCCGACAAATCGCCCGTGGCGAAGCGGATCAGCGGATAGGTCCTGTTCGATGTCGTGACGACAACCTCGCTGACTTCACCCTCGTCGACCGGGTCGCCTGTTCCCGGCCGAACGATCTCGACGATCACCCCCTCGTCGACGATCAACCCCTCGCCGTCGACCGATTCATAGGCGATCAGCCCGAGGTCCGCGGTGGCGTACCAGTTCACAACCGTGATGCCGAACCCGGCGATCTCGGTCCTGAGTGCCGGAGGCAATGCCTCGCCGGCCACGGCCGCCTTCGACAAGCTCGAAAGGTCGGCGCCCTGTTCGGTGCCCTTTTCCAGCAACGCCTTCAGGAACGACGGTGTCCCTGCGTAGCCGGCGGGGCGGATATCGGCGATGGCCCGGACCTGGAGCTCGGTGTTCCCTGTTCCAGCCGGAACAACTGCGCACCCGATGGCGTGTGCACCGGTCTCGACCATGACACCGGCCGGTGTCAAATGGTAGGCGAAGGTGTTGTGAATCACCTTACCGACACGAAAACCCGCGGCGTAAAAAGCCCGCGCCGTGCGCCACGGATCCCGGCCGTGGCCCTCCGCATCGTAAATCGGTCCCGGGGACTGGAAGATGCGGGCTAGATTGCCCGGTGCCTCGGCGACGAGGCCGCCGAACGGCGGATTTCCGCCCTGAAGGTCGAGGAGGTCGGCCTTGCGGACAACGGGCAATGCGGCGAGCGCCGCACGGTCGGTGATCGCTTCCACGTCGACCGAAGCGAGGGAGTCGGAATAGTAGGGAGCATTCTCCCGAGCGTTGACGATCTGGCTCCGGAGGTCGGCGAACTGCGCTGCCTCGCGAGTTCCGGCGTCGCGGGTTTCCAGGTCGTCGCAATATTCGCTCATGGAAGCCTCCCCCCAGCGGCCAAGCGACGATTAGAGCCAGCGCTTACGGCGACGGTAGTGCTTCACGTCGCGGAAACTCTTGCGGCCGTCGCTGCCGAACCCGAGATAGAACTCCATCACGTCCTCGTTCTCGCCGAGCTTTTTGGCGTCGCCGTCCATGACGACGCGTCCGTTTTCCAGGATGTAGCCGTAATCGGCATACCTCAACGCCGCCATGGTGTTCTGTTCGGCGAGAAGAATGCTGACGCGTTCTTTCTGGTTCAGATCGCGGACGATCTCGAAGATCTCCTCGACAAGCTGCGGAGCGAGCCCCATCGAGGGTTCGTCGAGCAGCATCATCCGCGGATTCGACATCAGCGCCCGGCCGATGGCACACATCTGCTGTTCGCCGCCGGATGTATACCCAGCTTGGGTGCCGTGGCGCTCCTTCAGCCGGGGAAAGTAGTGATAGACCTTTTCGAGGGATTCCCGAATTCCCTGGGCGCCGTCCTTGCGCGTATAGGCGCCGGTAAGCAGATTTTCCTCGATGGTCAGATGCTCGAAGCAGTGGCGCCCTTCCATCACCTGGATGACGCCGCGGCGGACGAGGTCGTTGGGCGTCAGCTTGTCGACGCGCTTACCCTGGAACAGGATGTTCCCCTTGGTGACGTCGCCCCGTTCGGCCCCGAGCAGGTTCGAGATCGCTTTGATCGTCGTCGACTTGCCGGCGCCGTTGGCTCCGAGGAGGGCAACGATGCCCCCCTCCGGAACCTCGAGGGAAACGCCCTTGAGCACCAAGATGACGTGGTCGTAGATCACCTCGATGTTGTTGACGCTCAGCAGAGCGTTGGCCGCTTCCGTGGCCGAGTCTTCTGCCGTCGCCGGTGCCGAAGCGTTCAAGGGCGCCTCCCGATCCTAACGGTTGCTTGCGCCGAGGATTACTTGCAGTCCCTCGGCGTGACGTTGTTCTCCTTCGCGAACTGCGCGGAGTCCTCGGCAATCAGCGGGCCGGTGACGTCGCGCAGGGGCTCGTAGAACTTGGAGGCAATCGACCACTTCTTGGCCTTGGCATCCCACCGCTGGACCGCAACCTTGCCCGGTCCCTCGTGGTTCTCGCAGGTGATCTTGATGCCATAGGTGAAGCCTTCGAGGCCAAGCTCCTTGAGCCGGGCTTCGCTGACCTCCAGGGACTCGAAGCCATCGCGTACATGCGTGCCACGGACTTCCTTGGTGCCGTGGATCTTCATCGCGTTGCGGATCGCTTCGCTGGTCCACATGGCAGCGACCAGACCCCGGTTGTACAGGACCTCACCGATGCGGTCCCGCTCGCCGGCACCCTTGCCCCGGTCATAGACGTACTTCTTGATGTCGGCATGGGCCTGGAAGTTGTCGCCCGGGGCGTGGAAGGCGCCCGAGAGATAGCCGTCGGCGGCGGCGCCGGCCGGCAGCACGTCGTTCTCTGAGCCCGACCACCAGACACCGATGAAGCGGTCCATGGGATAGCGGATGGAGGCGGCTTCCTTGATCGCCACCTGATTCATCACGCCCCAGCCCCACATCAGCACCCAGTCCGGACGCTCGCGGCGGATCTGCAGCCACGTCGCCTTCTGCTCCTGACCGGGATGGTCGATCGGCAGGACCATCAGGTCGTAGCCGAACTTTTCCGACATGCTTTCCAGGGTGCGGATCGGTTCGCGACCATAGGCCGAGTTGTGGTGGACGAGGGCGATCTTCTTGCCCTTCAGGTTGCCCATGCCGCCTTCCTGGTCGGCGATGTACTGGACGAGCACGGTGGCTTGGCTCCAGTAGGTCGCCGGGAAGTTGAACACCCACGGGAAGATCTTGCCGTTGGCCGCCGACGTACGGCCGTATCCCATCGAGAACACCGGGACCTTGTCGACCGCTGTCTTTGGAATGAGCTGATAGGTGATGCCCGTGGACAGCGGCTGATAGACGAGAGCGCCCGAGGGTTTGACGTTCTTGGTGTTCTCGTAGCACTCGACGCCCTGCTTGGTGTTATAGGCCGTTTCACAGGGGACAAGCTTGATGGGAACGCCCTCGATCCCGCCGTCCCGCTCGTTCAGCAGGTTCATCCAGTCGGTGAACCCGTTAGCGAACGGAATTCCGTTCGGCGCATAGGGACCGGTCCGGTAGTCCAGCGTCGGAATGACCAGCTCGTAGGCTTTGGCCGCCGACGCCATGAGCGGCAGGGCAAGCGCCGCCGCCGCCGCGCACGTCGCAAGTCTGGTGAACTTCATACGTACCTCCCACTATCCAAGGTTATGGCTCTCATCTTAACCGTCATTAGATTCGACGGACTCTCTCTTTTTTTGCCCTACTCAGTAGGGGAACGGCCATAGACGCAGCTTCTCCTTCAAGATCTGCCAGAGCCGCGCCAGACCGTGCGGCTCGACAATCAGGAAGAAGATGATCAACGCCCCCAGGAGCATGATTTCGATGTGCTTGGCGGTACCGGCGTCAAAACCGATGCCGCCAACCAGGATGTTCTTGAGCCCGACAGGCAGCAGCACCATGAACGCCGTGCCCAGGAAGCTGCCGAGGATGCTGCCGAGGCCGCCGATGATGATGATGAACAGCACGAAGAACGATTGGTCGATGCCGAACGCTTCGCCGACTTCGGCCGAGCCCAACCAGATCGCGAAATAAAGCGAGCCCGCCATACCGACATAGAAAGAGCTGACCGCGAACGCCGAAAGCTTGGCATTCAGGGGGCGGATGCCGATCAGTTCGGCGGCGATGTCCATGTCACGGATGGCCATCCACATCCGCCCGACGCGACCGCGCACCAGATTCTTGGCGAGCAACGCAAACACCAGCAGGAATATGAGGCAGAAATAGTAGCGGGCGATGTTGCTGGCCTCGGGGCCGGTGACGAGGACGCCGAAGACCTCGGAGCGAGTGACGGTGATCGTGCCGGTCGCATTGTAATTGAAGAACCAGCCGACCTTGTTGAACAGCCAGACCAGGAAGAACTGCGCGGCGAGTGTTGCGACCGCCAGGTAGAACCCTTTGATCCGCAGGCTCGGCAGTCCGAACAGCGTGCCGACGGCGGCGGTGATGCCTCCGGAGAACAGCACCACAAGGATGAAGCTGAGCTCGGGAAACGCGGTCATCAGCTTGTAGGTCGAATACGCGCCGACAGCCATGAAGCCGCCGGTTCCGAGCGACACCTGGCCGCAATAACCGGTCAGAATGTTTAGCCCGATCGCCGCCATCGCGTAGACCAGGAACGGAAGGATGATGGCTTCGGTCCAATAGTCGTTGATGATCAACGGCAAGACCACCAGGGCGATGAGGGCGGCAGCCGTCATCACCCAGCGGTCTTGGTCGATCGGGAAGATCGCCTGGTCGGCCTGATAGCTCGTTTTGAACTGCCCGGTTTCGCGATAGATCATGCCGTCAGACCCTTTCGATGATCTTTTCGCCGAACAAGCCCTGCGGCCGCACCAGCAGGAAGGCGAGCGCCAGCATGTAGGCGAACCAGTTCTCCACCGCACCGCCGACAAAGACGCCGACGTAGACCTCGGCGACCTTTTCACCGACGCCGATGATCAGCCCCCCGACGATGGCTCCCGGTACCGAAGTAAAGCCGCCGAGGATGAGCACGGGCAGCGCCTTCAGGGCAATCAGCGACAGCGAGAACTGCACCCCTGACTTGGTGCCCCACATGATCCCGGCGACGAGCGCGACGATGCCGGCGACCGACCACACGACCACCCAGATGGTGTGCAGCGAAATGCCGACGCTCAGTGCCGCCTGGTGATCGTCGGCGACGGCCCGCAAGGCGCGGCCGATTCGCGTTTTCTGGAAGAACACGGCGAGGACCGTTACCAGAATCGCCGCGACCACCGCCGCCACAACTTCGAGTTTCTCGACATAGAGGCCGTAGCCATCGAGCAGCCAGTCCGAGGCCCCCTGGGGCAGGCCGACATCGAGCGGCTTGACGTCCGAACCGAAGAGGATGTCGCCGGTGCCCTCGAGGAAATACGCCAAACCGATCGTCGCCATGAACAGGATGATCGGGTGCTGGTTGACCAGGTATCGCAACACGCATCGTTCGATGAGCCACGCGACGACGATCATCACGCCCGCGGTGAGGACGATCCCCAACCACACCGGCAGCGTAAACCCGAACCACCGCTCGACCCATCCGCCCGGCCCGATGAAATCGTAGAGCGCCAGCGCCGCAAACAGGCAGAGCACGCCCTGGGCGAAATTGAAGATGCCCGAGGCCTTGAAAATCAGCACGAACCCGAGGGCGACGAGTGCGTACATGACGCCCGCCATGAGGCCGCTGATAACGGTTTCTGCAAAGAACAACATGCTGGTCCGCCTGCTCCCTCTGTCCCTGCCCGCGGTCCGTCAGCTCTCGCCGAGATACGCGCGGATCACCACCGGATCGGTCCGCACATCGTCGGGTGTGCCTTCGGCGATCTTCTCACCGTGGTCGAGAACGACGACATAGTCCGAGATATCCATGACCACGCTCATGTCATGCTCGATCAGGATCATCGTCGTGTTCCACTGGTCGTTCACATCGAGGATGAAGCGGACCATGTCCTGCTTTTCCTCGAGGTTCATTCCCGCCATCGGCTCGTCGAGCAGCAGCACCTTCGGCTCTATGGCCAACGCACGGGCAAGCTCGACCCGCTTCTGCAGGCCATAGGGCAACCGCCCGACCGGCGTCTTGCGGATGGCTTCGATTTCGAGGAAGTCGATGATGCGCTCGACGTATTCGCGGTTTTCGAGCTCCTGGCGCCGCGACGGCCCCCAATAGAGCGCGTCCAGGAACAGGTTGCCCTTATCCTTGATCAGCCGCCCGGTCATGATGTTGTCGAGGGTGGTCATGCCCTTGAACAGGGCGATGTTCTGGAACGTGCGGGCGAACCCCAGGCGCGCAACGTCGGCCGGGCCCAGCTTGGTGCGGTCCTTGCCGTCGAACATGATCCGGCCTTCCGACGGCCGGTAGAAACCGCTGATCACGTTCAGCATCGACGTCTTGCCGGCGCCGTTGGGGCCGATGATCGAATAGATCTCGCCCCTCGGCACGCTGAAGCCGACGCCGCTGATGGCCCGGATGCCGCCAAATTGCAGGTTGATGTTCTCAACCTTGATGTAGCCGTCTTGCGGCATCTCGGCCTGGCCGGCACGACGACGCCGCTTGTCGGCAATGGCCGCAAGTGCTTCTTCACGCGTCGCGAAAAAGTTGGCCCTGAACATGTCGGCCTGGGAGCGCGCGCGGATTTTTTCTCGCGTTTCGTTGGCGGCACCGATACGGAACGAGCCGAGCCCGAACTCGATGTTCGCTTTCTTGCCGCGAGCGGCATAGGCGTCCCAAACGTCAGGCGCGATGGTGCAGTCGATATAGTTGACCAGGAAGTACCATCTCCGGCCCGACTCCGCGAGACGGCGGTCGATCTCGTCGTAGATGGTGTCGACTTGTCCCTTGGTGTCGAACGCGATTCCGGAGAAATCGACTTCGAAGGTTTCGTATTCATCGTTGAACGACAAGCGGTCGCCCATCGAACCGTCGCGCGCTGCCGGCTCTTGCATGTTGGGCCCCAGTCCCCGTGTCCTCTTCTTCCGCCGTTCGTCCGACGTCAGCTCGCCGCCTTCAGCGGCTCGGTCTCGAACAGTTTGGCGTCGCGGATTTCCAGATCGGCCTTCAACGTCCCCGTTCGCCCATCCTCGAACTTGACCTCGGTCTCGATCGCGCACCGGCTGCGGTCGGAATACAGCGCCTCGACGAGTTGGTCGTACCGATCGGCAATGAACCCGCGGCGAACCTTACGAGTGCGGGTCAGTTCGCCGTCGTCCGCGTCGAGCTCTTTGTGCAAAATCAGGAATCGCGAGATCTGCGAGCCTGCGAGATGCGGGTCCTCGGCAAGGTCGGCGTTGACCTTCTCGACGCAGTCTTGGATCAGATCGCAAACTGGCGTCTGTCCGGCCAGGTCCGTGTACCCCGAATAGGCCAAGTGGCGCCGTTCGGCCCAGTTGCCCACCGCCTCGAGATCGATGTTGATGAACGCCGCGGCATAGTCCTTTTCATGGCCGAAGGCCACGGCTTCCTTGATGAACGGGAAGAATTTCAGCTTATTTTCAATATACTTGGGCGCGAACATCGAACCGTTGTTCAGCTTGCCGACGTCCTTGGCCCGGTCGATGATCCGCAGGTGACCCTCGGCGTCGAAGAACCCGGCATCCCCGGTGTGGACCCAGCCGTCCTCGGTCTTCGTTTCCTTGGTCGCTTCGTCGTTCTTGTAGTACTGCATGAAAACGCCGGGGCTCCGGTACATCACCTCGCCGCCCTCGGTGATTTCGACCTCGACGTTGATCGCCGGCGTCCCCACCGTATCCGGTTTGACCTCGCCATCCGGCTGGATGGTCACGAACACCGCCGCCTCGGTCTGGCCGTAGAGCTGCTTGACGTTGATCCCGAGGGAACGGAAGAACTCGAAGATGTCGGGGCCGATGGCCTCGCCGGCCGTATAGGCAAGGCGGATGCGCCGCATGCCCAAGGTGTCCTTCAGGGGACCGAAGATCAGCACCCGGCCGAGCGCGTACGAGAGACGATCCCCGAACGAGACCGGCCGGCCATCGAGAATCGCGCTGCCGACCCGTTTGGCGACTCCCATGAAGTGGTGGAACATCTTCTGCTTCAGCCAGCCCGCATTCTCCATCCGGATCATCACGGTGGTCAGGATGTTCTCGAAAATGCTGGGCGGCGCGAAGAAGTAGGTGGGTCCGATCTCGCGCATGTCGTGGAGCACGGTCTCGGTGCTCTCCGGGCAACTGACGCAGAACCCGGCGACATAACATTGGGCGAACGAGAACAGGTGGTCGCCGACCCAGGCCATCGGCAGATAGGCGACGATCTCTTCGTCCTCGCGCAGCCCTTCGCGAATGATGCCGTTGCGCGCGGTGAGAACCATGTTGTCGTAGCTGAGCATCACGCCCTTGGGCTGGCCTGTCGTTCCCGACGTGTAGAGCATAATCGCCAGATCACTGCCGGATGCCTCGGCGATCCGCGACTCATAGTAGTCGGGGTTCTCGGCGTCGAAGGCCCGACCCTTTTCCCGCACGTCGGTGTAAGCGTGAAGGAACGGATGGTCGTAGTGGCGCAGGCCCCTCGGATCCTTGTAGATGATCGTCTCCAGGTGCTGGCAGTTGTCCTTAATCTCGAGCAACTTGTCGACCTGCTCCTGGTCCTCGACGACGGCAAACCGACACTCGGCGTGATCCAGGACGAACATCATCTCCTGGGCCACCGAGTCCTGATACAGCGGTACCGGCGTGCCGCCCGCCGCCTGCGCCGCGACCATCGCCCAGTAGAGCTGTGGCCGGTTGTCACCGATGATGGCGAGACGATCGCCTCGCTGGAACCCCATGGCCTCCAGCCCGCACGCCAGTGCCCGGACCTCGTCGGCAACTTGGCCCCAGGTCCAGGCCTGCCAGATTCCCAGATCCTTCTCGCGGATCGCCGGCCGATTGCCACGGACGCGGGCGTTTTCCAGCAGAAGCTTTGGGAAAGTATCGATGGATTCGGCGGCGACGCTGGCGCCAGAATGCACGGATCGTTTCGCAGCCATGACGTTGACGGTGCCTCCCCGGCTTATTTTTCGGCGGGCTTCAGCCCGCTCGACGCAACCGGATACGCTCATCCGGTCAGATTTGTTTCGATCTATAAGGCACAGACCACGGAGTGAAGCAAGACATGATTTGCGAACCCGGAGAACCAGTGGGGCGTCTCGCTCGACAAGTCGGAAAATGTAACGAATTGTAACGGCGTGCACGGCGACCGCCGTAGCAGCGAGGCCATGAGATTGCTGTTTCCGACGCCACGGACACCGTGGTGGATTGAATGGCTGGACAGGCCCCGCCAAGTGTGCTGTGTGGTTGATGAGATCCCCCGCCCGATAGGAGAAATCCTGTGTCCGCATTCGGTCATGACACCCTGAAGACGCGCCGTACCCTCTCGGTTGGTGAGCGCCAGTACGATTACTACAGCCTCGATATCGCCGCGGCGGGCCTCGGCGATATCGGCAGCCTGCCGTTCTCGCTCAAGGTGCTGCTGGAAAACCTGCTGCGGTGGGAGGATGGCCGGACGGTCACCATCGACGACGTTCGCGCGGTCGCCGAGTGGCTCGGCTCGCGGTCGTCCAATCGCGAAATCGCCTATCGGCCTGCCCGCGTTCTGATGCAGGACTTCACCGGCGTGCCGGCCGTCGTCGATCTCGCGGCGATGCGCGACGCGATGGTCGCCGGCGGCGGCGATCCGGCAAAGATCAATCCCCTCGTTCCCGTCGATCTGGTCATCGATCACTCGGTGATGGTCGACGCCTCTGGTTCCGCCGCGGCGCTCTCCACCAACGTCGACATGGAGTACGAGCGAAATCGCGAACGGTACGAGTTCCTGCGCTGGGGCCAGCAGGCATTCGATGGCTTCCGCGTCGTTCCGCCGGGCACCGGCATCTGCCATCAGGTGAACCTGGAGTATCTCGCTCAGGTGGTTTGGACCGGCGCCGACAACGGTACGACCGTCGCCTACCCCGATACTCTGGTCGGCACCGACAGCCATACGACGATGGTCAATGGTCTCGCTGTTCTCGGCTGGGGCGTCGGCGGCATCGAGGCCGAAGCGGCGATGCTCGGCCAGCCGATCTCGATGCTCATCCCCGAGGTGGTCGGGTTCAAACTGACCGGCGAGATGAAGGAAGGGACGACCGCCACCGACCTGGTGCTGATGGTCGTGCAGATGCTGCGCAAGAAGGGTGTTGTCGGCAAGTTCGTCGAGTTCTATGGCGATGGTCTGGACAACCTCTCCCTCGCCGATCAGGCGACGATCGCCAACATGGCACCGGAATATGGTGCCACGTGCGGGTTCTTCCCCATCAGCCGGGCGACCATCGACTACCTGACGTTCAGCGGCCGCGACCCGGAGCGGGCGGCCCTGGTCGAAGCCTACGCCAAGGCTCAAAGCATGTGGCGCGATGCGTCGACGCCGGATCCGGTGTTTACAGACACGCTGGAGCTGGATCTGGGCTCGGTCGAACCGTCACTCGCCGGGCCGAAACGGCCCCAGGACCGGGTGCCGCTGTCACAGGCGGCGTCGGCGTTTAGCGGCGGCTTTGCCGAGCTTTCGGGCCGCGCCGAACGGCGCGAGGTCCCCGTCGAGGGGGCGAACTATGCGCTCGCCGACGGTGCCGTGGTCATCGCCGCGATCACCAGCTGCACCAACACCTCCAACCCGGCGGTCCTCATCGGCGCCGGGATTGTGGCGCGGAACGCCCGCCGCCAGGGACTGACCGTCAAGCCCTGGGTCAAGACCTCGTTCGCGCCCGGCTCGCAAGTGGTCACCGACTATCTGGAGGCCGGCGGCCTGCAGGGTGATCTCGACGCCCTCGGCTTCAATCTGGTCGGCTACGGATGCACGACCTGCATCGGCAACTCGGGACCGCTGCCGGACGGCATCAACAAGGCCGTCGAGTCGGGCGACCTCACCGTCGCCGCGGTGCTCTCGGGCAACCGCAACTTCGAGGGCCGGGTGCATCCGCTGACCCGCGCCAACTATCTGGCTTCGCCGCCGCTGGTGGTGGCCTACGCGCTCGCCGGGTCGATGGACGTCGACCTGCTGAACGATCCGCTCGGCACCGGCGAGGAGGGTCAGCCCGTCTATCTCCGTGACATCTGGCCAAGCAACGCAGAAATCCAGGATGTCATCAGCTCGGTGCTGACACCGGAAATGTTCCGAAACCGATATGCCAACGTGTTCGCTGGCGATGCCGCTTGGCAGAGCATGGCGGCGTCGACCGGGCAGACCTACACTTGGCAGGACAGCTCGACCTACGTGCGTCACCCGACGTTCTTTGAGGGCGGCGCCGCCACCGGGTTCACCAACATCACGGGCGCGCGGGCACTGGCCATGCTGGGCGACTCGGTGACCACCGACCACATCTCGCCGGCCGGTTCGATCAAGACAGACGGCCCGGCCGGGGCCTACCTGGTCGCGAACGGGGTCGAACCCCGGGACTTCAACTCGTACGGGTCACGGCGCGGCAACCACGAAGTGATGATGCGGGGCACCTTTGCCAACATCCGCATCCGCAACGAGATCGCGCCGGGGACCGAGGGGGGCGTCACCCGCCACCTGCCAGACGGCGAAGTGATGTCCATCTATGACGCCTCGATGAAGTACCAGGCCGACGGCGTGCCGCTGGTGGTCATCGCCGGCACCGAGTACGGGTCGGGTTCGTCGCGCGACTGGGCGGCCAAGGGAACAAGGCTGCTCGGCGTTTCGGCGGTGATCGTCGAGAGCTTCGAGCGCATCCACCGCTCGAACCTGGTCGGCATGGGCATCCTGCCGCTGCAGTTCCCCGACGGGGTCAACCGAAAGACCCTCGGCCTCGACGGCACCGAGACCTTCGACCTGACGGGGCTTGACGGCGCCATCGAGCCGCGGATGACGGTGACGTTGACCATCCACCGCGGCGACGGGTCCACGGATGAGGTGCCGCTTCTCTGCCGGATCGATACCCTGGACGAGATCGAGTACTTCAAGAGCGGCGGCATTCTGCAGTACGTGCTCGGACGGCTGGCGTAGGCGGAACGTCGCCAGCCGGTCCGCACAGCATCACGCAGGCATCACCGCCATTTGATTGGTCCGCCGATCTGCGGCGGGCTATGTGTGGGCGATGCCGCGCGTTCTGTTCGCTGCAGCCGTTGCGTTGGCGCTCGTCCTCACCGGGCGGACGGCGGCGGCCGCCGACACCCCCCTCACCGTCGTCGAGCTGTTCACGTCGCAGGGCTGCTCTTCGTGCCCGCCGGCCGATGCGCTGCTGGGCGAACTCGCCGGACGGGATGACGTGCTGGCGCTGTCCATGCACGTGGACTACTGGGACTACATCGGCTGGAAAGACCCGTTTGCCAGTCCGGAAACCACCGGGCGCCAGCGCGCGTACGCCCGCCAGTTCGGTCTCCGCTACGTCTACACCCCGCAGATGATCGTTCACGGTGCGACCGAGGTGACCGGTTCCGACCGCGCCGAGGTGATGCGCCATATCGCCGGGACGCACACGGCCGATCAGGTCGCCGTCGACATGCGCCGGGATGGCGCCAACGCCATCGTCGTGTCCATCGGCGACGGTCGAGGTGCTGGCGCCGCCGTGTGGCTGGTGATGGTCGACCGCCGCCACGTCACGCAGGTTCTTCGGGGTGAAAACCGCGGCACCGAAATGAGGAATTTCAATGTCGTCCGAAAGCTCGTTCGAATCGGCACCTGGAACGGCGAGGCGATGACCATCCCCGTCTCGATGCCGGCAGACCAGAGCACCGGCGATCTTTGCGCGGTGTTCGTTCAGGCCGGTTCAACCGGTCCGATCCTCGGCGCGGCCCGCCTAGACCTCACAACACGCTGAAAATAATAATCAAATTCGGTTGCAACGGGCCGCGATTCGGTCCCCGACTTGTTCGGCGGCGCAACACCGGGTATACTTGTCGACACGAAACGCGCGCCAAAGCGCGAAGCGACGGCGGGGCTGAACCCGGCTGTCTGCAGCCGCAGTGACAAGAAGAACGGCAAGAGAGCCGGCAAAAACAAATGCGGCGAACGAGCGGTTGGCCCACGGGCCGCGCGACAACCGCCGAGTGCTCCGGAAGAGGGCGAAGGCCGGATGGTTGTTTGTGCCGCCGAACTGCGGGGAGGAAATTGTGCTTGGATTCACCAACGACCCGCGCCCTGCGCGGAGCCGTCGGACGCCAACGCCGCCGGCGCCCTGCCGACGGTCACAGCCATTCCGTGACGGCGGGGTCGAACCGGCTGTTGAGGATCTGCTGTCTGACCCGATCACCAAGGCGCTGATGCGCAGCGACGGCCTGAACCCCGATATGGTTCGCACCATCGTCGCCGCAGCGCGGCGGAAACTTCAGGCGCGCGACGCGGTCGTCTAGCGGCAGAACTTAGAGAAGCACCGCGGAGAGGGGCTGGCTCAGGCGGCCAGCCCCTTTTCCATGACCGACGACAACCGCGTGGCGAAGGCCACGGGATCCGGAACTGCCTCTCCTTCGACGATCCGTGCCTGATCGAGAAGCAGGTGCGCGGCGTCGTCCAGCACCGAACGCTGGCCGTCGCCCGATGCCATCTCGGCCAAACGCCGGATCAGCGGATGGCCGGGATTGATCTCGAGGATCCTCGGCGTCGATGCGTCCAGCTGGCGATGCTGGCGCAGCATGCGCTCCAGGTACATATCCATGTCCCCTTCGCCGGCGACCAGACAGACGGCGCTGTCGGTCAACCGCTCGGACGCGCGGACATCCTTGACCGCTTCGCCCAGGGTCACTTTCAGGTTGGCGATCAGAGCATCGACGTTTGCCGTTTCGGTCTCCTTGGAGTCTTTTGTCTCGTCCTCGCCCCCCTCGGAGATGGATCCCAGGTCGGCACCTGCGGCGGCGGCCGATTTGAACGGCTTGTCCTTGTACGTTCGGACCGCCGGGATCCAGAACTCGTCGATGGGATCGGTGAGCAACAGCACCTCGACGCCCTTGGCCTTGAAACCCTCCAACTGCGGGCTGCGGGCGAGCGCCGCGGCGTCCTCACCGGAGATGGTGTAGATGGCGTCCTGGCCCTCCTTCATCCGCTCGACATAGCCGTCCAACGAGGTCAAACCGTCGACGCCGGTGCTGCGGAACCGGGCCAGGCCCAGGACCTTGTCGCGGTTCTCGAAGTCTTCGTAGATGCCTTCCTTGAGCACCGCACCGAAATTGGACCAGAACGTCTCGTATTCGTCGGGCTTCTTGTCGGCCTTCTTGCCGAGCTCTCCGAGCACCCGCTTGACCAGTCCGGCGCGGATCTTGGCGAGGCGCGGATCGTGCTGGAAGGTCTCGCGGCTGATGTTCAGCGGCAGGTCTTCCGAATCGACGACGCCCTTGAGGAACCGCAGGTAGGACGGCAGCAGCCCCTCGCAGTCGTCGGTGATGAACACCCGCTTGACGTAGAGTTTGACGTGGCCCTTGCGGTCGGGATGGAACAGGTCGAAGGGAGGCGAAGAGGGCACGAACAGCAGGTTCGTGTACGACAGGACGCCCTCGACGGCGTTGTGCATGGTCAGCCACGGATCGTCGAAGGCGTGGCCGGCGTGGTGGTAGAACTCCTTGTACTGCTCCGCCGTGATGTCCTTCTTGGGCCGCGTCCACAGCGCCGACGCCGTATTGACGGTGTCCTCGTTGTCGCCGTCCTTCAAGACCACCGGAATGCCGATGTGGTCGGAGTAGGTGTTGACGATACGGCTCAGACGATAGGGTTCGAGGAACTCGTTCTCGTCCTTGGCCAGATGCAGAACAACGGTCGTTCCGCGGCCGTCACGCTCCGCATCGTCGATGGTGAACGAGCCCTTGCCGTCGGAGGTCCAACGCCAGGCTTTGTCCTCGCCGGCCTTTCGGGTCACCACCTCGACCGAGTCGGCGACCATGAACGACGAATAGAAGCCGACGCCGAACTGGCCGATCAGCGCCATGTCCTTCTTGGCGTCGCCGGTAAGCGCGTTGACGAACGCCTGGGTGCCGGAGCGCGCGATGGTGCCCAGGGTTTCCACCAGGTCGTCGCGATTCATGCCGACGCCGTTGTCGGCAACGGTGAGCGTCCGCTTGTCCTTGTCGGCGGACAGCCGGATCTTGAACTCGGGATCGCCCTCGATCAGTGCCGGCTCGGTGATGGCCGCGTACCGCAGGCGGTCGCAGGCATCCGACGCGTTGGAAATCAGTTCGCGCAGGAAGATCTCTTTGTGGGTGTAGAGAGAGTGCGCGACGATATCGAGAAGCTTGCTGACTTCGGTTTGAAAAGTGAACGTTTCTTGAGACATGACGCTGTCCAGGTCCCCCGCATTCCAATATCCCCTAGGGTGCGCTCCGTGATATGTGCCGCGACCGTCCGTGACGCAAGCCCGGCCGGCCTTGACCGCTCCCGTTGCGCCCCGGCACAGTAGGCCCGCTGGGAGGGGCGGACTGTGAGCTTCATGGCCGACGACGGGTTCACCAAGGCCCACGCTCGCCTCCTCGAAGAGATCGAGGCCGAGGCGCGCGAAACCCGATCGTGGACGGGCCGGGACCGGTTCTCCGAGCGTGTGATGGCGGCGATGGCGCGTGTCCCCCGCCACGAGTTCGTCCCCGAGTGGGAGCGCGGCGCTGCGTACGCCAACCGGCCGCTCGGCATCGGCCACGGCCAGACCATCTCGCAGCCTTACATCGTCGCGGTGATGACCGACCTGCTGGATCTTGAACCCTACGACCGGGTGCTCGAGATCGGCACCGGCTGCGGCTATCAGGCGGCGGTGCTGTCCGAGGTCGCCGGACGGGTCTATTCCGTCGAGGTCGTCGCCGAGCTGGCAGAGGATTCGCGCCGTCGGCTGCAGGCGCTCGGCTACGCCAACGTCGAGGTGATGACCGGCGACGGCTACCAGGGTTGGCCCGAGAAGGCACCGTTCGACGCCATCATCGCGACCGCCGCGCCGACGGCGATCCCTGAGGCCCTGGTCGACCAACTCAAGCCCGGTGGGCGCATGGTCATCCCGGTCGGCCGCCGCAACGAGACCCAGATGCTGATTCGCTGCTCCAAGGCGGTCGATGGCACGCTGGTCCGAGAGAACAAACTGCCCGTCGCCTTCGTGCCGATGGTCGAGGGCCGCGGTGAGCGCCGCTGGCGGGCCTGGCTCGAATAGGATCTGGCGCCCGCGGGCCGTTGCCTTGCGATGCGGGCCCGAAGACGCAATGTTCTGAACATGGACCTCCACACTTCCACGGGCGATGGCCGGGGGCGCGTGATCGCCGTTCTCGGGCCGACCAACACCGGCAAGACCCATTTCGCCATGGAGCGTCTGCTCGGCCACGAGACGGGCATGATCGGCTTCCCGCTGCGCCTGCTCGCGCGCGAGAACTACGACCGGGCGGTGCGGATCAAGGGGCCACGGCAGGTGGCGTTGATCACCGGCGAGGAGAAGATCGTTCCGCCCGACGCCCGCTACTTCCTCTGCACCGTCGAATCCATGCCGGTGGCGCGCCGCGTCGCCTTCGTCGGCGTCGACGAGATCCAGATGTGCGCCGATCCCGACCGCGGCCACCTGTTCACCGACCGCTTGCTGCATGCCCGCGGCGTCCGCGAGACCATGTTCATGGGCGCCGAGACGGCGCGCGGGCCGATCCGCCGGCTGGTCCCGGAGGCCGAGTTCAAGAGCCGGCCCCGGTTCTCGACCCTCTCCTACAGCGGTCCGCGAAAGGTCTCGCGCCTGCCGCCCCGGAGCGCGATCGTCGCCTTCACCGCCGCCAACGTCTATGCGCTGGCCGAGCTGATCCGCCGCCAACGGGGCGGTGCCGCGGTGGTGCTCGGCGCCCTCAGCCCCCGCACCCGCAACGCCCAGGTGGCCATGTACCAGGCCGGCGAGGTCGACTATCTGGTCGCCACCGACGCCATCGGCATGGGCCTCAACATGGACGTCGACCATGTCGCCTTCGCCGCCACGCGCAAGTTCGACGGACGCTACCTGCGCAGCCTGACCGCCGCCGAGCTGGCCCAGATCGCCGGCCGCGCCGGCCGTCACATGAACGACGGCACCTTCGGCACCACCGCCGACATCGGGCCATTGGACGCGGAGATCACCGAGCGGATCGAGAACCACCGTTTCGATCCGCTGCGCACCCTGTTCTGGCGCAATGACGATTTGCGGTTCGTCTCGCTCGCGGCACTGCGCACAAGCCTCGCCCGGCCGCCAGAGAAATCGGGGCTCGTCCGCGCCCGGGAAGCCGACGACGAGCTGGTCCTCGCGGCGCTGGCGCGCGAGACCGACATTGTTGAGCGCGCCCAGGGCACAGAGGCCGTGCGTCTACTGTGGGCGGTGTGCCAGATCCCCGATTTCGGTAAGGTGATGAGCGAGGGCCACGCGCGGCTGCTGGGCCAGGTCTATCGGCACCTCACCGACGATGCGGGGCGCCTGCCCACCGACTGGGTCGCCGGCCAGGTCGCCCGCCTCGACCGCACCGAAGGCGACATCGAAACGCTCGTCCAGCGGATCGCCAACATCCGCACGTGGACGTATGTCTCGCACCACGCCGACTGGCTCGACGATGCAGGCTACTGGCAGGAACGGACCCGCGGCATCGAGGACAAACTCTCGGACGCGCTCCACGACCGCCTGACTCAGCGGTTCGTCGACCGGCGCACCGCAGCCCTCGTCGGGCGGATGAAGGACCGCGGCGAACTGTTGGCGGCGGTCAGCAGCCGCGGCGAAGTCACGGTCGAGGGCCATTTCGTCGGCGAGCTCGACGGGTTCCGCTTCGTTCGTGGCGCGATCGACAGCAGCGATGCCGACACTGCGGGGGCCCGGCGCACCATCGATGCGGCTGCTGTGCGGGCGCTCGGCAGCGAGATTGCCCGCCGCGTCCAGCAAGTCGAAACCGAACCGGATAAAGCCTTCACGCTTGGCACCGACGGCGTCATTCTCTGACGGAACGCGCCCATCGCTCGCCTTGTCGCAGGCCCCGAAGCACTCCGTCCGAACGTCGAGCCGCTGGCCAGCGAGCTCCTGGGCGCCGACCAGCGCGAGCGACTCCGCCGCCGCATCGCTACGTGGCTCGAAGACCACCTCGCCGACCGCCTGGGACCGCTGTTCGCCGCCCGCGAAGCGAAGCTGACCGGAGCGGCGCGCGGCCTCGCCTTCCAGGTTGCCGAGGCGTTGGGGTCCCTGCCCCGCCGCCGCGTCGCCGAACAGATCGCCCACCTGAGCCGCGACGACCGCAAGGCACTCCGCGAGACGGGAATGCGCATCGGCCGCGAAAGCGTCTGGGTGCCGGCGCTGGTCAAGCCGGCGGCGGCGGCGCTGCGAGGTCTCCTTTGGGCTGTTCACGCGGGCGTGCCGATGCCGCCAATGCCGCCGGACGGACGCATGTCGGTGCCGCTGGACGAGTCGGTTCCCCGGGCGTTCTACGAGGTGGTCGGCTATCGGCCGCTCGGTCCACTCGCCGTCCGCATCGATATCGTCGAAAGACTGGCGGCGAAAGCCTTCGCCCTTTCACGCACCGGCCCCTTCGCCGCCGGTCCCGAGCTGGTGACTCTCTGCGGTTGCGGTGCGGCCGAGATCGCCGGCGTGCTTTCGGCGCTTGGCTATCGGTCGCGCGAAACCGAGGATGGCGTCGTCTTCTTCCCCGCTCCGAAGAAGAAGAATCAAGAAGGAGTCCCGCGGCAAACCGCCGCCGCGCCGTCCGCGGAAGAAGGTGCCCGACGTCGATCCCGATTCCCCGTTCGCCAAGCTGCGCGAGCTCGCCACGTCGCGATGACGGAAGAGCGCCTGCGCCTCGACAAGTGGCTGTGGTTCGCGCGGTTCTTCAAGAGCCGCTCCCTCGCCCAGAAGCTTTGCGAGTCGGGGCGGCTCCGCATCAACGGTCAGGTTGTGCGCAAGACCCACCAGACGATCAAGCCGGACAACGTCCTGACCTTCCCCAAGGGCCGCGACATCCGCGTCATCCGAGTCGTCGCCCTCGGCACCCGGCGCGGCCCGGCACCTGAGGCGCAAACCCTCTACGAAGACCTCGAACGCCCGCAGCCCCGCGCGGCGAGCGGCACCACCGAACCGACGGCAGTGGCCGGACGTGAACCCGGTTCGGGCCGGCCGACCAAAGCCGACCGCCGCGCCATCGACCGCCTGCGCGGCGAGGACGAGGAGACGTAGCCGGTCACCGGTCCTCCATCCAAAGGTGGGATCCAAGGAATCTCGCGCGCGCCTTTCAGCCGGTAAGGACGACTAACGCGTTCCAGAGGGCGTAGAAGAGTGGTAGCGCGACAGCAAAGATGCGGGCTGCGCGCTCGGTTATTCGCCAAGAACCCGATCCCATCAGCGGCAATGGACCGAATACGCCGAGATGGCGCACCAGAAATCGTGCCCCACCGCCAGCCCAAACCCAGGCCGTAAATGCGAAAGCTTCTGCGAACATGAGGACAAAGAACGCAAGGACGAACGGGTTCAGGTCTTGAGGTCGGAAAAGGCTCCAGACGGATAGCCGCTCGTCGATCGACATGCCCGCACCGATCGGCAGCCATGGGATGATCAGGGACAGGCAAAATCCGACGATCAACCAAAGGTCACCGCGCAGCAAACTGGGATCGCGTGTCTTGTTCTCGCGGAACCATATCCAGAAAACGATGCCATTCAAGGCCACGGCAACGATCATGATCAGCCAGAAATGGCGATCGATAAGCGCCGTCATTTCCGCAGGACTCATAGTCATCGAGTGGTGTCCTCGCGCGTCTCGAGGCAACAATTCGTCAATGGGCTGATGTGCCACGGGCGCCGAATATGCCCGAGACGCGACTCGCACGAAAGCCGCGAATGAACGAAATTGATCGCGCGTTATCCGTCGCCGCGTTCGCGGTCGAGCAGCGCCTGCTTGCGCGAAAGGCCCCAGCGGTAGCCGTGCAGCTTGCCGTCGCCGCCGACGGCGCGGTGGCACGGCACGACAACGGAGACGGGATTGGTGGCGCAGGCCCGTCCCACGGCGCGGGCGCCTTTGGGCCGGCCCAGTTCGGCGGCAATCTCGCCGTAGGTGCGGGTCTCGCCGCGGGGAATGTCCTGCAGCCGCTCCCACACCTGCCACTGGAACGCGGTAGCGCGCACGTCGAGGGGGAGATCGGCATGGGGCCGCGTGCCCTCGACCATGTCGAGGACGGCGTCCACCTGCGTGGCCAGGGCGCCGTCGTCGCGTTGGAATGCGGCGGCGGGGAACTCCAGGTGCAGTTCTTCTTCGAGGAAGGCCGCATCGTCACCGAGGGCGACCATGCACACGCCCCGTTCGGTGGTCGCGACCAGCAGCCGGTCGAGGCCCGGGATGCGTGATTGCGGGGCGATGGTGAAGGCGATGGTTGCGCCCTCGCCGCCCCGGGCGTAGGACGCCGGGGTCATGCCGAGCTGGGCCGGCGCTTTCTCGTAGAGCCGGCTGGGCGAGCCGTAGCCGGCGCCGTAGAGCGCCCCCGCCATCGGCTCGCCGGCACGGAGCGATTCCTTGACCCGGCCGAGGCGTACGGCATCGGCGTACTGGCGGGGCGAGATGCCCATCACCGCCTTCCAGCGGCGCTCGTCGGCGAGATTGGCGATCTCAGTGGTTGCGATCGTGTCCATGGCGCCATGGTAGCACCGGGCGCGCACCGATCTATCCGAAGCTTGCGCCCGTATCCCGACCCGCTCAGCCGTAGCGGTGCAGGCCGGGACCTTCGCGCCGGAGCCACGACTTCGCCATGGCGATGTCGTCGGTGAGGCTATCGACGACTCGCCAGAACGCCGGTCCGTGGCCGCGCTCGGCGAGGTGCGCGACTTCATGGGCGACGACGTAGTCGAGCACGGCCTCGGGCGCCATCACCAGCCGCCAGGAGAACGAGAGATTCCCCGCCGCCGAGCACGATCCTCAGCGCGAACGGGTGTCGCGGATGGTGATCCGTCCGGGCTTTCGGCCGAGCTTTGCGGCCTTTGCGGCGACGCGGGGAGCGATCTCGCGCCGCGCTTCACGCCGGAACCAGTCACGGACCCGGCGTGGTACGTGCTCGGTGCGACCGCCGACAACGATCTCGCCGTCGCGCCGAGACACCGCCCGCGCGTTGGGGTCGTGGTGCACCCGGTGGGTAACGCCCAAAACGGGCACTTCGGTGCCGTCGGTGAAAGCGATTGGCGCTGGAATCGTGTCCAGCCGGTCGGCGATCCAACCCGACCGGCCACGGACGAACGTGATGGCGTCGTCGACCCGCACGACGGACGGCACGGTCACGGTGACGCCCTTGCCGTCCGGGTCGATCCGGAGGATCAACCGCTTTGCCTGGGCGTTGCGGCGAAGGGTGACGGGCACCTCGCGGTCGCCGATGGTGACGCTCAAGTCCTCGGGCGGCATCATGATGCGCCGGCGCGGCGCGAAGAAGATCATGGCAGCGGCGGCAGCGAGAAGCCGAGCCCGGCGAGGGCGTCGGCGAGCGCGCCGGCATCGGCCTCGGCAAGCGGCATCAGTGGCGGGCGGATGCGCAGCCAGTCGGCGTCTCCGCTGCCGCGGGCCATGATCGCCTTCAGCGCCGCGGTCAGCGGGTAGGCGGCGATGGCCCGGCGGACAGCCGAGAGCTTGCCGTGGGCAAGGTCGGCGGCGGCGACGTCGCCGCGGCCGTGCGCGGACCAGACCATATTTGCCTGCTGCGCGGCGACGTTGCTGACCGCGGTAATGCAGCCGGCACCGCCGGCCTGCAGCAATGGCCAGAACAGCTCGTCCGAGCCGCTGAACACGGCGAATCCTGGGAACGCGCGGGCGACCGAGACCATGTTGTCGAGATCGCCGGAGCTGTCCTTCATGCCGGCGACGGTGCCGGGATAGCGGGTCAACAAACGCGAGATCAGCGACTCCGGCAACGGCACCCCCGACATCTGCGGGAAGTGGTAGACGTAGACCCGCAGCCGCTGGTCGCCGACCGCCTCGATGACCTCGGAAAACGCCGCGAACAGGCCGTCGTCGCCGACGTTCTTGTAATAGAACGGCGGCAGCATCAACACACCGCCGGCGCCATGCTCGACGGCGCGCCGGGCGAGCGTGATGGTGTCGGGGAGCGCGCAGCAGCCGACCCCCGGCATCAGGGTTTCGCCGGGAATGCCGGCCTCGGCGAGGCCGTCCAACAGCGCGAGACGCTCGTCGACGGTCAACGAGTTGGCTTCGCCGGTGGTGCCGAGCACGGAAAGGCCGTCGCAGCCGTTTGCCAAAAGCCAGCGGCAGTGGCGGGCGGTGGCTTGGGAGTCGGGCGCGCCGTCGGCGCCGAGTCGGGTGAGGACGGCGGCGAACACGCCGCTGAGGGTGTTGGTCATCGGTGCGGGGCTACTTCGGCCAATCGACGACGTGATGTTCCAGTGGACCGGCCTTCGATTCGGGGATCGCCCGGCCGCGCACGGAAACACCAACCCGGTGCACCAGCGACGGATCGCCCGAGACCAGGTGGTGCCACCACGGCAGGTCCTTGCCGTCCGCCAGCAGCTTGTAGGCGCAGGACGACGGCAGCCAAGAAAGCGTGCCGATGTTGATGGCGGTCAGCCGCTCGCAGTTGGGCACATAGCGCTTGCGCTCGGCATAGCGCGTGCACCGGCAGGTGCCGACGTCCAGCAGCCGGCAGGCGACGTTGGTGTAGCTGACCGCGCCGGTGTCGGCGTCCTCGAGCTTTTCGAGACAACAGAGCCCGCAGCCATCGCAGAGGGATTCCCATTCGCTGGCGCTCATTTCGGCCAGCGACTTCTGTTTCCAGAATGGAAGCTCCTCGGGTTCGACAGCGGGCGCGGACATCGGCACCGGTCTCCTTCGCTGCGAAACTGTCTCCCGTCGGCCGATCGCCGTCAAGCAGGGTCCTCGCGGTCGATGAGATGGATGAACGAGCCCATCACCAACCCCGCCACGAGCCCCGTAGCGCCCATGTCCTCGCCCGCGGCATTCGCGCAGGTGAACAAGGGTTGGCCCGGTCCTTCGGCAATAACCCGGGCGTAGTGAAACTCGTGGCCGCAATAGCGGGCCCCGGCAGCACCAAGGGGTCCATCGACGGAGAGCGTCGCCCGGCGGTAGCCGAGGTGAAGGGCGCGCTCGGCGAACGAGGTCTCCAGGTCCAGCAGTCCGGCCATGGCGTGGCGCGTGCCGTCAGCGTCGATCAGCCCTCGCCCCAGGACCATGTATCCGCCGCATTCACCAAACACGGCCGCACCGCGGCCGGCCGCGTCCCGAAGGCAGGCCAAAAACCGGGTATTGCTAGCAAGGCGTCCGGCATTCAGTTCGGGGTAGCCGCCGGGGAGATAGACCGCGTCTGCATCGGCCGCCGGTGCCTCGTCGGCAAGCGGCGAAAACGGCACGATCTCGGCCCCGGCGTCGCGCCAGCCTTCCGTGGTCAGCGGATAGCGGAAGGCGAAGGCGGCGTCTTCGGCGATGGCGATCCGCTGGCCGAGCGGCGCCAGCGGCGACGACGCGGTGACAGACTCCCCTCCCCACGGTCGCGCGAGGCCACGCAGGGCGTCGACGTCGACATGGGCACCAATCAACTCGGCGGCGCGGTTGAGAAAGGTTTCCAGCGCCGGATGCTCGACCGCCTGCACCAGACCGAGATGGCGTTCCGGCAGCTCCAGGCCGTCCGTGCGGGGCAAACACCCGAGCACCGGGATATGGGGCAAAGCGGCAAGCGACGCCTCGCGCAGCACGTCGGCGTGCCGCGCGCTGCCGACGCGGTTGTAGATCACCCCGGCGACGGTCACGTCGGCACGGTGGCCTACAAAACCGCGCAGCACGGCGGCGACCGAGGCCGCCTGGGCGCGGGCGTCGATGACCAGAACGACCGGCCAGCCGCCCTCGGCGGCGATGTCGGCCGTCGAACCTTCGTGCGCCGTCGCGCCATCGAACAGCCCCATGACGCCCTCGCAGACGACAAGGTCGGCGCCGTCGCCAGCGCGAGCGACGGCGGCTGCACGGGTTCCGGGGCGCATCGCCCAGGGATCGACGTTGAAGCACGGCCGACCCGTGGCGGCGGCATGGAACGCAGGATCGATGTAGTCGGGGCCGGCCTTGGCCGAGGCGACGGCGATCCCGGTCCTCGCCAGATGGCGCAGCAGTCCGAGGGTGACGACGGTCTTGCCGCTGCCGGAGGCCGGCGCGGCGATGATCAGGCCGTTTGCTGGATGCCCGCTCACAGGTATTCGCGCAGCCTCTCGGCCATCTTCTCGGCGCCGACCTGATGGCTGAAATGCGTGACGAACTTGCCGTCCGGCCCCATCAGGTAGGTGATCGCGGTGTGATCCATCAGGTACTCGTCGGCCTCGGCGCCTTCCTCCTGGACCTTCGCGTAGTAGACCCGGTAGGCCTTGGCGACGGAAGCGATCTGTTCGGCCGTGCCGACCATTGCCACCGTCCGCGGATGGAAGAAATCCCTGTATTCGTTGAGATATTCCGGCGTATCCCGCTCATGATCGACGCTGACAAAGATTGGTACCACGTCCTCGGCGACGTCGCCGAGGATGTCGAGGGCATCGGAATTGCGGCTCAGCGCCGTTGGGCAGATGTCGGGACAGTAGGTGTAGCCGAATAAGACGAGCATGAACTTGCCGCGGAAATCGGCGTCGGTCACCGTCTTGCCGGTGTGATCGGTGAGGGTGAACGGGCCGCCGATGGCCGGCGCGGTCTGTACGACACCCTGCTCACCGCCGCCGAAGTGGGTGCGGAAGGCGAGGATCGCCACCGAGGTGATGACGACGATGGCTAGCACCAGGAAAATGGCGCGCGAGTAGCCGCCTTTCGCCGGTCTCGATTTTGGGTCCGGTTCGGGGGTGTCCTTTTTTGCCATTGTCCTATCCGATCATCCGCCAAGCGAGATACGAGAGCGCCGCCGCATTGGCCGCCAGCAAAACCGGTGTGACCCGCGCCGCCAGGGCCTGCCATTGCCGGCCGGCGACATGGCCGGCGAGGCCGACGGCAACCAGCGCCGGAACGGTGCCGAGGGCGAAGGCAATCATCGCCAGCCCACCGGTCAGGGCGTCCCCCGCGGCCGCAGCCGCGGCGATGGCGCCATAGAGCAGCCCGCAGGGCAGGAACCCGAGCGCCACGCCCAGGGCGTAGCCGCGAATCCCGACCGGACGGCCAAACAGCGGCTTCACCGCCCCGCCGATGGTCCGCGACCACCAGCCTTCGCCGCCAGCCGACAGCCAGGGCAGCAGGCCTCCCAGCCGCCGCACCGCATAGCCGAGAAAAAACAGCGCCGCCAGACACAGCAGCACCGCGGACAGCCATCGTAGCCCGGTGAGGTCGATGACGCCACCGGCGAGCACCCCGGCGACGGCACCAAGCCCGGCATAGGTCGTCATCCGGCCCAGGTGATACGGCACCAGCGCGCCGCCCGCGAGTCGGTGGAACTCACGCATTTCGGCCGCCGGCAGCGCTTCCAGCCGGGAGACCGACTGGGCGAGCACGAACGGTCCGCACATGCCGACACAGTGGCCGGCGCTGCCGACCAAGCCGGCGACGAACAGGCTCGACATCAGTCCGCCATGCTCCACGACCGCCGCCCGGCAATGGGCGAGGCCGGACGCCAAAAGATTGATCAGCAGGATATCCTGGTCCACGACGCTTTCCCGGAGAGATGGCCCTATAGGTCGTCCGATTCGACCCCGGTGTCAAACCTCCCCGCGCCGGTTGCTTGCCGTTACAGTAAGGACATGGACAACGACATCCCCGACCGCCCGCTGCGCAAGGGCTGGACGACCGGCACCTGCGCCACGGCCGCGGCGGCGGCGGCCTACGAGGCGCTTTTGACCGGGCGGTTTCCTGATGCGGTCCGCGTCACGCTGCCACGAGGCGGCGAGACCATGCAGGCATTGTCGCGAACCGAATTGGCCAACGGCGCCGCCACGGCCGGCGTTGTCAAGGATGCCGGCGACGATCCGGACGTCACCCACGGCGCTGTGGTGCTGGCGACGGTTCGTGTCGGTCCGCCGGGAAGCGGGGTCAGCTTTCACGCCGGCGAGGGGGTCGGCACGGTGACCCTGCCCGGACTGCAGGTCCCGGCGGGCGAGCCGGCGATCAATCCAGGGCCGCGGGAGATGATCCGCGCGGCCATCGCCGAGGTGGCCGAGCAGTTCGACGCCGGCGGCGACGTCTCGGTGACGGTAGCGATCCCGGGCGGCGCGGCGCTGGCGGAAAGGACGTTGAACGCGCGCCTCGGCATCGAAGGGGGGCTCTCCATCCTCGGCACGACCGGCATCGTCCAGCCCTATTCCTGCGCCTCGTGGATCCACTCCATCCACCGCGGCATCGACGTCGCCCGCGCCGCCGGGCTCGACCATCTCGCCGCGGCCACCGGCAGCACGTCGGAGGCCGCCGTCAAAGCGCTCTACGGCCTCTCCGACCAGGCGTTGATCGACATGGGCGACTTTGCCGGCGGCACGCTCAAGTACGTGCGCGCCCATCCGGTGGCGCGGCTGACCATCGCCGGCGGGTTCGCCAAGATCGCCAAGCTCGCACAAGGGGCGCTCTACCTGCATTCGTCGAAATCGCAGGTGGACATAGCGGCATTGGCGGCCCAGCTCGGCGCGCTGGGCGCACCGCCCGACACCGTTGCCCAAGCCGAGACGGCGACCAGTGCGGCCCAGGTCTTGGCCCTCGCCAGTGAGGCCGGCTACCCGCTTGCCGACCTCGTCGCCCGCCGAGCCCGCGAGGTGGCGATGACGACCCTGGCCGGCGGCACCGCGGTCGAGCTGCTGATCTTCGACCGGCAAGGCACGCTGATCGGCCGCGCGGGTGACTAGACGGTTGCTGATCCTCGGCGGCACAACGGAGGCCGCAGCGCTGGCCCGCGCCGCCGTCGCACGGTTCGGAGAGGCACTCGCGGTAACGACCTCCCTTGCCGGCCGCATACCGCCATCGCAAAACCTCGCGGGCGAGGTGCGGGTCGGCGGATTCGGCGGCGCCGACGGCATCGTCGAGTACCTCGAAGACAGCGGCACCGACCTCGTCGTCGATGCCACCCACCCCTTCGCCGCCGAAATTTCCCGCCACGCTGAGGCCGCCTGCGTCCGCACGGGTATCCCGCGGCTGATGTTGATCCGCCCGCCCTGGCAGCCGGAGTCCGGCGACGATTGGATCGAGGTGGACGGGCTCGACGGCGCGGCGACCGCCCTCCCCGGCATTGCCCGGCGGGTCTTTCTCGCGACCGGTCCGGGCGGCATCGGTGCGTTCTCCCAGGTTCAAAACGTTTGGTTCCTCGTCCGAACGTTCGAACGACCGACGGGTGCCTTGCCGCTCAACGATCACGCCGTGGTCGTCGCCCGCCCGCCGTTCACAGTCGAAGGCGAGGTGGCGCTGCTCACCGATCACCGAATCGATACGCTCGTCTCCAAGCAGAGCGGCGGCCCGACCGACGCCAAGCTGGCGGCGGCGCGGGCCGTCGGGGTCCGCGTGATCATGGTCCGCCGGCCTGAACCGCCGGATGGGGAGTCCGTGGAAACCGTAGAGGACGCCCTCGACTGGATCGCCGCGCGCCTCTAGGCCTTCGGCCGCAGCACGTGAGTGTGATCGGCGGCGTAGAGCCGGCTGTCGTCGAACGACGTGGAGTCAAGCACGCGGCCGACAAGAATCAGCGCCGTGCGGGTGATCCCCGATCCTTTCACCTTTTCGCGGATGTCGGCGAGGGTGCCGCGGATGAACCGCTGGTCGGGCCAACTCACCCGGTAGGCCACGACCACCGGGCAGTGCGCCCCGTAGTGGGGCGTAAGGTCGCGGACGACGCCGGCCAAGTTGTTGATCGAGAGGTGTATGGCCAGGGTCGCGCCGGTCGCGGCGAGGGCCGAGAGCGACTCGCCCGGCGGCATCGCCGAGCTGCGCGTCGCCGTGCGCGTCAAGACGACGGTCTGGGCAATACCGGGCAGGGTCAGTTCTGTCTCCAGAGCCGCTGCCGCCGCCGCGTAGGCCGGAACGCCGGGCGTCACGTCATAGTCGATGCCGAGGTCGTCGAGGCGGCGCATCTGCTCGGCGATGGCGCCGTAGAGAGCAGGATCGCCGGAATGAACTCGGGCGACGTCGAGACCGGCGTCGATGGCGGTCTCCATCTCGGCAATGATCTCGTCGAGGTGCATGGACGCAGTATCGACGACGTGGGCTCCGTCGGGCGCCTCGGCGACGACCTCCGGGGGAACCAGCGAACCCGCGTAGAGCACGACCGGACACGCGCGGATCAGCGCCAGGCCGCGCACGGTGATCAGGTCGGGCGCCCCCGGTCCCGCGCCGACGAAATGGACGGTCACGAGCCCGTCGCCCGCGCCGGCGCTTCCGGCATCTTGGCCGCGTAGCCCCGAGGCGTGTAGAGCCAGCGATTGACGCCGCGCGCGATGACCCGCGACTGGCTGTTGCCGACCAGGACGAGGGTCAGCATGTCGGCGTGTTCGGGAGTGAGGTCTTCGAGCCGGATCACCTCGAACGTTTCGCCAGCACGTCCGATATTTCGGGCTAGCAACACCGGCGTCTCGGGTGGCCGGTGGGTGAGCAGGATGTCGCGGGCGGCGGCGAGCTGGGTGCGGCGGCGCTGGGAGACGGGATTGTAGAGGGCGACGACGAAGTCGCCTTCGGCAGCCGCGTGCAGCCGGCGTTCGATCTCCGGCCAGGGCGTCAGCAGATCGGAGAGCGAAACGGCGCAGAAGTCATGGCCGATAGCGGCTCCGGCGCCAGCCGCCGCCGATTGAAGGGCGGAAACGCCGGGAACGACGGTGATGGCGACGCGATTCCAGTCGCCTCGGTCCTCGCGGTCGAGAAGCTCGAACACCAGAGACGCCAGGGCGTAGATGCCGGCGTCGCCCGAACAAACCAACGCCACGGTGCGACCCGCAGCGGCCAGGTCGAGGGCCGCACGAACCCGCGCCTCCTCCTCGGAGAGCGCCGAGTCGTGGCGTTTCTTGCCGGCGATGGCATCGCCAACGAGGTCAAGATACAAACCGTAGCCGACCACATCGGTCGCCTCGGCAATGGCTCGCGTCGCATCGGGCGTGCGCGAACCCGCGTCGCCCGGGCCGATGCCGACGACACGCAACCGCCCTTGGGCGGCTCCGACGGCAGATGGGTCGATGGCGCGCGTCGCACGGCCGACGGCGCAGGTGGCCCGGGTGGACTTGGCCTTCTCAACGATCAGCGTCCCCTCGGCCCCGACCGCCGCCAGCGCCGCGCCCTCGGCGACGCCGTGGCAGCCGACTTCGCGGAACACCGCCTCCGACGGGTTGGCGAGCCGTGGCGCCTCGGCTTCCAGGATCGGGGCATCGAAAAATCGAACCGGCACACCGAGCGCGTCCGCGACGGCGTGCACCGCCGCCTCATCGGACTTGAGGTCGATGGACGCGACGCAAGCGACGGCGCCTTTCGCAAGGCCGGCTTCGGCGAGCGTCTGCCGAACGAGCCCGATCAGTTCGTCCGCGTCGGCGCCGCGCTCGCAGCCCACGCCCACGGCCAGCACCGGCGGATGCAGCACCAGCGTCGATTCGTCCCCGGCATTTGCGCGATCGGTAACCAGCACCGAGCGGTCTCCATCGTCGGCGAAGGGAGCCCCCGACCCGCGAAGCCAGTCCACATTACCGGCCTCGACACGGAGCGCCACCGGTTCGCCAGAGAGCATCGCTGCGGCGACGTCCTTGGCAGCAGACGAGCTGGCGACGTGCCACCCGGGGGGCGGGTCGTCCAGGGCGATACCGAGGCGCAGGTCGCCCGCGGTGGTGATCGCCGCGCGAGCGCCCAGTGCCCGAGCCAAGGCCCTCGCCAGGCGGTTGGCGCCATGATGGCCGCCGAGCAGAGGAACGACGGCACTGCCGTCCTCGGCTACGGCGACCACGGGCGGTTCCACGGTCTTGTCAACGAGCGCCGGGGCCAAAGCCCGGATGAGGATACCGGCGGCGCAGACGCCGACGATGGGCGTCCCGGCAGCGAACAACGCGCGGATGTGGTCGGTCGCGCTCGAAAAGGTCACGTCGGGCCCGTCGGCGCGACCAGACAAGCCGTAGATAGTGGACTCTGGAAGCGCCCTTTGAAGGCGCCGGGCAAGGGCGAGGCCGCCGGCTCCAAGGGCGATGATCGCCGCGCCTTCCGGAACCGAATCGTCGGCGGCGATGGCCCGCATGCCGCCGGGCCTCCGCACCAGGATCATCGAGAAGTAGGGAGCGGTGTCGCCGGAGACGGCGTCGAGCGGCATAACCCGCTGTTCGGCCATGGTTGCCCGCTCGACATAACGCGCCGCGTCCTCGGTGCCCAGGCGCCGGAGCACGCGGCGGACCTTGGCGAGATTGCGGCCGACCTTCATGACGGCGACAGCATCGCTGATGGCCAGGCGCGCTTCCAATTCGTCCTCGGGCAGCGTCGCCGGCAGCACGCTCAGCATTTCATTGCGCGAGACCAGCGGCGCGCCCGCTGCGGCGGCCACGGCATTCAGGGACGACACTCCCGGCACCACCTCGGCGCGATGATCACCGGCGAGGCGCTCGAACAGGTACATGAACGAGCCGTAGAGAAACGGGTCACCCTCGCAGAGGATGGCCACGTCGCGTCCGGCTTCCAGGTGCCCGGCGATCTCCGCGGCATAACGGTCGTAGACCTCGTCGGCGGGGAAGCGGTCGGCGGACATGGGCGTCGAAATGATGATCTCGACGCGGCCCTCGGGGACGTGCGGCGCGGCGATGGCGCGGACGAGGCTGGTTCCTCCCTCCGGTGCCGGATAGGCAACCACCGGCACCCGGGCGAGCACGTCCCGCGCCTTTATCGTGACGAGATCGGGATCGCCGGGGCCGATGCCGAGGCCGAAGAGGGTGCCGCTCACGGTTTCATACCTGCGTACTGGGTGACGTCCATGGCCGAGCGGAACGCGGTCAGGCGGCCGACCGGTTCGGCGTGGGAGACGGCGATTCGGGTGAGATCGCCGCCGTGCGCCGCGCGGAACGCGGCGAGCCGCGATTCGCCCTCGACGGTGACCGCATTGGCGACCAGCCGCCCGCCCGGCGACAGCCGTTGCCAGCATGCCTCCAAAAGCCCTTCGCGGGAGATGCCACCGCCGACGAACACCGTATCGGGCGCCGGTTCCAGGTCGGCAAGCGCGTCCGGCGCTTCATCCTGGATGATCGTCAACTGAGGTACGCCCAGCGCCGCGGCATTGCGCGCCGCCATGGCCGCACGGCCGGCGTCTCGTTCGACGGCGATCGCCCGGGCGGCGTGGCCGTCGGCATTCCGATAGCCCGGTGCCGCGCGCAGCCATTCGATCGCCACCGAACCGCTTCCGGCGCCAATGTCCCACAGCACCTGGCCGGGCAGCGGCGCCAGCGCGGAAACGGTCACCGCCCGCACCTCGCGCTTGGTGAGCTGTCCGTCGCTCTCGAAGAGATCATCCGGCAATCCTGGAACGGGCGGCAGCACGCGGGCGTCGGGGCCGGCCCGGCATTCGATGGCCAGGGTGTTGAGGTCGGCGCACCGCGGCTGATCCCAGCGTTCGGCGATACCGTCGATGCGGCGCTCCGTGGGGCCACCCATGTTCTCGAGCACGGTGATCGCGCTCGGCCCGAAACCCCGTTCGGTGAGCAGTCGCGCCGCCTGCGCCGGCGTGTCGCCATCGCGGCTGAACGCGATCACACGGTTGCCGGGGTGGATGGCTAGGTTCAAGACTTCGAGGGGCCGGCCGTGGATGGTCACCCGCTCGACGTCGGCCAGCGACCATAGCATCCGTGCCGCGGCGAAGCTGAAGGCGCCCGGGAACGGCAGGACGACCATGTCGTCGGCATCGAAGCGGCGGCGCAGGTTGGCCCCGGCGCCGTAGTACATGGGATCGCCGGTCGCCAGCACGACTACGCGCCGCCCGCGCCAGCGCTCCATCTCCTCCATCGCCGCGTCCAGGCCATTGGCCCAGGTCAGCCGTTCGGCCGATGTTTCGGCGACCATCCGCTGGTGGCGGTCGCCACCGACCAGCAGTTCGGCGGTGTCGATGAGCGCCCGCGCCGATGGCGCCAGCCCCGCAAGGCCGTCGTCGCCGACGCCGATGACAGTGATCCAGGCGCTCACGAGACGTCCCCGGCAAGGGCATTGACCGCCGCCGCGACCATCGCACTGCCGCCGCGCCGGCCGCGGAGAGCGATGTGGTCGAGGCCGTCGCCGAAGCCGATCAGCGCATCCTTGGATTCCGCTGCGCCGACGAATCCGACGGCAAAGCCGAGCACCACGGCCGGACGCGGCGCGCCATCGGCGATCAGCTCGAGGAGGCGGAACAGCGCCGTCGGCGCATTGCCGATGGCCACAACGGTGCCTTCGAGATGGTCCTGCCATAGCTCCACTGCCGCCGCCGAGCGGGTCGTCCCCGCGGCGCGGGCACGATCGGGAACAGACGGATCATCGAGGGTGCAGATGACCGCGTTGCCGGCCGGCAGCCGCGCGCGAATGATACCGGCGGCGACCATGTTGGAATCGACGAGCACGGACGCGCCCGCTTTCAACGCCGCCCCGCCGGCGCTCGCGGCGCCTTCGCTCGCGACCAGGTCATCCACGATGTCCGGCATCCCGCAGGCGTGGATCAACCGCACGGCGACCGCCTCCATGTCCGCAGGCAGCCGAGCGAAATCGGTCTCGGCGCGGATTGCCGCGAATGACTGCCGGTAGATCTCCTCGGGATTGCGGAGATAGTCGAAACCGGAGGGACGGCCTCCCTTCATGACAGCCGCACGCCTCAACGGGCTCAGCCGTCGCCGACGGCGCGTTTCGGATGGTCGTGGCCGCCGTCGCCGTGGTGGTGGTGATGGCCGTGGTCGTGGTGTGGGTGGTGGCCGTGGCCATGGTCGTGATCGTGATGATGGTGGTCGGCGTCGGTACCGATGCCGCGCACATGGTGGTGATGGCCGGCCTGGGGCGCGCCGACGTCGCCTTCGTAGCCGATCACCTGCTCGCGGTATTTGCAGAGCTGGCAGTTCATCTTCGCATCACCCTCCAGCGCCTCCTGCAGGCGGGCGACGAAGGTGTCGATGACCAGCGGGTGGTCGTCGAGATACCGGGCCTTCAAGACCTCAATTTCCGGATGTTCGGCCGCCGCCGCGTCGGCCTGGTCGTAAATCCGCTGCACCAGGATGCCGGTGAACAGAAAGTAGGGGAACACGATGATGCGGCGGAAACCGAGCTTCATCGCCTGGGCCATGCCGGCGTCGACCCGCGGATGGGCGACGCCCGAATAGGACACCTCGGTCCACCCAAAGCCCATCCCTTCCCACAGCATCCGTGCGACCTTGGAGACGTTGGAGTTGGCATCTGGGTCGTTGGTGCCGCGCCCGACCACCATCAGCAGGGTCTCGGCGCGGGGGACGTCGGTGCCGGCGGCGCGCTCGGCCGCCTCGATGCGTTCGGCGGCGGCGCGCAAAAGCCGGATGTCGATAGCCAGCTCGCGGCCGAAGATCACTTCGATATCGGGGTTGTCGGCGGCGAAGGCGTTGACCTCGGACGGCAGGTCGTTCTTGACGTGACCGGCAGCGAACAGCATGCCCGGCAGGCAGACGATGCGCCGCGCGCCGCGCGCCTTCAGCGCCTCGAGGCCGTCGCGAATCATCGGACGGGCGAATTCGAGGAATCCGCTTTCGATGTCGGTATCGGGAAGCCGCGCGCGCAATTCGCGGGCGACGGCGTCGAACTCTTCGATGGCGGCGACCGAACGGCTTCCGTGGCCGCAGATCATCACCGCCGCTGCATCGGTCATGGCGCCTGGTCCTTGCCTTCGAGCGTCGTTGTCCGACCGGCCCGGCTGGTCATGGCCTCCGGCCGGGATGCGGGAGGCCGGATCATAGAAGGTGCCCCGGCGGTTGTCACGCGGACGCGCCGTCGGCGTTGACGGGGGCGAGAGCCGAGCCGAGACTTCGGCGATGTTCACCTTGGGCCTCACCGGCGAGGGGCACGCGTTCGATCCCCTTGTCCTGTTGCTGATCGCACTTGGAATCGAGGCCGCGATCGGATCACCCCGTTGGCTGGGCCGCATCGCCCCCCATCCGGTGGCGATCATCGGCAGCATCACCGGTTTCCTGGAACGCAAGCTCAACCGATTGCACCGCCCGGCCATGGACCGCGCGGTGCGCGGGGCGCTGGTCGTCCTGGTCATCGTCGGCGGCTGCGGTGCGCTGGGCTGGGGTGTCGCTTGGCTGACCGTCAACCACGACTTCGGCTGGATCGTCGAGCTGGTGCTGGTCGTGCTCTTGCTCGCCCAACGCAGCCTCTACGACCACGTGCGCGCCGTGGCCCTGGCGTTGCAGGGGTCGGGACTCGACGCCGCCCGCACCGCCGTCGCCCACATCGTCGGCCGCGACGTCACGCAGATGGACGGTCATGGGGTGGCTCGTGCCGCCATCGAGTCGTGTGCCGAGAACTTCTCCGACGCCGTGATCGCGCCGGTGTTCTGGTACCTGCTGTTCGGGTTTCCCGGACTGCTCGTCTACAAGGCGGTCAACACCATGGACAGCATGATCGGCCACCGCACGCCGCGCGACGGCGCCTTCGGCATGACGGCGGCGCGGCTGGACGATGTCTTGAACCTGATCCCAGCCCGCGTTGCCGGGTTGTACTTCGTTGTCGCCGCAGTGTTTTCACCAACCGCCAGTCCCGCGCGCGCCGCCCGGGTCATGCTGCGCGACGCCTCCACGCACCGCTCCCCCAACGCCGGTTGGCCGGAGGGTGCCATGGCCGGAGCGCTGGGGCTGGCGCTGGCCGGCCCGCGGCGCTATGCAGAGGGCGTGGTGGACGACCCGTGGGTCGGCGACGGCCGCGCCCGGGCGACCGAGTTGGACATCGACCGGGCACTCTACGTCTATCGCGTCGGCTGCCTGATCAATGTCATGGTCGTCGGCGCCGTCGCGGTGATCCGCTTCAACCTGCCGTGAGGGAGTTTCCGATGGGGACCTATACCCTGGTGATCGCCAACAAGAACTACTCGTCGTGGTCGATGCGCGGCTGGCTGGCCTTGCGTCTCGCCGGGGTCGAGTTCGACGAGATCGTCATCCCGCTGCAAGTGGAGACGACCAAAACGGCGATTGCCGAGCACTCCCCCTCGGGACTGGTGCCGGCGTTGAATGTCGACGGGGTGACGATCTGGGATTCCCTGGCCATCGCCGAAACCATCGCCGAACGGCACCCGGACACGCCGGTGTGGCCGGCCGACCCCGGCGCCCGGGGGGTCGCGCGCTCCGTGGCCGCGGAGATGCATTCGGGATTCCGCGCCCTCCGGACCGAGATGCCGATGAACATCCGCGCCTCCCACCCGGGCCACGGCCTGACGCCGGATGTGGAGACCGATATCCGGCGGATCGCCGACATCTGGCGCGACTGCCGGGCGCGGTTCGGCGATGGCGGCCCCTACCTGTTCGGCGAGGTGTCAGCCGCCGACGCCTTCTACGCACCCGTGGTGACGCGGTTCCGCACCTATGGGGTGGCGTTGGATGACGTCTGTCAGGCCTATTCGGATGCCGTCTACGCCTGGCCCGCCGTCGCCGAGTGGTGTGCCGCGGCCGAGGATGAGCCCTGGCACATCGCCGGCTACGACCCAACCTAGTCTAGAGCGCCCCCTGCCGGGCCAGCCGCGCAACGTGCTCGGCGGTGCGCAGCGCCAAGGCCTCGATGGTCAGAGACGGCGATTCGCCGCCGCCCGAGCTGGGAAACACGCTGGCGTCGGCGATGAACAGGTTCCGCCAGCGGTGGCTCCTGCCGAACCGATCGACCACCGAGGTTTCGGGGTCGTCGCTCATGCGGCAGGTCCCGAAGACGTGGGTCGAGCGGAAGGAGTCGTAGGAGCCGAACTCCTCGATCCGTTCTTCAACACCCGACGCTTCGAGGATCGCCCGCGCCGTCTTGGCCATGAACGCAAGCCGCTCGAACTCGGTGTCCTCGAGATGGCTGTGGATGCGGGCCAATGGCTGGCCATTCCGATCCCGTTTCTCCGGATCGAGGTCAATCAAGGCGCGCGGGTTCGGCAGGTTCTCGCCGATGGCGCCGACCGACAACACGCGCCCGAAGGTCTCGCGCATGCGGTTCATGTGTTCCCGGCCCCAGCCGTCGACGACTCGCGTGGCATAGGCGATCGGGCCGTTGAGGCCGATCTCCTTGTGGGCGGCACTGAATCGGCATCCGCCGACGTCGCCGGGGATGGCATCGGGGGCATTGAAGTCCCAGCAAATCCCATCCGAGGGGAGGCCCCGGTGGCTGCCCAGCCGATCCGGGTGCAGGCCCGTAGACACCCACGACAGCGTCTCCATGAAGTTGCGCCCGACCTCGCCCGACTCATTGGCAAGACCGTTGGGCGCCGGCGAGTCGGCCGAATTCAGCAGCAGCCGCGGCGTTTCGATCGCGCCACAAGCGACGATCACCGCGGGCGCGCTGGCACGCCGAGAAATCCCCAATTCGTCGGTATAGACGACGCTAGCGACCCGGTCATCGGATCCGACTTCGATCTGTGCAACTGGGCTGAGCGTGCGGATCTCGAGCCGGCCGGTCTCGCGGGCGCGGCGGATGAAGGTGATGTCGACGCTGCCCTTGTCGAGGCGGGGGCAACCGCGGCCACAGCTTCCACAGTAGTTGCAGGGCGGACGGCCATCGTACGGCTGCGACAGCGCGGCCAGAGAGTTCGGCACCATGCCGAGGCCGAGTGCCTCGCAGCCCCTGGCGAGCCGCTGGGTGGCGTAGCTCAGCGCATGGGCCGGCAGCGGGAAAGGGTCGCTGCGCGGCCTCCCAGAACCTTCGGACGGGCCGGCGACGCCAACGATGCGCTCAACCTCGGCGTAGTAGGGTTCGAGCTCGGCGTAGGTCAGCGGCCAGTCGGCGGCGACGCCGAAACGGCTTCGCATGCGCATGGACTCCGGATTGAGGCGGTGCGCCTCGCCGGTGAAATGGAGCGTCGAACCGCCGAGCCCGACGACGTGGGAGTAGCGGCGAAACGCACGCCGGCCCGAGGTATTGATCTTTCCGCTAATGTGAGTCCACGAGCCGAGGTCCGCCCATCGTGCGTCGAGGTCCTGCATCGGCGCATGGGTCTGGCGGCCTCCCGGGGGCACCTTGGCCGGAAACGCCGTTCGTTCCCAGTCGTCGCGGTCGAGCCGGTAGTCGGCATGCGGATCGTACTCGGGGCCCGCCTCCAGCAGCAGCACCCGGGCACCAAGCCGGGTCAGCGCCCAGGCCGCGGCGCCGCCGCCGGCGCCCGAACCGATGACGATGACGTCCGCGTCGGTCCCGGCCATCGCCACGCTACTCCGGCGGCCGGTCGTGGTCGGGGAAGCCGATGGGTTGCGGCGGACCTTCAAAGCCGAGGGCCGGCCAGCTCCTCGGATCGCCATGATAGAGGATCAGCGCCTGCAGTCGAACGGCCGTGAAGAACCGCCTCGGCGGCGTGTCCTCCGGTGCCGCCTCGGCGCGGGCGACAACAGCCTCGCGCACGGCCGGCGAAAGCGCGGCGAAATCGCTGGCCCCCGCGTTCCGCGCCTCAGAATCCAACCAGCCGCAGCCGAGCACCAGCAACCGTTCATAGTTGGGCCGCGAGGCAGAAAGCACCACCAGTTGCTTTTCGATACCCAGGTCCGTGGCCGAGCCACTCGCGGCATCGCCCGGAATCAGCGTGTCCAGAAATGGACCCAACGCCCGCAGCGGGTCGTTTGCGCCGCCGCCGAGGACCGCGGCCCAGGCGCCGCGCGCGAGCCCTGCGACCGCGGCACCGAAGCCGGTCACCAGGAGGGGACGTCGGCCGATGGGCATTTTCGCTCTCCGTTCGCCTCCGAAAGACCTCCACCTAAGAATACCCGTGGCCGATCTGTCAACGTGAAGGGGCCAAAGCGGGCCCTCACTCCGAATGGTCCTTGCCGGCCAGAAACCATATACCGAGTCGGTGCTTCTGACATGACACGACGAATCCTCAAAGCAGTATTAATCTATTGAGATCAATGAAGAATCACGAATCGACCGGCGTTGCGCCCGGCCTGCACGGATTGGCCGCCATGTCAATCTGTCGAGAAATCTTACATTTGCATGAATTTTCTGCGCCTGCGAAATAGCAACTTCTTGATTTTCAACAGCTATTTCTCATGGCACGCAAATTGCTAGAATCACCGTGATTTCGATTTTCGCCGGGGGGCAGAAGGAGTTCTAGAGAAATGACGTCGAAAACCAAGCGCTGGTTGATGGGCCTTCCCCTCGTTTTGCTGCCGTTCAGCGTCGCCCCGTCGGATGCAATGGCCGGAGAAGTGATCAACGGGCCCTGTTTTGGGACTGTTTTCTTCACCGAAGGTGGTCTCGGGCACTTCACGGACTGCGCGTTCGCCATCGTTGGCTCTCCCGTCGGAGAGCCTTTGGGTACGACGCCCATCTTTGACGAGGCGCCGTTTCCATTGCCCGGGGACCTGGCGGGTCACCCCCACGACACGGATGGTCCCTTCATCGAGGAATTCGTCAACTTAGCCGGAAATTCGATGGGCGGTTTTCATATCGAGTGGGGTTTCGGCCTCGATCTCGGCATTGACGACATTTTCGTCGACGATGAGTTCTTCGACACCGTCGAGTTCCTGGGTGCTCCCGGCGCTTTCACGGGGGTCTGGTTTAGCGACAGCGACGGTACGAACAGCGTCCACGACGGCGAAAGCTTCTTCCTCCTGACGAGCGGTGGTTTCTTCTCACCGGGGGATACGTTGGTTGTCCACGCGGAAATTCCCGAGCCGGCGACCCTTGCCACCTTTGGCTTCGGCCTCGCAGGCCTGGGACTCCTGGCACGGCGGCGGCGGAAGGGCTGATCGCGCTTAGACTACAAGAGCAAAGCTCCTTCGAAACGGCGGTCCTTCGGGACCGCCGTTTTCTATAAGGCTGGGCAACTACGGGGATTCGCCTAACGTGATCGCAATCCTAGGCGTTTCGCGCCACGGGATTGCGGAAACCGATGAACGGAGTCGGCGCCACTGACACATCGGCTGGACTCGGCTAATCTAACTCAATCTATTGAAAAAAAAGAACAAATCATCCGCCCGCGAGGCTGAAGGCAGGTTGTGCGCGCAATGGCCCGCGGCGAACCGTCGAGAATTCTTACAGTGAAAGGAATGTTTCGCATCTGGGAAACTATGAATTCATTGATTTCGAATAACTTCTTTGCATGGCACAAAAATTGCTGGGTTTGTGGACGAATTCGGATTTTGCCGGAGGGCAGAAGGAGTTTTGGAGAGATGACGTCGAAAACCAAGCGTTGGTTGATGAGCCTTCCCCTTGCGGTGTTGCCGTTTACGGTGGCTCCCATGGAGGCCGAGGCGGGATTGGGGTGTTTTGCGAGCGTAAACTTCACCGAGGGAGGACTCTCTGCGGACTCGAGCTGCGTTTTCGCGATCGTCGATAATCCTGGTCTGCCCTTGGGGACGCAGCACATCGTGGACAGCACGCCGCTTCTGCTTCCTTACGATTTGCACACTGGAGTGTCCGGTAGCAGCGGCCTCTATCTCGAGGAGTTTGTCAACGACGCCGGCCATTCGATGACCGGTTTGCACGTCGAGTGGGAAGTCCCGATCGATCTCGGCATTTTCGGCGTTGACAACTTTACGATCGTTGGCGATTTCTTTGACACGATCGAGATCCTGGGTACTCCCAGCGCCGCTACCGGGGTGTGGTTTACCGACAGCACCGGTAAGTCGAGCGTCCATACGGGAGAGAGCTTCTTCCTGGTCACCGACGCCCAGTCGCCGTTCTTCACTCCGACCACCACGATTCTTGTCCACGCGGAAATTCCCGAGCCGGCGACCCTCGCCACCTTTGGCTTCGGCCTCGCAGGCCTGGGACTCCTCGCACGGCGGCGGCGGAAGGGCTGATCGCGCTTAGCGCTACAAGAGTAAAACTCCTTCGAGACGGCGGTCCTTCGGGACCGCCGTTTTCGATTCCGGCCTCGTTTTCGCCGCCTTCCGAACATTGAAATTCGGTACATTGCGCTGCTTCATTGGGGGCGGCGTAACCCAAGTGTCATACACGCTTCGCGGGACGGGTGTCCGGGGGGACCGACGGAAAAATGGCGTACTGGACGGCAGCCGACATTCCTTGGGAGTCGTTCGATCCTGCGCGGGTCGATCCCGACATCCTCGCCGTGGTGCGCGCGGCATCGCTGGTCGAGCGCAATGCGGCGGACTACGCCACCTATCTCGGCAACGTGTTCGGGGACGACGCCGAGTTCCGCGCATTGGCCGACGAGTGGGCAGCCGAGGAGATCCAGCATGGAGACGTCCTTGGCCGCTGGGCGGAGATGGCGGATGCCGGGTTCAACTACGCCGGTGCATTCGACCGGTTCGTCGAGGGCTATCGCATTCCGCTCGATGTCGAGGCGTCGGTCCGCGGCTCGCGCACCGGCGAGCTGATCGCGCGGTGCATCGTCGAGACAGGAACGAGCTCTTTCTATTCGGCCCTGCGTGACGCCACGGATGAGCCCGTGCTCAAGGCCATCTGTCATCGCATCGCCGGCGACGAGTTTCGCCACTACAAGCTGTTCTACACCCACATGCGGCGCTATCAGGCGCATGAAAGGCTGGGCACGCTGCGTCGGGCTTGGGTCGCGGCGGGACGGTTCTTCGAGACCGGCGACGACGAATTGCCGTTCGCCTATCACTGCGCCAACACGCCCGGGGACACGTACGACCGGCGTACGGCGGCCATCGCCTACGCGGGCCGTGCGTACGGATACTACCGCCCCGGACACCTGCAGCGCGCCGTCGCCATGATGCTGAAGGCGGTGGGATTGAACCCTCAGGGCCGGATCGGTGCCTGGCTCACCCGCGCAGCCTGGTGGTACCTGCAACGCCAGACCCGGCGGCTGGCGCCAGCCTGACCTCGACCGCCCGCACAGCCCGCATTCAGGGACTGGCGCGGACGATACTGCCCGAGATGTGCCGTTTGCGGCCGTATCGCAGGCTGCCGACGATCACGCACCTGTCGTCGGCCGCGGTGACCAGGGGGACGTATTGGCCGAGGCGGACGGCCTGCCCGTCGACCAGCTCCTGGGTGAACGTATCGCCGCTGGGGAAGGCGTAGACAACCCTGCCGGCGCCAATGTCGGCGCGCGACGGAATGACCCGGATGGCCGCCGACCCGCGCAGAACGAACTCGAAACCCTCACAGACGACAAAATTGTCCATGGCCGGGCGGCCGTTCGGCCATCCACCCATGCGTTTGACCGCCGGCAGCAGCTCGACGCAGCGATCGGTGATGGTTTGAGGGTCGGCGTCCGGCGCCAACCCGACGAGTTCGGCGATCGGCACCGACGACTCCGCCCCGCCGTAATAGCGGTGCAGCAGATTGCAGTGGAACGTCTCCCAGGTTGCCGTCTTCTCCGCTTCCTCGGCCAGGCGCTCCTTCTCGGCAGCCAGTTCCTCGACCGTCATCGGAGGCGGAACTTCTTGGGCCGCTTCTTTCTTTCGCTCGACGACGATCAGCGTCGCGACGGTGCCCATGGCGATGAGCAGCACGGCCACAAGGACGACGACGATAATTGCCATCGGGCCGGCCCTGCGGGTTTCACCGCCTGCTTTGTGGACCATGGGAACGCCTGCTTACGACGTCGACAGGAGCGGCCAAAACCGTTCGCTCCGCTCGGAGAGCGGGACGGGGGTCGCGAAGTCAGTGAGAATCGATCGCATCCACCAAGGGTACACCGTGTTGCACCAGCGGTGAAGTAGCCGGAAACCGGTGTGTGCAGCGCACAATCCGCATTGGAGACGACCGAAAACAAAGGCCCCGCCGGCGTCGTTCCGCCGGCGGGGCTGTCTTCTGACGCTCAGACGATCAGGGTGAGGACGGCGACAACGAGCGCCGCGTAAAGGAAGCCGACCGAAATCTGAGCGATCTTTCGCCGCTGCGATAGCGTCATGTCAAACCCCCGCGCAGTTCGCGGCTCTTTCGCCGCGTCGAGGCCCAGTTTGCTGCGTTTGCCGCACCTGCACAGTGATGACGGTCACAGCGACAAATGATTTGCCGACGACGGCTGATCGAACCCGATTTCCGCCCTCGGCTGACCCAGAAATAGCCGCGAAACAGCCGGCAAAAAAAGGGCGATTATATACTTGACAAACCCCACCTAGATTCATACAATAGAATCAAGAGGTTGGGTTATGAGCGTTTTATCTAGTGCCTATTTCCACGATGAAGCAGCGGCCTTCGCGAAGCTGGAAAGCATT
>Ga0209568_1000018_pt1 | contig 58017 bp, 57 predicted proteins | sample WorMetOlspDAHAB2_FD_187406 | JGI IMG/M metagenome (GOLD analysis project Ga0209568, IMG submission 187406) | Marine gutless worms symbiont microbial communities from Max Planck institute for Marine Microbiology, Germany - Olavius sp. DAHAB.2... ...
CAGCGATTCCACCGCTACCCGGGCCTTGAAATCCGCCGTGAACCGGCGCCGTTTCCTCATCGTGTATTCCTCCGTCATCCGGTGAAATACACCTTAACCCCCTGTCCGCTTTTCCGGGACCACCTCACGAGGATGCGCAAACATTCAGCCCAAACTTTGTCGAGCTCGTCGAGAAACTCTTCATAAGATTGGATATTGCCCATTTGGGACGGGTGATCCGGATAGGTTTTTTTGGAGAGCTGTATGGTGGACTCGTGCAAACCAAATGAACACTCTCGGATGGGACAAACGATAGATCTCTCGCATCCCCCTTTCGTAGGAGGTGCTTCGTAGCTCCGACCTGCGAAACCATGTTCATGTGTCCTTCACAAACCACCGTACGGTAGTTGTATGAGCTCTAGCATCAGCATTGGATAGAGATCATCGTTCTACGCCGACTCGGCGATTGTCGACAGAGTTTGTTGTCCACATTCGGCCTGATGTCTGCGTGACATTGAACTCAAGCCATCCATCAACTATACCTCTCGTTTTGCCAGAACAAAAACAGAAAATAGCGAGATTTTTTCATTTAAAAACAACGTATTAAAAAAATTTCTTGTGTATGAGAACAAAACATGCACAGTGAACGTCGTTGCGTATCCGCCGCAGCCTGTGGAATAAGGGGACAACCGATGGCTGAGACGAGCCTGCGCCTCGTGGACAGAGACACTTCCGACCGCAACCGGGCGCTCGACGCCGCGGTCAGCCAGATCGAACGGGCCTTTGGCAAGGGCTCGATCATGCGCCTCGGCCAGCGCGAGACGGTGGAGACCGAGGTGGTCTCGACGGGCTCGCTGGGCCTCGACATCGCGCTGGGCATCGGCGGCCTGCCGCGCGGGCGTATCGTCGAGATCTACGGCCCCGAAAGCTCCGGCAAGACCACGCTGGCCCTGCACGCCGTCGCCGAGGCGCAGAAGCGGGGCGGCACCTGCGCCTTCGTCGACGCCGAGCATGCGCTGGACCCCGTCTATGCCCACAAGCTCGGCGTCAACGTCGACGAGCTTCTGATCTCCCAGCCCGACGCCGGCGAGCAGGCCCTGGAGATCGCCGACACCCTGGTGCGCTCCGGCGCCGTCGACGTGCTGGTGATCGACAGCGTCGCCGCGCTGGTGCCCCGGGCCGAGCTCGAGGGCGAGATGGGCGACACCCACGTCGGCCTGCAGGCGCGGCTGATGAGCCAGGCGCTCCGCAAGCTGACTGCCTCGGTGTCCCGCTCGCGGACCATGATCATCTTCATCAACCAGATCCGCATGAAGATCGGCGTGATGTTCGGCAACCCCGAGACCACCACCGGCGGCAACGCGCTCAAGTTCTATTCCTCGGTGCGCCTGGAGATCCGCCGCATCGGCGCGATCAAGGACCGCGACGAGGTGGTCGGCAACCAGACGCGGGTCAAGGTGGTCAAGAACAAGCTGGCGCCGCCGTTCAAGATGGTCGAGTTCGACATCATGTACGGCGAAGGCGTCTCGAAGATGGGCGAGATCCTCGACCTCGGCCTCAAGGCCGGCATCGTCGAGAAGTCGGGATCGTGGTTCTCCTATGGCGACGAACGTGTCGGCCAGGGCCGCGAGAACGCCAAGGCCTACTTGCGCGACCACCCGGAGATCGCCGTCGAGATCGAGAGCCAGATCCGCCAGAACGCCGGCCTCGTCTCGGAACAGATGATGGTCGGCCCCGGAGACGACGCCGACGAGACGCCCGTCTCCGACGAACCCGCCGCCGGGTAGTCCCCACGATCCTGCGGTTTTCGCCGGCGCGGCCCTTCGGGGCCGCGTTTGGCGTCGTGCCGGCATCTGTGGACACCCGCAATGGGACGGGATAAAAGCGGGCGCCGGCTATGCCGGCGTTTTCTCGGTGCCACTCGCGGCCTAAATTAGACCCATGCAGACCGTCAACGACATCCGCAAGGCGTTCCTCGACTTCTTCGCCCGCAACGGCCATACGGTCGAGGCGTCGGGGCCGCTGGTGCCGCGCAACGACCCGACGCTGATGTTCACCTCGGCCGGCATGGTGCCGTTCAAGAACGTCTTTACCGGCGCCGAGAAGCGCGACTACGTGCGCGCGGTGACGGCGCAGAAATGCGTGCGCGCCGGCGGCAAGCACAACGACCTGGAGAACGTCGGCTACACCGCCCGCCACCACACCTTCTTCGAGATGCTCGGCAACTTCTCGTTCGGCGACTACTTCAAGGACCTCGCCATCGAGCTGGCCTGGAACCTGGTGACCAAGGACTTCGGCCTGCCCGCAGACCGCCTGCTGGTCACCGTCTACGCCGAGGACGACGAGGCCTTCGATCTTTGGAAGAAGATCGCCGGCCTGCCCGAGGAGAAGATCCTGCGCATCGCCACCTCGGACAACTTCTGGTCCATGGGCGATACCGGCCCCTGCGGGCCGTGCTCGGAGATCTTCTACGACCACGGACCCCGGCTCGAAGGCGGCCCGCCGGGCAGTGAGAACGAGGACGGCGACAGGTTCATCGAGATCTGGAACCTGGTGTTCATGCAGTACGAACAGATAACACCGGACCAGCGCATCGACCTGCCCAAGCCCTCCATCGACACCGGCATGGGGTTGGAGCGCATCGCCGCGGTGATGCAGGGGACCCACGACAACTACGAGATCGATCTCCTGCAGACGCTGATCCACGCCTCGGCCGAGGCCACCGGCACCGAGCCCGAGGGCGAGCACCGGATGTCGCACCGGGTCATCGCCGATCACCTGCGCGCCAGCGCGTTCCTGATCTCGGACGGCGTGCTGCCGTCCAACGAAGGCCGTGGCTACGTGTTGCGGCGGATCATGCGCCGCGCCATGCGCCACGCCCACATGATCGGCTGCGTAGACCCGCTGATGTGGCGGCTGGTGCCGGCGCTGGTCGCCAAGATGGGCGGGCCGTACCCGGAGCTGACCCGCGCCGAGGCGCTGATCTCCGAGACTTTGAAGCTGGAAGAGACACGGTTCAAGCGCACCCTCGACCGCGGGCTGCGGTTGCTGGACGAGGCGACGGCCGACCTCGATGCCGGCGGCGAACTCGACGGCGAGACCGCGTTCAAGCTCTACGACACCTACGGCTTCCCCCTCGATCTCACGCAGGACGCGCTCCGGCTGCGCGACATCGGCGTCGACACCGACGCCTTCGATGCCGCCATGGCCCGCCAGCGCGAAGAGGCCCGTCGGGCCTGGGCCGGCTCCGGCGAGGCGGCGACCGAGGAGGTTTGGTTCTCCGTCCGCGAGGAAACCGGCGCCACCGACTTCCTCGGCTACGAAACCGAAACCGCCGAGGGTCAGGTGCGGGCCATCGTCGTCGATGGTGAGCCCGTCAACGAGGCCGGAAAAGACACCGCCGTCGCCGTGGTGTGCAACCAGACGCCGTTCTACGGCGAATCGGGCGGCCAGATGGGCGACAAGGGCACCATCACCGGGCCCGACGGACTGGAAGTCGACGTCACCGATACCCAGAAGCGCCTCGGCGATCTTCACGTCCACATCGGCGTCGTGGCTTCGGGCGCGCTCCGCGTCGGCGACGACGTGGCCCTCGCCGTGGAGTCGCCCCGGCGCACGGCCATCCGCGCCAACCACTCGGCGACCCACCTGTTGCACGAGGCGCTGCGCCGTCACCTGGGCGATCACGTCACCCAGAAGGGATCGTTGGTCGCCCGCGACCGGCTGCGTTTCGACATCTCTCACCCGAAGGCCATCACGCCCGAGGAACTGGCCGCCGTCGAGGCCGAGGTCAATACCCGCATCCGGGTCAACGCCGCCGTCGACACCCACCTGATGGAGCCCGAGGCGGCGGTCGAGGCCGGCGCCATGGCGCTGTTCGGCGAGAAGTACGGCGATGAGGTGCGCGTCGTCTCCATGGGCGGCCCGGACGGCCCGCGCCCCTACTCGGTCGAGCTCTGCGGCGGCACCCACGTGCGCCGCACCGGCGACATCGGGCTGTTCAAGATCGTCTCCGAGGGCGCAGTCGCCGCCGGCGTCCGCCGCATCGAGGCGGTGACCGGCGAAGGCGCCCAGGCCTATGTCGCCGCCGAGCAGGCGGCGCTGCGCGAGGCCGCCGGTATCCTCAAGGTGGCGCCGGCGGAGTTGCCCGAACGGGTCGCCGCGCTCGTGGAGGAACGCCGCCGTCTGGAGCGGGAACTGGCCGATGCCCATCGCGCGCTGGCCACCGGCGGCGGGGGCGGCGGTGCCGACGGGTTCAAGGACATCGGCGGCGTCAAGTATTCGCCGCGCCTCCTCGAAGGCGTGCCGGCGAAGCAGCTCAAGGGCCTCGCCGACGATCTCAAGAAGCAGATCGGCTCCGGCGTGGTGGCGCTCGTCTCCACCGCCGACGGCAAGGCATCGCTGGTAGTCGGCGTCACCGACGACCTCGCCGAGCGGCTGAGCGCCGTCGATCTGGTGCGCGCGGGGTCCGCAGCGGTCGGCGGGAAGGGCGGCGGCGGCCGGCCCGACATGGCCCAGGCCGGTGGGCCGGACGCCTCCAAGGCAGCGGAGGCGCTTGACGCCATCGAACACGCCATCGCCGGCGCGGCCTGAGACATCACACCAATGTCCGAATATGTCCTGCACTGCTTCGCCCAGTCGGGGAACGCCTACAAGGCGGCGCTGATGCTGGCGCTCTCCGGCGCCGACTGGGAGCCCCGGTTCGTCGACTATTTCAACGGCGAAACGCGCACGCCGGAGTATCGGGCGATCAACGAAATGGGCGAGGTGCCGGTGCTGGTCCACGATGGGCGGACCCTGACCCAGTCGGGGGGTCATACTCACCTATCTCGCCGAGCAACGCGGCCGGTTCGGACCCGAAAGCGAAGACGAGCGCTTGGAAATCCTCCGCTGGCTGTTGTTCGACAATCACAAGCTGACCAGCTACACGGCGACGCTCAGGTTCATGCGAACCTTCGGCAACACTGGTGAAACGCCGGTGACCGAGTTCCTGGAGATGCGCTCGCAGACGGCCCTCGGCATCCTCGAGGGCCATCTCGCCGGGCGGGCGTTCGTCGTCAACGACCGGCCGACCATCGCCGACCTGTCGCTTTGCGGCTATCTCTACTGGCCGGACGAGATCGGCGTCGTCTGGGAGGAGACCCATCCGAACATCGCCGCCTGGCTGGGTCGCATCGCCGCCCTCGACGGCTGGCAGCATCCCTACGAGCTGATGCCGGGGCACCCGCCGAAGGGTTCGTAGGGCGGACGCCGCCCAAAGGCTTCCATCGGAAGCTCGAATTCTCGCGCCATTGCTACCAAGTGCCGGTAGTGTCTTCGGCGAGCGAAGACGGAAAATGTTGTGATGATGCTCAAGGACTGGTGCCGGCCCGAGGTGCTGCTGATCCTGATGGCGTTGGCGATGCCGCTGTCGCACGCCACCTGGATGGCGCTGATCAACAACTTCGCCATCGAGCGGGCGGCGTTCACCGGCGTCGAGATCGGCATCCTGCAGAGCCTGCGGGAAATCCCCGGATTCATGGCCTTCGCCGTGGTCTTCGTGCTGATCCTCGTGCGCGAGCAGACCCTGGCGCTGATCTCGCTGCTGTTCCTGGGCACGGGCGTGGCGATCACCGGCCTGTTCCCGAGCGTGCTCGGGCTCTACCTGACCACCGTGCTGATGTCGGTGGGCTTCCACTACTTCGAGACCGTCCGCCAGTCCCTGGCCCTGCAGTGGACGGACCGCGAAAGGGCGCCGGAGCTGTTCGGGCGGCTGATCTCGGTCGGCTCGTTCGCCACCATCGCCGCGTTCGGTTTGATCTACGTGGGCGTCACCGTCGGCGGGCTCGACATGGTGTGGGTCTATGCCATCGCCGGCGGCGCCACAGTGGCGATCACGCTCGCCGTGTGGGTCGCCTTCCCGCGCTTCCCGACCCGGGTCGAGCAGACCAAGGCGCTGATCGTCCGTCCCCGCTACTGGCTCTACTACGCGCTGACCTTCATGTCCGGCGCGCGGCGCCAGATCTTCATCGTCTTCGCCGGCTTCCTGATGGTCGAGAAGTTTGGATTCGATGTCGCCGCGATCACCCTGATGTTCCTCGCCAACCACGTGATCACCATGCTGGTGGCACCGGCGATCGGGCGGCTGATCGCGCGCTGGGGCGAACGCCGGGCGCTGACCCTGGAATACATCGGGCTGATCGCCGTGTTCGCCGGCTATGCGTTCGTCGACTCGCCGTGGATCGCCGTCGGGCTGTACATCCTCGACCACCTGTTCTTCGCCCTGGCGATCGCGGTGAAGACCTACTTCCAGAAGATCGCCGATCCGGCCGACATCGCCAGCACGTCGGGCGTCAGCTTCACCATCAACCACATCGCCGCTGTGGCCATCCCGGCGGCCTTCGGGTTCCTGTGGATCGCCTCGCCGGCGGCGGTGTTCCTGTCCGGCGCGGCCATGGCAGCCGGATCCTTGGTGCTGGCGCGGCTGGTTCCCGAGACGCCGACCCCGGAGGCGGTTTCCGTGCTCACGCGCCCGAAAGTGGTGCCGGCGGAGTAGGTTGCGGGCAACCGATCGGCACCCTGCGGGCGCGACAATACGCATGCATGTGCGGAAATTCCTTGTGTTGAGAGGCGTTCGCACCACATAACAGTTCCAACTGCGAAAAGCGGGCGTGCGCGAAAACGCGCATCGATACGAAACCGCGGGCCCGGCTCGCGGTGTGGCAAACAGGGGGCTGCATGCTCGTGGACGAAGAGCGGTTCACGAACAGTCGTGATGCGTTGTCATCCATGGCGGCTCAGTGCGCGTGTCTGAACATGCGCAAGGTGTCGCGCGCCGTGACCCAGTTCTTCGACGAAGCCTTGGATCCGACCGGCCTGCGGTCGACCCAGCTCGCATTGCTCGTTGCCGTCGCCACCCACGACCGCCCGAGTCTCACCGACCTCGGCGACATCCTCGTCATGGACCCGTCGACGGTCTCGCGCGTGGTCAAGCCTCTTCATGCCCGGGGGCTTCTGGCCACGGCTCCCGGGGCCGACCGGCGCCGGCGCACGGTCACCCTGACCGACGCCGGCCGGGCGCTGATCACCGAGGCCGTGCCGCTCTGGCGGGGAGCGCAGGAGCGGCTGCTCGCCGGGCTCGGCCCCGACGTCTGGACCGGCATGCGCAGCGACCTGATGCGCACCCTGGACGTCGTCCAGCAGATGAACGCCGCCGAATAACCGTCCGTTCCCATCCTTGAACCGCGGCGCCCCGGTCCTTACCCTTGGTGAGGGACACCAGACGGGGGCAGACATGACGACGCGTTTCGAGGGCACCGACACTTACGTCGCGACCGAGGACCTGATGGTGGCGGTCAACGCCGCCGTTGCCCTCGAACGGCCGCTGCTGGTCAAGGGCGAGCCGGGCACCGGCAAGACCATCCTCGCCGCCGAGGTCGCCAAGGCCCTGGGCCGGCCGCTGATCCAGTGGCACATCAAGTCAACGACCAAGGCTCAGCAGGGTCTCTACGAGTACGACGCGGTGGCGCGGCTCCGCGATTCCCAGCTCGGCGACGAGCGGGTCCACGACATCGCCAACTACATCGTCAAGGGCCGCCTGTGGGAGGCGTTCGAGACCGATGACCGCCCGGTGCTGCTGATCGACGAGATCGACAAGGCCGACATCGAGTTCCCCAATGACCTGTTGCTCGAGCTGGACCGCATGGAGTTCCACGTCTACGAAACCAAGGAGACCGTGGTCGCCCAGAACCGCCCCATCGTCGTCATCACCTCCAACAACGAGAAGGAGCTGCCGGACGCGTTCCTGCGCCGCTGCTTCTTCCACTACATCCGCTTCCCCGACCGCGAAACCATGGAGCAGATTGTCGCCGTGCACTACCCCGGCATCCAGAAACGGCTGGTGCAGGCGGCACTCACCATGTTCTTCGAGATGCGCGAGGTGCCAGGGCTGAAGAAGAAGCCGTCGACCTCGGAGCTCCTCGACTGGATCAAGCTGCTGATGGTCGAGGACATCCCGCCGGAGGCGCTGAAGACCACGGACGCGCGCCAGCTCATTCCGCCGCTGCACGGCGCACTGCTCAAGAACGAGCAGGACGTGCACCTGTTCGAACGTCTCGCCTTCCTCAACCGCCGCGAGGACGGGTAGGGTCGGGGCGAGGCGCCGGGAGCCGCCGCCATGTTCATCGAGTTCTTCCTCGAACTTCGCGACGCCCGCGTGCCGGTCAGCTTGCGCGAATACCTCACCCTGCTCGAGGCCATGGAGGCGAGGATCGCCGACTACAGCGTCGACGATTTTTACTACCTGTCGCGCTCGTGCCTGGTGAAGGACGAGACCAACCTCGACAAGTTCGACCGGGTGTTCGGCTCGGTGTTCAAGGGTTTGGAGCCGCCGGAGGATGAAGAGCGCATCGAGATCCCGGCGGACTGGCTGCAGAAGCTCGCCGAGCGGACGCTGACTGACGAGGAAAAGGAACTGATCGAATCCCTCGGCGGCTGGGACAAGCTGATGGAGACGCTGAGGCAGCGCCTGGAAGAGCAGAAGGGCCGCCACCAGGGCGGCTCCAAGTGGATCGGCACCGCCGGCACCTCGCCCTTCGGTGCCTGGGGCTACAACCCCGAGGGAATCCGCATCGGCCAGGACCGCAACCGCAATAACCGCGCCGTCAAGGTCTGGGACAAGCGCGAGTTCAAGAACCTCGATTCATCGGTGGAACTGGGCACGCGCAACATCAAGGTGGCGCTGCGCCGGTTGCGCCGGTTCGCCCGCCAGGGCGCTGCGACGGAACTGGAACTGCACGACACCATCCTGTCGACGGCGAAGAAGGGCTACCTGGACATCCAGATGGTGCCGGAGCGGCACAACGCGGTGAAGGTCTTGCTGTTCCTCGACGTCGGCGGTTCCATGGACCCGCACATCAAGACCTGCGAGGAGCTGTTCTCGGCTGCGCGGACCGAGTTCAAGCACCTGGAATACTTCTACTTCCACAACTGCCCCTACGAGCGGCTGTGGCGCGACAACCGGCGCCGCCATGCCGAGGCGACCCAGACCTGGGATGTGCTGCACACCTATCCCCACGACTACAAGGCCATCTTCGTCGGCGATGCGTCGATGAGTCCTTACGAACTCTTGTACCCCGGCGGCAGCGTCGAGCACTGGAACGAGGAGGCCGGATTCGTGTGGATGGAGCGCCTGCTGGGCGTCTACCAGCGCGCCGTCTGGCTGAACCCGGTGCCCAAGGAGTGGTGGGAGTACACCACGTCGACCAAGATGATGCGCCAGATCATCGCCGACCGCATGTTCCCGCTGACCCTCGAAGGGCTGGACGCGGCGATGCGTGAATTGGGGCGGTAAGACCCGGCGTCAGCCGCCGGTCATGCTCATGTGGCGTGAGACAGCGGGGGGCGCTGCCCGCTCGATGACGAAGTCGTGGCCCTTGGGCTTGCGGGCGATGGCTTCGTCGATGGCGGCCATCAGCGGGATATCCGAGGGGCTGGCGCGGAGCGGCGTCCTCAGGTCAGCGGCATCCTCCTTGCCCAGGCACATGAACAGCGTCCCGGTGCAGGTCAGCCGCACCCGGTTGCAGGATTCGCAGAAATTGTGGGTGTGCGGGGTGATGAAGCCGATGCGCCGGCCGGTCTCGCCGACGGTGACGTAGCGCGCCGGTCCGCCGGTGCGGTAGGTGGAATCGACCAGCGTCCAGCGCTTTTCAAGGCGTCGGCGGACGACATCCAAGGGCAGGTACTGGTCGGTGCGGTCGCCGTCGATGTCGCCGAGCGGCATGGTCTCGATCAGGCAGAGGTCGAACCCCTCGGTGCCGCACCAGGCGACGAGATCGTTCATCTCGTGGGCATTGACGTCGCGGAGCGCCACGGTGTTGATCTTAACGTCGAGCCCTGCGTCCTTCGCGGCGGCAAGGCCCTCCTTCACCTGGTCGAGCCGGCCGCGCCGGGTAATGCGGGCGAAGGTCTCGGCATCCAGCGAGTCGACCGAGACGTTGACCCGGCGCACGCCGCAGGACCGCAGCGCATGGGCGTATTTGACCAGCTGGCTGCCGTTGGTTGTGAGCGTCAGTTCGTCGAGGTCACCTGCCTGCAGATGCCGGCTCAGACCATGGAACAAATGCATGATGTTGCGCCGGACCAGCGGCTCGCCGCCGGTGATGCGCAGCTTGCGGACGCCGCGGCGCACGAACGCCGTGCACAACCGGTCCAGTTCCTCCAACGTCAGCACCTCGGGCTTTGGCAGGAACTCCATCTCCTCGGCCATGCAATACACACAGCGGAAGTCGCACCGGTCGGTGACCGAGACGCGGAGATAGGTGACGTGACGACCATACGGGTCGATCATCCGGAAGGACCTCCCTAGGGGCGCGGCCGGCCGATGTCGGGTCCCAAATCCGCGCCGCCGAGCGTTCGGCTCGTTCGTATATAACGCTCAAGATAGTTCGTCGCACGAACGTTGTCGCCCCCAAGTTTATTGGGGATACTGAGGCCGTAAAGAACGACACGCTGGCGCAGGAATTGACAGGATCGGAGCGGGCCTTGCCGGAGATGATGAACACCCGCGAGGTCGCCGAATACCTTCGCATCAAGGAACGCAAGGTCTACGATCTGGTGCGCGAGCGTCGCATCCCCTGCACCCAGGTCACCGGCAAGTGGCTGTTCCCCCGCAACCTCATCGACCTGTGGATCGCCGAGGGCACCGAGTTCCCCGGTTCGGTCCGTACCGCCGCCCAGCCGCCGCCGGTCGTCGTCGGCAGCCACGATCCGCTGCTGGAATGGAGCCTCCGGGAATCGGGCTGCGCCCTGGCACTGCTGGCCGGCGGCAGCCTCGACGGGGTCGGCCGGTTCGCCGCCGGGGAGGCGGCGGTCTGCGGGCTCCATGTCCTCGATCCGGTCGGCGCGGAGGACGACGACCGGCGCTACAACATGGCCATCGCACGGGACAGCTGCCGCGGCCTCGGGGTGGTGCTGGTCGAATGGGCGTGGCGGGATCAAGGCCTGGTGCTGGCGCCCGGCAACCCCCTCGGCATCCGGACCATCGGCGATCTGAAGACCAAGAGCGCGCGGGTGGTCGCCCGCCAAAACGAGGCCGGAAGCCGGGTGTTGTTCGAGCACATGCTCGCCGAGGCGGGGATCGCCCTCGCCGATCTCGACGTGCTGGCGCAGCCGGCGCGCAGCGAGACCGACCTCGGCCTCGCCGTCCTTGAGGGTAAGGCCGACGCGGGCCTGGGCGTCGCCGAGGTGGCGCACCGCTACCGCCTCGACTTCCTCCCCCTGCACCGCGAGCGCTACGACCTGATGATGCGCCGGCGCGACTATTTCGAGCCGCCGGTCCAGGCGCTGCTCGCGTTCGCCCGTTCGCCCACGTTCGCCGCCCGCGCTGCCGAGATGGAAGGCTATGACGTTTCCAAACTCGGCCGCGTGGTGTGGAACGAGCCGTAAGCGCGTCGGCGGGGTCGCGGGGTGTCGAAAACGCGCCGGGTCAACGATGGGCCAACGATGGCCGCATTCCAAACGGTGTAGGGGCGGGTTTCTGCGCGAAGCGGACGCGCAGCGTCAAACCCGCCCCTACGATTGGGCTGCGCGGCGGCGAAAGAGGGAACGCCTCGGTGGGGCGTCGTCCTACTTCATGCCCATGCAGTTGGCGTAGTAGGTCACCGTCGCCGGCCAGTTCGTGAAGATGCCTTTGATGCCGACGTCGCGGGCCAGCACGTCCAACAGCTCGAAGGTCGTGCCGTCGCTGGTGATGCCGTCCTTGACCGTCTGGAAGTACCAGCCGCCGCCGGTGTTCAGCGGGCCGGACCGCTCCAGGGTCCAGGTGATGATGTCGAGGCCGGCGCCCTTGGCTTTCTCGGCGTAGACCGACGGCACGATCTCGCGCTTGTCGTTGAGCCCGACGAGCATCCACATGGGCGGCGCGACGATCTTCACGCCCTCGGCGGCGAGCTTGCTCATGTCCGGGTTCCAGGTCGCCGGATTGGCATGGTCGAAGCTCTTGTCGCCGTAGCGGCCGTCCAGATAGACGGCCTGGTTACCGAACGCCGGCTCCTTCTTGATCCAGTAGAGCACGTCATCGAGGTTGAACGACTGGGCAAACACGTCGGAGGCCGGAACGCCGGCTGCCTTGTACTCGTCGATCAGCTGCTGGGCGTAGGCTTCCTGGGTGTAGTTGCCGTCGAACGGCATCTCGACGCTCGGCGACTTGAGCTCCGGGGTGAACTTGGCGCCGAGGCTCTTGAACAATTCGATGCTCTCGGCGTGGCTCAGCACCGTGCCCGACGTCGCGTAGAGGTCCGTCCGCCAATTGGCTGTGCCGCCCAGGTAGGCCTCGACCGTCGTCGCGGTCTTGTCGGAGGCGTCCATCTTGCCGCGCAGCCGCTTGAACTCGGCGAGCGTGATGTCGCTGGTGCAGCACTTCGCCGACGCTTCCTTGCCGGTCGCCGGATCGGCGGGCAAAAACGGCTCCGTGCACTTGGCCGCGAGATCGGGGATGGCGAGGATGTTGGTCGTCGTGTGCAGGTCGCACTGCGAATGCCGACAGACCAGTTGCCGGTCCTTGGTGAAGGTGACGTCGCACTCGAGGATGCCGGCACCCATGCGCGCCGCGGCGACGTAGGACTCCTTCGTGTGCTCGGGGAACTGCATCGGCGCGCCGCGGTGGCCGATGGAGAACTCGGACTTGGTGAAGGGGCCTGCCGTGCATTGCGCGAGCTTCGACTTCAGCGCGCCGTCCTTCATCTGATCGATGAGATAGTAGGGCCGCGGCCCAAGCTGGACGCCGTCGGCGGCGAACGCGGCGGTGGCGTCAATGGCAATGGCGGCGAGCGCCGCCGCGAGGACGAGTCGCATCTTGCTCAAGCGCATGATGATCCCCCGATCGAGAGGTTGATTGGGTCTCCGCAGCGAACGTGCGGACGAGCGCTGAAGCGTAGCCGCGCCATATGGCGGTCGCGTGACGGAACGGTGACATCTGCGTGAGGGGGTGGGTGGCTAACCGAGCAGCAACGTGTCATCGTCGAGTTCCTCACCACGCACACGTTCGAACATGTGCAGGAGATCCTCGACTTCAAGGCCGCGGCGGTCGTCTCCGGCGACGTCGAGCGCCACCCGGCCTTCGTGCAGCATCACCGTCCGATCGCCGACATCAAGGGCCTGGCGCATGGAATGGGTGACCATCAGCGTCGTCAGGCGGGTTTCCTCGACGACCTCGCGGGTCAGCTCGAGGACGAAGGCGCCGGTCTTGGGATCGAGCGCCGCGGTGTGCTCATCCAAGAGCAGGATCTTCATCGGCCGGAACGTCGCCATCATCAGACTCACCGCCTGGCGCTGGCCGCCGGACAACAGCTCCATGGGATCGTCGATACGGTTTTCCAGGCCGAGGCCGAGGCGGGCGAGGCGCTCGCGGATCTCGTCCCTCAGCGACCGCGTCACAGCCGGACGCAGGCCGCGTCGGTGGCCCCGCGTGGCGGCAAGACCGATGTTCTCGGCGATGGTCAGGTTGGCGCAGGTGCCGGCCATCGGGTCCTGGAACACCCGTGCGACGAGGCCGGCCCGCCGCGCCGCCGGCCACTCGGTGACGTCCTGTTCGTCGATGACGATGTGGCCCTCGTCGACGGAAACCTCGCCGGAGAGCGCGTTCAGCACCGTCGTCTTGCCGGCGCCGTTGGAGCCGATGACAGTGACGAACTGGGCGGCCGGGATGGCGAGGCTGATGCCGTGGAGCGCCTGGGTCTCCATGGGTGTGCCGCGGCCGAAGGTGACGGCGAGGTTTTCGACGCTGATCATGGCGCGGGTTTGCGAGGTTTGGCGCGGCGCACCGGCCGCCGCACGCTGGGCAGCACCAGCGCCGCGGCGACCAGCACGGCGGTGATCAGGTTGAGGTCCTGGGCCTTGAGGCCGAGCACGTCGGCGTTGAGCGCCAGCGCCACGGCGAGCCGGTAGACCAGCGAGCCGACAACGCAGGCGATGGTCGCCAGGAACACCGTCCGCGGCGGAACAAGCGCCTCGCCGCCGATGACCGCGGCCAGTCCGACGACGATGACGCCGACGCCCATGGTCACATCGGCGCTGCCCTGGCTCTGGGCGAACAGGGACCCGGCGAAGGCGACCGTTGCGTTGCTGAGCGCCATGCCGAGCAGGGTCGTCACGCCGGTGTCGATGCCCTGGGCGCGGGCCATGCGGGCGTTGGCACCGGTGGCCCGCATGGCAAGGCCGACCTGCGAGTTGAGGAAAAAGTCGAACAGCAGCTTGGCAACGACGACGACGACGGCCAGCACCAGGGGCAGGGCGACGTATGGCGAGATGCCGATGCCGTCGAGGGGCGTGAACACCGTCGTCTCGCCGAGAAGCGCGACGTTGGGCCGGCCCATGATCCGGAGATTGATCGAATAGAGCGCGATCATCGTCAGGATGCTGGCCAGCAGATGCAGGATCTTCAGGCGCAGGTTCAGCCAGGCGGTGACCAAACCGGCGCCGGCACCGGCGACGAACGCGCAGGCCGTGGCGAGATACGGGTTCCATCCCGACGTGATCAGCACCGCCGACACCGCCGCGCCGAGGGGAAAGCTGCCGTCGACGGTGAGGTCGGGGAACTGCAGGATGCGGAACGACAGATAGACGCCGAGTCCAACCAGGGCGAAGATCAGCCCGGTTTCGACCGCGCCGAGGAAGGCGATCAGGCTCAACGCGGTCGTCCGGTCCCTAGAAGCGTCAGCGGATCACCTTCTTTGCCTCGGCGATCACGGTGTCGGGGATGCTGACGCCCATCTTCTCCGCCGACGGCAGATTGAGGTGCAAGTCCATCTTTTCGACCGTCGCCGCTGGGATGTCGCCGGGCTTGGTCCCCTTGAGGATCTTCACCACCATGCGCCCGGTCTGGCGGCCGACGTCGTAGTAATTGAAACCGAGCGCGGCGACGGCGCCACGCGCGACCGAATCCGTATCGGCGGCGAACACCGGCAACTTGGCGTCGATGCCGACCTTCACCACAGCCTCGAACGCCGAGACCACGGTGTTGTCGGTGGGTACGTAGAGGGCATCGGCCTTGCCGACAGCCGAGCGCGCCGCGGCGAGCACGTCGCTCGACTTGGTCGCCGGCGCCTCGACGATCGTCAGACCAAGGGCCGGGGCGGCCTCCTTCATCGACGCAACGCTTGAGACGGAGTTGGCCTCGCCCGGATTGAACACGACGCCGACGGTCTTGGCCGACGGCACCAGCCGCTTGATCAGCTTCAGGTGCTCGTCCAGGGGCAGCATGTCCGAGGTGCCGGTGACGTTGCCGCCCGGACGCTCCATGTTGTCGATCAGCTTGGCGCCGACCGGGTCGGTGACGGCGCTGAACACCAGCGGGATGGTCTTGGTCGCCGCGGCCACCGGTTGCGACGACGGCGTCGAGATGGCGACGATGACGTCGGGGTTCTCGCCAATGAACTTGCGGGCGATCTGGGCCGCGGTACCGGGATTGCCCTGGGCGCTCTCGTAGGTCCATTTCAGGTTCTTGCCGACCACGAAGCCGGCCTCGGCGAGCACGTCCTTGACGCCCTGGCGGCAGGCGTCGAGGGCCGGATGCTCGACGATCTGGGTGATGGCGACCGATTTCTCCTGGGCCTGCACCGGCGCGGCGAGCGCGGTGGCGACCGCCGTTGCGAGCGCGACGGCGAGGGAAACGAGCTTGATTTTCATGGCCTCATCCTTCCCGGCGAAATTCGCCCTGATCTTAGTACCGGCGGTTCGCCGGGAAAGGAAAAAGTGGCGGCGATCGTCCCCTTCGCGGCCCCAACCTCGGTCTGCCGCGGGGAGACCACGATCCGGAACCCTTGGTGTCGGCCAAACGGCGGTCCGAAGCGCTCTCGGTGGTTCCAATTTGTGCTATGATTCTTCAACAAATAGGCGATCCAATCGGGCCGATTCACCGGCCCGCAGATGGAACCGGAGGGGAAGGGACATGGCCGAGCGCAAGAAAGCCGCCCGCCGGCGCGCCCCGGGTCTTCGTGAGCAGATCGTCGATACAGCCATCGACCTCGCCGAGGAGGTCGGTTGGGATAATGTGCGCCTGCGTGTGGTCGCCGAACGGCTCGGCGTCACCCTCGCCGACATTGGCGCACATTTCCGCGACCTCGACGCCGTCGCCGATGCCTGGTTCGGGCGCGCCCGGGCGGCGATGCTGGCGCCAGTCGATAGCGAGTTCGCCACCTTGCCGGCACGCGAGCGCATCCGCTGGCTGATGATGCGTTGGTTCGACGCCCTGGCGCCGCACCGCGAGGTCACCGCACAGATGCTGATGGCCAAGATGTGGCCGGTGCATGTGCATCACTGGGTGCCGATGATCTTCAACCTGTCGCGCACCATCCTCTGGCTCAGGGACGCCGCCGGGCTGGATGCCGGCGGGGTGCGGCGCCAGATCGAGGAGATCGGCCTGACAAACCTGTTCCTGGCGACGCTCTGCGTCTGGTCCCGCGACGACACCGACGGCCAGGAGCGCACCCGCCGCTTCCTGACCCGCCGGCTCGCCCTGGCCGATACGCTGATGGCGACGGCGTTCAAGCGCCGCCGGCCAAGCGCTGACGAAGAAGGCTGACGGCGGCCTACTCCTTCACATCCGCCGCCACCTGCATGCGGATGATGCGGTCGGGGTTGGAGACGGCGCCGTTGCGCGATTTGTCGCCGCGCTTGATGCGGAACACGTGGCCCATGCCGTCGACCACCTGGCCCCAGACGGTGTACTGCCCGTCGAGGTGGGCTGTACGGGCATAGCAGATGAAGAACTGGGAATCGGCGCTGTCCGGGTCGGCCGACCGGGCCATGCCGACGGTGCCCTTGCGGAACGGCTCGTTGGAGAATTCGGCCGGGATGTTGACGCCGGAGCCGCCGGTGCCGTTTCCGTCGGGGTCGCCCCCCTGGGCCATGAAGCCGGCGATCACCCGGTGAAAGGTCAGGCCGTCGTAAAAGCCCTGGCGCACCAACTCCTTGATCCGGGCGACGTGACGCGGCGCCAGATCGGGGCGCATGGCGATGGTCACCCGGCCGTCCCTGAGATCGAGATAGAGGGTGTTCTCGGGGTCGGCGGCCGAGGCCGGGTCGCCGGCAAGCGTCGTGGCGGCGAAAGCGGCGGCGAACAGTCCGGCGCGGAGGGTACGGCTGAGGAATCGCATCATCGGGGGCCTGTGGCAATGGCGGAAGAACGGTGATGCCCGCCATAACACAGCCGGCTCGGAGGGCCAAGCCGGTCAGGCGTCCTTGCCAGGTTCGGCGCCGAGGAGTTTCTGGGCCATCTCGCGCAGCAGGGTGCGCTGTTCGTCGCTGAGGCCGGAAAGCGCCGACTGCTTGTCGCGCTGGATGGCCAGGGCATCGCGGATCAGCCGCTCCCGGTCAGGACGGGCCGCGGCCTCGACGCTCGGGCCGGTGGGGGCAGTGGCTTGGGCGGGCGCCCGCGTCGGTCCGGCCGTTGCCTTTTGCTTGCCGCCGCCAAAGAGGGACCAGCCGCGCCGCTTGCGGGTCTTCGATTGGGCCGCCGGCCCGACGACCAGCTCTTCCAATTCCCGCAACGTCTGCAAGGCATCCTCGGCCGCGCCGACGACATCGGCGGCGTCGGGCGCGGGTTCGGACGCGGCCGGTACTCCGGTCCGCTTCTTTGCCCCCTGACGGCGGGGCTTGCCGGAAGACAGCTTGCGCACGGCAACGAGCCTCCGCCGACATCTTACCGGCCGGACGATCGCGCCGCCAGCCGGCGCACCGGTTGGTGACGGACATTTTCACCTTTGTTCAAGGGCATGCGGCGTCCTATTGTCTGGCCGTCGGGTGCTAGGTGGCCCGATCTTTAGCGCCGCAACGAGGGCCACACCATGCGCCGATCCCGCAAAGCCAAGATCCTCGCCACGTTGGGGCCGGCCAGCAGCGATCCGGAGACCATCGCCCGGCTGTTCGAGGCCGGTGCCGACGTGTTCCGGCTCAATTTCAGCCACGGAACCCACGACGAGCACGCGGAGCGGTACCAAACGATTCGGGCCCTGGAATCGGAGTTCGGCCGCTCGGTCGGCGTGCTGGCAGACCTGCAGGGGCCGAAGCTGCGCCTGGGCAAGTTCGCCGGCGGCCGGGTGATGCTGGACGCCGGCGCGCCGTTCCGTCTGGATCTCTCCGACGAGCCCGGCGATGTGCACCGCGCGCCGATGCCCCATCCCGAGATTTTCGCCGCCCTAGTGCCGGGCACCGACCTGTTGCTCGATGACGGCAAGGTCCGTCTGTCGGTGCAGGATTGCGGTGCCGATTTCGCCGAAACCCGGGTCGTCACGCCGGGTCCGCTGTCTGACCGCAAGGGCGTCAACGTGCCGAGCGTGATGCTCGACCTGTCGCCGCTGACCGAAAAGGACCGCTACGACCTCGCCTTCGCGCTCGACCTGGGCGTCGACTGGGTGGCGCTGTCGTTCGTGCAGCGCCCCGAGGACATCGCCGAGGCGCGCCGGCTGATGGAAGGCCGCGCGTCGCTGCTGGCCAAGCTCGAAAAGCCGACCGCCGTCGACCATCTGTTCGAGATCGTCGACCTCGCCGATGCGGTGATGGTGGCGCGGGGCGACCTCGGTGTCGAGGTTCCGCCCGAAGACGTACCCGCCCTGCAGAAGCGCATCATCCGGGCCTACCGATACGCCGGAAAGCCGGTCGTCGTCGCCACGCAGATGCTCGATTCCATGGTCGCCGCGCCGATGCCGACCCGGGCCGAAGCTTCGGACGTCGCCACCGCCGTCTATGACGGCGCCGATGCGGTGATGCTCTCGGCGGAAACGGCATCGGGGGACTATCCGATCGAGTCGGTCAGGATGATGGACCGCATCATCGCCCGGGTCGAACGGGACCCGCCCTATCGCGGCATCATCGATGGCACCCGCGCGCAGCCGGTGCCGACGGCATCGGACGCGATCACCGCGGCCGCCCGGCATGTCGCCCAGACCATCTCCGCGGCGGCCATCGTTACGTTCACCTCGAGCGGTTCGACGACGTTGCGCGCCGCTCGTGAACGGCCGCCGGTACCGATCCTCGGCCTGACCAGCATGGAGAGTGCCGCCCGCAGTCTTACCCTCGTCTGGGGCGTCCATTCGGTGCTCGTCGAAAACCTCGAAGACTTCGACCGCATGATCGAGGAAGCGGTGCGGATCGCGGCGGAGACCAGATTCGCCGGCCAGGGGGCACCCCTGGTGGTCACCGCCGGACTGCCGCTCGGAACCCGCGGTTCGACCAACGTGCTCAGAATTGCCTGGGTCGAGTGACGCCCCCAAACGTCCCTGACGCCGGAACCCATGTACGCGGAACTGTTCTCGATCATCGCGCCGGTGCTCGTGTGCGCCGGCATCGGCTACGGGTGGGCCCGGTTCGGGCGCGCCTTCGATGTCGAGTTCGTCACCACGCTGATCACCAACATCGCGACACCGTGCCTGGTGTTCCATACCCTCGCCAACCTGAGCCTGGACGCATCGGCGGTGGGAGTCATTTCGGCCGCCGCGGTGGCCATGCTGGCCGTGTGCGCGGCCATTTCCGCCCTGGTCCTGCGGTTGTCGGGCCTGTCGCTGCGGGCCTTCCTGCCGGCACTGACGTTCCCCAACACGGGCAACATGGGCCTGCCGCTCTGCTTCCTCGCCTTCGGAGACGCCGGCCTTGCCCTGGCGGTCGGCGTGTTCGCCGTCTGCGCCGTCGGCCAGCTCACCATCGGCGCGACCATCGCGTCGGGGGCCGCGTCCTTCCGGGATCTGGCCCGGCTTCCCATCGTCTATGCCGTCGCCATCGCCCTGGTGTTCCTGGCCACGGGGGCCCAGCCGCCGGAGTGGATCAACGCCACCACCAAACTGCTGGGCGGCATCACCATTCCGATGATGCTGATCACCCTCGGCGTGTCGTTGTCGCGGCTCAGCGTGCGCCGGGCAGGGCGGGCCGCTTGGCTTTCGGTGCTGCGGCTGGCCATGGGCTTCGCCGTCGGCGTGGCGATCGCCTGGGTGCTCGACCTGGAGGGCGCCGCACGGGGGGTTATGGTGCTGCAGTCGGCGATGCCGGTGGCGGTGCTCAATTATCTGTTCGCCCAGCGGTACCAGACGGCGCCCGAGGAGGTCGCCGGTATGGTCGTGCTCTCGACGGTGCTGTCGTTCGCCTCGTTGCCGTTGCTGCTGCTCTACGTTCTCTAGCGGGTCCATTCGACGGATGAGCGACGCGCGGTCAACGACGGTCTTGGGCACCGCCTCGGCCGCCGGTGCCTACGCCCTGTGGGGGCTTTTCCCCTTGTATTTCAAGGCCGTTGCTCACGTTCCGGCAGTGGAGGTCCTGGCCCATCGCATCACCTGGACGATGGTGCTCATGGCCGGCGTGATCGCGGTGCTGCGGCACTGGCGGCGGGTTGTTGCGGCGTTCGCCGACCGCCGGGTCGCCGGCGGCCTGGTTCTTGCCGCGGCGGTGATCACGGTCAACTGGGGCGTGTTCATCTGGGCGATTGCGGTCGGCCGGGTCTTGGAATCGAGCCTCGGCTACTTCATCAATCCGCTGGTCAGTGTGGTGCTTGGTGTCGTCGTGCTCAGCGAGTGGCTGCGGCCGCTGCAATGGGGGGGCGTCGGACTGGCCGCGGCGGGTGTCGCCTACCAGGTGGTCGCGGCCGGCGTCTTTCCATGGGTTTCTCTGACCCTGGCGATCAGCTTCGGAATCTACGGACTCCTCCGCAAGATCGTCACCGTCGACCCGACAACCGGGTTGTTCGTCGAAACCCTTGTCCTGGCGCCCTTCGCCGCCGGCTACCTGCTCGTTCTGATGGCTGGCGGCTCCGGAGCCATGGGCCAGGCCGGCTGGGCCACGACGCTGCTCCTTCTGGCCGGGGGTCCGCTCACGGCGCTGCCGTTGCTGATGTTTGTCGCCGGCGCCCAGCGCATTCGCCTGTCGACGCTTGGGCTTTTGCAATACATCGTGCCGACGGCGCATTTCCTCCTCGCCGTGTTTGCCTTCGGCGAGGCGTTCACCGTCCACACCCTGGTGACCTTTGCCTGCGTTTGGGCCGCCCTCGGCCTTTATGCGGTCAGCGGTCGCTGAAGCGGCGGTCGTTGGTCAGCCGCCGGTCCGGGGACTTGCGCCGATCCAAGGGCGAACCTTCGATCATTCTCAGGATATTGCTGACCTCGCCACGGGCGCGGCGGCGGTCCATGCCGGACCGCCGGGTCTCCGTTTCGCGGCGGTCGTCGGTAGGCGCTTCGGGCGGCGCCGCGACCGGCCTCGGTCCGGGTGGCGCCGGAGGGGGGACGGCCTCCTCTTCCGGCTTTGCCGGCGAGCCCGCGAGATAGCCATGGACCCACCGGTCGAAGATGTCCTCGACGGCGTCGGCGACCTTGGCGGCGTCCGTTGCGTCCGTCGCGGCGAGTTCGCCCGCCGAGATAAGGGCGTCGAGATCGTGATCCCAGATGTCGAGATGGACGACATGGCGCACGCCGCGGCGACGCCTTGCCCGTAGACGGCCCGCCCGTCCCGCCAGATGGGTTCCGGTGCCCGCTTGCGGCATATCGGGAGGGTGCCCCTGGGACGAGCGATCAACGGCGGCTTCCAGCCAGTCGGCCTCGGTTCGAAGCGACGTCAGCCGGTCATTGGCGGTCGCCGCCACGGAGTCGCCATCGGCGGCAAGCTGCTCCATACGCCGGATTTCCGCGCGCAGGGACTCCATCCGCTCGGTGAGTTCGCCGACGAGGTCGGCTTGCACCGCCGGTTCTGAACGCTCCACGCCGCCGCCGGGCGGCGGCTCCTTGTGACCCTTGCCGCGCGCCATGCAAGGCTCCCCAGGCCGCAATAGTGGGTTCAACTCGCGGGGGAAATGCAGGGATGATACCGCCCGCTTCCGGCGGTCGCGACAGGAATATACGCCATCGCGCGATCGTGACCGTGCCGATCGGCCGGCGGACGCCTCGTTCAGCCGGGATCCGGCTCGTCTCTCTCGCGCCGCGTCGGATGGGTCCGCCGCTTGACCGGGGCGCGCCGTTCGCTGGTGGCACGCCGGTCGGGGGCGGAGAGGAACAGCTCCGGATCGAGCTGTGACCACATGCGCACGATCTGCCGGCGGTCCTCGGCGGCACGCCGCTCGGCTTCGCTGCGGCGATCGGCGTCTTCGCGGCGATCGTCCCGAGTTCGCCGGTCGGCCTCAGCCGGAGAGGTCACGGCGGGGGCCGAAGGCTCTCGCGAGTGCAACGTCCGCTCGAGAAGGTCTTCGACGGCATCGGCGACCCGCGCCCGGTCCTTCGCCTCGGCGCTGGAGATCTCGCCCCGGCGGATCATCGCGTCGAGGTCGTTGTCCCAGATGTCGATCTCGACGACGTGCCGCACGCCGCGCCGGCGCCGGGCGAGAAGGCGGGCTTCACGGGTTGCCCCGTGGACGGAAGGAACCTCACGCCGGGCTTCGACATCCACCGGCGGCGACGGCGACGTCGGCGTCGCCGGGCTGGCGCCGTAGATGGCTTTCTCCAGTGACGAGGCCTCGCGCCGCAACGATTCGAGCCGCTCCCGCGTCTCGGCGGAAGGTTCACGCCCGTCGGCCATGGCGCGGCCGGTGCGGAAGATCTCCAGCAGCACCTGCTCCAAGCGCAGGCGCAGCCCGAGCACGCCGAAGGCATCGGCCGTCGCGCCGATATCCCCGCGCCACAAATCGTCGGTGCCGTCGGTTTCGCTCATGCCGGCCCGAACCCGAGTTCAACTACCCATGGGCGGATCACGGCCGCGGTTCCGGGGCGCGCCGCGTCCGCCGACAATACGATGGGGACGCGGTCCCGGTTAACATTAGGTTAGGCGGAAATTAAGCTGTGTTTACGGTCAGTTGTGCGTTTGGCCGCCGGCGCTCATGTGCGCGATTCGGCGAATCGCCGCAAGCACTGGACGCCTGTCACTCGGCGGCGTGGGCCGTTGGCGCCGGATGATGAAAGGTCCGCATCAGCTCCGCCTGACGGGCTTTGGCCTCGTCGATGCTCGCCGTCTTGACGTGGCCGAAACCGCGGATCGCAAGCGGCAACGCGGCGATCTCGCAGGCGGTGGCGTGGGTCTCCGGCTTGAGCCCGGCGAGCAGGATTTCGATGGTTTCCTCGTAGGCGGCGATCAGCCGGCGTTCTTCGCGCCGTTCGGCGGTGTGTCCGAACGGATCGAACGGCGTGCCCCTGAGACCCTTGAGCCGCGCCAGAATCCGGAACGCCGTCATTACCCAGCGGCCGTACTCCTGCTTGACCAGCTCGCCCGTCTCGGGGTCGCGGCGGTCGAACAGCGGCGGCGCCAGATGGAAGGTGAGCCGGACGTGGCCGTCGAACTGGCGCGCCAGATCGGCGGCGAAGCGGCCGTCGGTGTAGAGCCGCGCGACCTCGTACTCGTCCTTGTAGGCGAGCAGTTTGAAATACGCCCGCGCGACGGCATCGGCCAACGCTGAAGTCCCGGGCAGGCACGCGGCCTCGGCCTCGCGGACGCGCTCGACCAGTGTCGTGTACCGGCGGGCATAGGCATCGTCCTGGTACGCGGTCAGCTCCCCGGCGCGGCGGGCGACCACCGCGTCCAGGGTCTCCGCCTCGCTGACCGGCTCGTCGGTTCCGGCGGCGCGTTCCACGGCGGCGAGATCATGGGCCGCGGCACGGCCCCAATGAAATGCCTGTTTGTTGAACGCGACCGCTGCGCCATTGATCTCGATGGCCCTCTCGATGGCGTCCGCGGACAGCGGCAGCAGACCGGACTGATAGGCGAAGCCGACCATGAACAGATTGGTGGCGATGGTGTCGCCCATCAGCTTCGCCGCCAGCCTGCCGGCATCGACGAAGGCCGAAGCCTCGGAACCGCAGGACTCGGCGATAGCCGCGCGCAGATCGGCTTCGGGGAAGGCCAGGTCAGGGTTCTGGGTAAAGTCCGCGGTCATCGTCTCATGGCTGTTGACGACGGCCCGCGTGTAATCCTGGCTCACCTTGGCCAGGGTCTCCGGGCCGCCGGCGGTGACGATGTCGCAGCCGAGCAGGAGGCGCGCGCCGCCCGCGGCGATGCGCACGGCGTGGATGGCTTCCGGGGTCTCGGCGATACGCACGTGGCTGACGACGGCGCCGTTCTTCTGGGCGAGGCCGATCTGATCGAGGACGCTGACGCCCTTGCCTTCGAGATGGGCGGCCATACCCAACAGCGCGCCGATGGTGACGACGCCGGTTCCGCCGATCCCTGTGATGACGATGCCGTAGGGCTCCTCCAGGTGCGGCATCACCGGTTCGGGAAGCTCCGGGGGTGCCGCGTCGGTCGCCGCCGGCTTGCGCAAGGTGCCGCCGTGGACGGTGACGAAGCTTGGACAGAAGCCGTTCACGCAGGAGAAGTCCTTGTTGCACGACGACTGGTCTATGGCCCGCTTGCGCCCGAAGGGGGTTTCCCGGGGGATAATGGAGACGCAGTTCGATTTGACGCCACAGTCCCCGCAACCTTCGCACACCGCCTCGTTGATGAACGCGCGCCTGGGCGGGTCGGGCATCAGACCGCGCTTGCGCCGGCGGCGCTTCTCCGCCGCGCAGGTCTGGTCGTAGATCAGCACCGTCGGGCCGGGCACCGTCCGCAGGTCCCGCTGCAGGCTGTCCATCTCGTCGCGGTGGTGGACGGTGACGCCCGAGGCGAAGCCCACATTGACCCCGTATTTCTCGGGTTCGTCGGAAATGACGCAGATTTTTTTGACGCCCTCGGCAGCCACCTGGCGGGTGATCATCGGCACGTCGAGCGGCCCGTCGGTGGGCTGGCCGCCGGTCATCGCCACGGCATCGTTGTAGAGGATCTTGTAGGTGACCGAAGACTGTGCGGCGACGGCCGCACGGATCGCAAGGATGCCGGAATGGTAATAGGTGCCGTCGCCGAGGTTGACGAACCTGTGGCCGATATTGGTGAACGGCTCCATGCCGATCCAGTTGGTGCCCTCGGCGCCCATGTGGGTATAGGTGTCCGACGACCGGTCCATCCACATCGCCATGATGTGACAGCCGATCCCGGCGACGGCCTGTGATCCCTCGGGCAGCTTGGTCGAGGTGTTGTGCGGACAGCCCGAGCAGAAGTAGGGCTGGCGGCGGATCTCCGGCAGCGGACCTTCCATCGTCCGTTCCTTGGCATCGAGGACGGCGAGCCGGTCGCGGATATGGGTGGACGTGTAGAAGCGGTCGATCCGCTCGGCGATGACGCGGGCAATGCGGGCCGGCGTGAGCTCGCCGGCCGACGGCAGGATCCAGTTTCCGGCCTCGTCGAACTTGCCGATCACCCGCGGGCGTACGTCCTCGCGCCAGTTGTAAAGCTGCTCCTTGAGCTGGTTCTCGATGACCGCGCGCTTCTCCTCGACCACGAGCACCTCGTCGAGGCCCTCGCAGAACTCGCGGATGCCTTCGCGTTCCAGCGGCCAGACCATGCCGACCTTGTAGACGCAAAGGCCCATCTCGGCGGCCAGGTCCTCGTCGATCCCAAGGTCTTCGAGCGCCTGCATGACGTCGAGATAGGACTTGCCGGTGGTGACGATACCGAACCGGCGGTCGCGGCTGTCGATCACCGCACGGTCGAGCCCATTGGCCCGGGCAAAGGCCAGCGCCGCGTAAACCTTATAGCGCTGGAAGCGGATCTCGGCCCCCAGCGGCGGCCAGTCGTGGAGGCGGATGTGAAGCCCGTCCGGCGGCATCTCGAAGTCGTCGGGCCGGGCGATGGCGAGGCGATGCGTATCGACATGCACCGAAGCCGAGGAATCGACCGTCTCGGTGATCGTCTTCATCGCCACCCACAGGCCGGAGAACCGTGACAGCGCCCAGCCGTAAAGGCCGAAATCCAGCAGTTCCTGGACGTTCGCCGGGTTGAGCACCGGGATCTCGGCGTGCATGAACAGGTAGTCGGACTGGCTGGGGAACGTCGACGACTTGGCGCCGTGATCGTCGCCGGCGAGCACCAGGACGCCGCCGTTGGGTGCCGTACCGGCCATATTGGCGTGGCGGAAGGCGTCGCCGGTGCGGTCCACACCGGGGGCCTTGCCGTACCACATTGCGAACACGCCGTCGTAGCGCGCGCCGGGGAACAGGTTGACCTGCTGCGTGCCCCACACGGCGGTCGCCGCCAGGTCCTCGTTGAGACCGGGATGGAAGCGGACGTGGTTATCGGTGAACAGGGAACCCGTGCGCCAGATTTCGCGATCGATGTTGGCGAGGGGCGAGCCCCGGTAGCCGCTTATGTAGCCTGCGGTGTTGAGGCCGGCGGCCGCGTCCCGCTGGCGCTGCATAAGCGGCAGGCGCACGAGCGCCTGGGTGCCGGTCAGAAACGCCCGACCCGAATCCAAGGTGTACTTGTCATCCAGCGATACGTGGGCCAACGCCATTTGGTGCCTCCTCGCCCAAGGCTGTCGACCATGCGCATTCTTCGCGCGTTACTCATAATAGGTAATATATGCTGACCTAAATTACAATCGTCGCGGTTTCGACTCGGCGAATTCGCAGCAAAGTGACCGGGGCGGAACGTTCCCCGAAACGGCGTTTCCGCTCGGCGACTCGTTGCGCAACGATGATGCGGACGCAGCTACCAGACCAGGACCTGGCCGTCTTCCATTACCCGTACCGAATGGATGCCGCCGATACCGACGATCTCGCGGACGACCCGCTCGGCGTCTGTCGGTTTGACGTGAACGAGATGCACGGTCACCGGCCGTTTCAAGGATGTCAGGCGCGGCGCCAGCATCGACGGGCACAGGTGTCCGGCGCGGCGGGCGAGGTCGGCATTCCCGTCGTGATAGGACATCTCGACGATCAGCGAATCGAGGTTTGAGGTGGCGCCGACGATCTCCCAGAACGGTGGGCAGGTGGTGGTATCACCGCTCATGGCCACGCTGGCGGTGCCGCTGTCGAGAAGGAATCCCGCTGTCGGAACCGTGTGGGTCGCCAGCAAGAAGGTGATCCGCCGGCTGCCGAGGGTGACCGTGTCGCCGACTTCATGGGCCTGGAACCGCACGGACGGGTTGGACGCCGATGGGATTGAGGTGAAGTCCGGCCAGAGCGCCCAATTGAACACATGCTGGCGAAGGGTTTCGACCGTCGCCGGCAGGCCATGAACGATCACCGGATCGCTGCGCCCGTTGCGGCCCGCATCGATCAGCATCGGCAGCAGGCAGATGTGGTCGAGGTGACTGTGCGTTAGGAACACATGGTCGATTCGCGCGATCGCCGACCGGTCCAGCCTGCCGACGCCGGTACCGGCCTCGATCAGCACGTCGCCGTCGACCAGGAACGCCATGGTCTGCGTGTCGTCGCCGATCCCGCCAGCGCAGCCGAGGACTTCCAGGCGCATGCCGATTCTCCCCCCGGACGAAGGCAGCCGGGCCGCTTCCGTCGCGGCGTAGCCTAAAAGGATGTGCCCGCCGCCGCCAGTCGTTCTATGATCCGGCCGCCAGACCGGGGGGAATCGCCCGATTTGAAAACGGTCGCGCGGGTTCAGCGGGTTGAACGCGTGCCTGGTGAAAGGGAGACGGGCCGACATGACGGTAATGGTGACCGGCGCCGCGGGGTTCATCGGCTTCAGCACCGCCCAGGCGCTGCTCGCACGGGGCGACACGGTCGTCGGCGTCGACAACGTCAACGACTACTACGAGGTGTCGCTGAAGGAAGCGCGCCTGGCCCGGCTTGCCGAGCATCCCGGTTTCACCTTCGAGCGTCTCGACATCGCCGACCGCCCCGCCGTCGAGGCGATGATCGATGCCCATCCGGCGATCAACCGGGTCGTCCATCTGGCCGCCCAGGCCGGCGTCCGGTATTCGCTGGTCAATCCCTTCGCCTACGTGCACAGCAATGTCGAAGGCCACGTGGTCCTGCTGGAGGCGTGCCGGAAGCTGTCGCGCCTCGACCACTTCGTCTACGCGTCGACGTCGTCGGTCTACGGGGCCAACACCGAGCTGCCGTTCTCCGTCGCCGACCGCACCGACACCCCGCTCTCTCTCTACGCGGCGACCAAGAAGGCGATGGAGGCGATCAGCCATTCCTATGCCCACATCCACGGAACGCCGCTGACGGGCCTGCGGTTCTTCACCGTCTACGGGCCGTGGGGCCGTCCGGACATGGCGGCGTTCATCTTCACCCGCAGAATCCTCGCCGGCGAGCCGATCCCGGTATTCAACCACGGTGACATGCGCCGCGACTTCACCTTCATCGACGACATCGTCGCCGGTGTTATCGGCTGTCTCGACCGTCCGCCCTCCAGCAGCGATCCGCTGAATCGCCTCTACAACATCGGCAACAGCAGTTCCGAATCGCTGATGGACTACATCGGTCTGATCGAGCAGGCGCTGGGGCGGAAGGCGGAGATCGAGTTCCTGCCGATGCAAGCCGGCGACGTCAAGGAGACCTACGCCGACATCGAGGCCACCCGCCGGGATTTCGGGTTCGAGCCGAAAACGCCGATCTCGGAAGGCATCCCGCGCTTCGTCGACTGGTACCGCGGCTTTTACGGCGGCTGAGCGCGGAGTCCGGCCCCTGCGTTACCGGTAAAGCGCTTCCAGGCGCTCGCCGTAGACCTTCTTGAGCACGTAGCGGCGGATCTTCATCGTCGGCGTCATCTGTTCATTGTCGATCGTGAATGGTTCCGGCGCGATGGTGAACCGGCGTACCTTCTCGATCAGCGACAATCCGCCGTTGACCCGTTCGACGGCGTCACTCAGGGCCTTGCGGAAGTCGGCATCCTCGGCCAGCGCTGACAGGTCGGCGTCCCGGCCGGCGCCCCGCGCCCAATCGGCCATCCATTCGGCATCGGGCACCAGGAGAGCCACCAGGTTCGGACGCTTGTCGCCCCAGACCATCGCCTGAGCGATCTGCGGCTCCATGGTCAGCAGGCCTTCGACGCGCGCCGGCGAGATGTTGTCTCCGCCGGAGTTGACGATGATGTCCTTCTTGCGGTCGGTGATGACGATGTGGCCGTCTTCGTCGATCTCGCCGATGTCGCCGGTGTGCAGCCAGCCGTCGACGACAGTCTCGGCGGTTTCCTTCTCGTGGCCCCAGTAGCCTTGCATCACCAGCTCGCCGCGGATGAGGATCTCGCCATCGGCGGCGATCCGCACTTCGGTGTCGGTGAGCGGTGTCCCGACCGTGTGCATCTTCGGTCCCGACGGCCGATTGACGCTGACCACCGGCCCCGACTCCGTCTGGCCATAGCCCTGCAGGATGCGCAGGCCAAGGGCGGTGAAGAACACGCCGATTTCGGGATTCAGCGGCGCCCCGCCAGACACCAGCGCCTTTAGCCGGCCGCCGAACGAGGCCCGAACCTTGTTGCGCACGACCTTGTCGAGGATGCGGTCATCGAGCCGGCCGAACAGGCCGAGGGACGCGGGATCACGATAGCGCCGTTCGCCGATCGACACGGCGCGGCGGAACAGCTTTTCCTTGATGCCGCCGGTGCGTTCGACCCCGCGCAGGATCTTGGTGTGGAGCGCCTCGTAGAGCCGGGGTACCGCGGTCATGATCGTCGGGCGGGCTTCGGCCATGTTGGCGGCCAGGGTCTCGACGCCTTCGGCGAAGTAGACCTGCGCGCCGATCAGAATGGGGAAATAGATGCCGACGGTGTGCTCGTAGGAGTGCGACAACGGCAGGAACGACAGGAACACCTCGTCGCCAAGGCCAAGTTCCAGCAACGCATCGTACGCGCCGGCGCAGTTGTGCAGGATCGCGCCGTGGGACAGCATCACGCCCTTCGGCGCGCCGGTGGTGCCGGACGTGTAGATGATGCAGGCCGTATCCGTCCGCGTCAGCTTCGTCGCGTCTTCCACCAGGTTGGTATGGTTCTCGTTGCCTCCCGCCGCCACCTCGTCCCAGGACAGCACCTCGACCTCCGTGCCCGGGTCCAAGTGCGGCTGCTCGATGGTGATCACGAAGCGCGTCGATGCCGAATCGGCGGCCGCTTCGAGAACGGGTGTCGCCAGCCGCCGCGTGCTGACGATGGCGCCGACGGCGCCGCTGTCGGTGAGGATATGGCGGTGGTCGGCGGCGGTGTTGGTCGTGTATGCGGGAACGGTGATCCCGCCCGCCGCCATCACCGCGATGTCGGCAATAACCCAGTCCGGCCCGTTCTCGGCAATGAGCCCGATACGGTCACCGCGGTTGACGCCCATGGCCCGCAGTCCCCGGGCGAGGCCGCTGACCCGGGCGGCAACGTCGCGCCAGCTCAACGGCTGGTAGCGACCGTCGCGCTTCGCCCACAGGAACGGCCCCTCGCCAAGGGCGTCGGCCTGGTCGAAGAACATGGAGACGAGATTTTTCTGCGCTGAAGCGAGCATGGCCGATGATTCCCCCAGAATCGCCCAGGCGGTGAATTTCCGTCGTTGCCGGGCGTTCGAAGGCAGATTATATGCCGCGGGTAACGAAGGAGGAACCGATGACCGACCCCGCAGGCGCGTTGGCCGAAACGATCGAGCCGGAGTCCGACGAGGCCTTGCCGCGGTGGGAGCTGCGGGACCTTTACCAAGGCCGAGACTCCCAAGTCCTCGCCGAGGATCTGGAGTGGGCGCGCGCCGAGGCCGAGAGCTTCCACGCCGAGTGCGTCGGCCGCCTTGCCGAGATGGACGGCGCCGCCTTCGGCGCGGCGATCGCCCACTATTAGGCCATCTCCGAGCGGCTTCACAAGGCGCTGAGCTACGCCCAGCTGGTGTTCGCCGACGACATTGCCGATCCCGAAACCGGCCGCTTCATGCAGACGGTGCAGGAACAGGTGAACGCGATATCCACGGAGACGTTGTTCTTCGCTTTGGAGCTGAACCGGCTCGACGATGATGACCTGGAGGCCAAGTTCGCCGATCCGGTGGCCGACCGCTACCGCCCGTGGGTGCGCGACACCCGGGTGTTCCGGCCCCACCAGCTCGACGACGACCTCGAGCGATTGCTGCATGAAAAGTCGGTGACCGGACGTTCGGCGTGGGTACGGCTGTTCGAGCAGACCCTCGCCGACCTGCGGTTCACGGTGAACGGCGAGGTGCTGACGCTGTCGGAGACGCTGAACCTGTTCTATCACGCCGAACGCGACGTCCGCCGCGCCGCCGCCAAGTCGGTCGGCACGGTTCTCGGCGACAACGTTGGCCTGTTCGCGCTGATCACCAATACCCTCGCCAAGGACAAGGAGATCGAGGACAAGTGGCGCCGCTACCCGACGCCGATTTCGTATCGGAACCTGTCCAACCAGGTGGAGGACGAGGTCGTTGATGCGCTCGTCAACGCCATCCGCGGTGCCTACGACCAAATCGCCCATCGCTACTATCGCCTGAAGGCTCGCTGGTTCGGCGGCGAGCACTTGGATTATTGGGACCGCAACGCCCCGCTGCCCGGCGCCGAGGAACGGCGATACGAGTGGGCCGAGGCGAAAGCAACGGTCCTCGGCGCCTTCGATCCGCGTATGGCGGATATCGCCAAGCGCTTCTTCGACCAATCCTGGATCGATGCCGGTCCCCGGCCGGGCAAGGACTCCGGTGCCTTCGCCCACCCGACGGTGCCCTCCGTCCACCTCTACGTTCTGATGAACTTCTATGGCCGGCCGCGGGATGTGATGACCCTGGCGCACGAGCTTGGGCATGGCGTCCATCAGGTGCTCGCCGCCGACCAGGGAACGCTGATGGCCGACACGCCGCTGACCCTCGCCGAGACCGCCTCGGTGTTCGGCGAGATGCTGGTGTTCCGGGCCTTGGTGGCCGACGAGAACGATCCGCACCGTCGCCGCCGGCTACTCGCCGGCAAGGTCGAGGACATGCTCAACACGGTCGTCCGCCAGATCGCCTTCCACGAATTCGAGCAGCGCATCCACGAGGAGCGGGCGGCCGGAGAACTGGCCATTCAGCGCCTCGGCGAGATCTGGTTCGATGTGCAGCGTGAAAGCCTCGGGCCGGCGCTCCGCTTCGACGACGATTACCGCCATTTCTGGGCCTACATCCCGCACTTCGTCCATTCGCCGTTCTACGTCTACGCCTATGCGTTTGGCGATTGCCTGGTGAACTCCCTCTACCAGGTCTATGGCGCCGGCCACCCCGGCTTCGAGGACAAGTACATCGACATGCTGCGGGCCGGGGGTACGCTGCGCCATCGCGATCTGTTGCGGCCCTTCGGCCTCGATGCCGGTGACGCGGCGTTCTGGGGGCGGGGCCTCGCCGTCATCACCGGGCTGATCGACGAACTCGAAGCACTGGAGCGATAAGCGGGGTCACGGTCCGGCGTTGTCCGGGGCGGACAAGGACTTATATCTTATCGTGCCAGGGATGCCGATCCGACCGGCGGTCCAGGCCGTATCACTGTTCGACATCCGACACCAGTTCCGGGGATCGACGATGGCCGACACGGCGAAGCGCGCGGCGGGCAAGGGCGACGAGGCGGATTCCCTCGGCGGACGCGTGAAGCGCTACGCCCGGGTCGGCACCGCCGTCGGCGGCATTGCCGCGCGCTATGCCGGCGGACGGTTCTTTGGCGTTCCCATCGATACCCTCGAACACGCCGCCGACCTGCGCGCCGCTCTGGGTGGGCTCAAGGGACCGCTGATGAAGGTGGCGCAGATCCTCGCCACGGTTCCCGACATGCTGCCCGAGGAATACACGGCCCAGCTGGCGCATCTGCAGACCAACGCGCCGTCCATGGGCTGGCCGTTCGTCAAGCGCAGGATGGCGAGCGAGCTGGGTCCCGACTGGCAAAAGCGGTTCGCCGCCTTCGAGCACGAGGCGGCGGCGGCGGCGTCGCTGGGACAGGTCCACCGGGCGACCGGGCACGATGGTCGCGCGCTGGCCTGCAAGCTGCAGTATCCGGACATGGCCTCGGCGGTCGAGGCCGATCTCAAGCAGCTCAAGCTGGTGTTCAGCATCTACCGGCGCTACGACCGCGCCATCGATCCCAGCGAGATCCATGCCGAGTTGTCGGCGCGCCTGCGCGAGGAGCTGGACTACATCCGCGAGGCCCGCCACATCGGGCTCTATGGCCGCATGCACGCGAACGAGGCCGACGTGCACATCCCCGAGACCGTGCCGGAGCTGTCAACGGGACGGCTGCTGACCATGAATTGGCTCGACGGCGAGCCCTTGCTGAGCTTCGTCGATCACCACATCGACGCCCGTAACACCGTCGCCCGCAACATGTTCCGGGCCTGGTACGTGCCGTTCTACGAGTACGGGGTCATCCATGGCGACCCGCACCTCGGAATTACACGGTGCGCCCGGACGGCTCAATCAACCTGCTGGATTTCGGGTGTATCCGGGTGTTCAAGACGCCGTTCATCGGCGCCGTCATCGACCTTTACAAGGCCCTTCGTGACGACGACGAGGAACTCGAGGTCCATGCCTACGAGACCTGGGGCTTCAAGAACCTCAGCCGGGAACTGATCGACATCCTCAACCACTGGGCGCGGTTCCTCTATGCACCGCTGATGGAGGACCGGGTTCAGCCGATCCAGGAGGACGGCAACGCCGTCTACGGTGCCCGCGTCGCCGGCAAGGTGCATCGCGAACTCAGCCGCGTCGGCGGGGTCACGCCGCCCCGCGAGTTCGTGCTCATGGACCGCGCCGCCATCGGCCTCGGCAGCGTGTTCACCCGGTTGCGTGCCGAGGTCAACTGGCACCGCATGTTCCACGACCTGATCCAGGATTTCGATCCGGAAGCCCTGGCCAAACGCCAGACCAAGGCGCTAAAAGCGTTCCAACTTCCATTGCCCGACTAACGCGGCATCCGCGACTCAGTCCACAGGGGAACAGCGATGATCATCACCACCACCGATGGCGTCGAGGGACGCACCATCACTGGCTATCTCGGCGTCGTCACCGGCGAAGCGGTCATGGGCACCAACATCTTCCGCGACTTCTTTGCCGGCATCCGCGACATCGTCGGCGGGCGGTCCGGGTCCTACGAGAAGGAGCTCAAGAAGGCCCGCGACCTGGCGCTCGACGAGATGGCGAGCGAGGCAAGCGCCATGGGCGCCGACGCGGTTGTCGCTGTTGACCTCGATTACGAACACATCGGCGGCGGCGACCGGTCCATGCTGATGGTCTCGGCCAACGGCACGGCGGTCAAGCTGGGCTGATCGGGTCGGAAAGCGCCCTATTCTCGCGGCGTGAGGGCGCAGGGGCGGGCGCATTCCTCGACCAGATTGATCGCCGGGCCCCAGCCCCGGGCGACGATCTGGATCGGCACGAAACGCCCGTCGGCGGAGACATAGACGTCGAAGGCGGTGTCGTCCCAGAGCATGCGCGTACGGTCACGGAACCCGGCCAGCGGACGGGTTATCAGGCGCAGCTTGTAGGCGTCCGTGGTTCGTCCCTCGACCTCGTGCCGCATGAGACCGAGCATCTCGCCCGACATGTCGAAACGGCGCTTGCCGTCGAAGATGGCGACGGTGAACGGCTCGACCTCCTCGGGGTTTTCGTGCCGCCGCAGCCGGTCGATGGCCTCGGCAAAAGCGGACAAAGGGTCAAGGACGCCGGTGCGCAGTTCGGCCGGAACCTGCGGCCGTGTGGGATCGTCGGTTTCCGGTTCGCGGGGCTCGAAGAACACCACGTTCCGCGACACCGTCGCCTCGCCGGTGTCGGGATCAAAGGCGATGGTCGTCGTGCCCTCGCGGCTGTTGGACCGGTACTTGGAGCGATAGGCCTCGGGAGTCAGGCCGTCACCGGCAACGCCCGTACTGACCGCCTCGAGGTCGAGCCCGATCAGCCAGTCCAGCAGTCCTCGGGTGCCAAGGCTGAACGCCGCTTCGTACGCACGGCCACCATCGCTGAGGGTCAACGTGAACTCGGCGGCATAGAGCCCGCCCCACCACGCCTCGTAGCGCAGATGGGTGATGTCCTCGGGGGCGCGCGCCAGCGACGGTTCGGCGGACGCTGAGCTTGTGCAGAAGACGACCGCAAGAGCGGCGCCCGTGATCGTCCAATTTGCCTTCAACGTGCGCTCCGGCCTCCATCTGCCCAAGCACGGCCCGCGTTCGGCGTTTTCGCGCTTCCGAGCCGAAATCGGAACGGCATGAACGACGCGCTCCGTGAAGACATATGGTTCACGGGCGGCGGCGCAAGTCGTCGTCGCCCGCGGTGAACGGATTGTGGATGCGGACCGTTCCGTAAATGCGATCGGATTGGAAGTCTTCGGTGATGATGGTGTCCAACCCGAAGGCTTCCGCGTAGGCCCAAAGGTGGGCGTCGAACCACGACAGACCGTAGGCGGCGGCGCCGCGTAGGGCGAGACGAAGCACGTCCTCGTTCGGGTACAGGATCCGGAATTCGATCAGGAACTCTTCGGCTTCTCGGCGGGCCTCCGGGGCGCTCAGCAGCGCCGGCCCATCGGGGCGGGGACGGCTGGCCGCGGAGACGAACTCCAGGATGGCCTGGTGAGGGACGCGGATGTCGTCACTGAGGATGCCCTCGCGGAGGACCGCAGTGGCGATTTCCTGCTTTGCCGGGAAACGCGGATCGTAGCGGTAAACCAGGACGTTCGTGTCAATCAGCGCTACCACGGTCGTACAGGACCTCGCGCGTCCAGCCGCGGTCGGGCGACTCGGCTGCCACTGCGGCTGATGTTTGGCGTCGCCGTTGACGCTCGCTCGCCAGATCGAAAAGGCGCAAACGCTCTTCGACGCTGAAGCCGGTGTGTTCGAGAGCGAGGTTGGACATCCGATCGGAACCTCCAGCGACCGATGCCGGATAGAAGTCGCCGGGCTGTACGGCCCCTGCCGTGGCTTCGACGATCCGCGCCATTACGTCGGGGCGTGGAACGCGCTCGCCATGCGCCCAAAGGCGCACACTTTCTCCTGAAACGCCGACCCTTTGGCCGAAGTCGGCGAACGGGAGTTTCTGAGCGGTGAGATAATCCGACAGCCTCACAACAGGAATCATGCAACTTTATATTGTTGGTGTCAACAACATAAAGTTGGCTCACCAGTACCGCATGGCGGCGCGGAACAGGTCGGCGAGGTCGTCCTTACTGACTTCCTTGGGCGCCATCACCAGGAGGCGTTGCTGGGCATAGGCGCCTTCGACCAGGGCTGGAACGTCGTTGTCGCGGTAGCCGATCTGCTCCAACCCGCTCGGAAGGTTGGTCTGGCGCATCATGGTTTCAAGGCGTTCGGCGAGGATCTCGCCGGCATCCTCGGGCGCCGCGCCCGAGACGTCGGCGCCGAGGGCCGCCGCGGCCTCGAGGTGGCGCTCGGGCTGGGCGTCGGCCGTGTACCGGAACGCCGCCGGCGCGTTGATCACCACCGAGAGCCCATGCGGCACCATGCCCCCCTCGGTCTCGTAACCGTTGGCGAGGTAGGTGTGGTTCTGGCTGGCCACGGCATACGACATCGCATGGGGGATATGCACGCCGGCATTGCCGAAGGCGACGCCCGCCAGGGTCGACGCGAACATCAGCGCATGGCGGGCCTCGATATCCTCCTCGTCGGCGACGCCCCGCACCAGGTACTTCCCGGCGAGGCGGATGGCGTGCATGGCGCCGATGTCGCTGAACGGGTTGGAACCCTGGTAGGGCGGGCGAAGCGCCGATGACGCCGGCTTTTCGCGGCTGGTGTACGGCCGCGCCGTGTAGGATTCGATGGCGTGGGTGAAGACATCGAAGCCCGTGCAGGCGACGACGCCGGCCGGCATGGTTTCCGTGGTCGTCGGATCGACCACCGCCATCGTCGGCCGCATCAGCTTCGACGACACGCCCGTTTTGACCTTGAGCTCGACGAGATCGCAGATGGCGACGCCGGTGGTCTCGCTGCCGGTTCCGGCCGTGGTCGGGCAAGCGATGTGCGGCAGCAGCGGACCCGGAATAGGCTTGGCGCCGCCGATGGGCGCATTGATGTAGGCGAGCAGGTCGTCCGGGTAGGTCGCCAGAAGGTTGGCCGCCTTGGCGGTGTCGATGGTCGAGCCGCCGCCCAGCGAGATGATGCCGTCGAAGTTGCCCTCTGCGGCGAATTTGGCCGCGTCGAGGAACGAGGTATCCGTCGGTTCGATGCGGATCGCCTGGTAGACCGCCGTATCGACGCCGGCTTTGGCCAGCGACGCCCGGGCGATCTTCGCCGGTTCGGTGTTGGCGACGTTGGGATCGATGAACATCGCCACCCGCGTCATGCCGAGCGACTTGGCGTCGTCACCCAGTTCGGCGACCACGCCGGGTCCGAACTTCATGGCCTGGGCGTTGACGGTGAAGGCGGTTTCGCCGTCTGCGCGGGGCAGGTGGTGCGTCGAACTGGTCATCGCCTGGCGACCTCCTCGGGTTGAGCGGGGGGAGGCCAATTGTCGGACTGGACGACGGCGCGGGTCAAAGGGATTTCGGGGCGTTTTACACTGTGTATCCTTTTACACTGTGTATCCTTTTTTCGCCGCGGCCCTTGTGCCGGGCTGCCGGAGTGTGCATAAACGCCCCGCACACCGTGCATGAGGGAACTCCTGGGGACCTTATCCATATGAAAATAGCCATACCGAAAGAGCGCTTTCCCGGGGAAACCCGGGTGGCGGCATCGCCGGACATGGTCAAGAAATTCGTCGGTTTCGGCTTCGACGTCGTGGTCGAAAAGGGGGCCGGCGATGCGTCGGCCATGCCCGATGCGGATTTCGAGGCCGTCGGCGCGACCATCGCCAAGGACGAGGCTTCGGCACTCAAGGACGCGGACCTGGTGCTGAAGATTCAGCGGCCGACCATCTCCGGCGACGGCAATGAACTGGCCATGATGAAAAAGGGCGCCATGCTCGTCGGCCATCTGATGGCGCAGATCAATCCGAAGGACGTCGAGGCCTATGCCAAGGCCGGTATCTCTGCGTTCGCCATGGAGCTGATGCCGCGCATCTCGCGCGCCCAGTCCATGGACATCCTGTCGAGCCAGAGCAACCTCGCCGGCTACAAGGCGGTGATCGACGGCGCGGCGGAATTCGGCAGCGCCATGCCAATGATGATGACCGCCGGCGGCACCGTGCCCCCGGCCAAGGTGTTCATCATGGGTGTCGGCGTCGCCGGCCTGCAGGCCATCGCCACCGCCAAGCGGCTCGGCGGCGTGGTCACCGCCACCGACGTTCGCCCGGCGACCAAGGAGCAGGTGGCCAGCCTCGGCGGCAAGTTCCTGACCGTCGACGAGGAAATGGAGAAGGACGCCGAGACCGAGGGCGGCTACGCCAAGGAGATGCCGCCGGAGTATTTCGAAAAGCAGAAGCAGGTGGTCGCCGAACACATTGCCAAGCAGGACATCGTCGTCACGACGGCGTTGATCCCCGGCAAACCGGCGCCGGTCCTGGTCACCGAGGAGATGGTGAAGTCGATGCGGCCCGGTTCGGTGATCGTCGACCTCGCCGTCGAGGCTGGCGGCAACTGTCCGCTGTCCGAGGCCGGCAAGGTCGTGGTCAAGCACGGCGTCAAGCTTGTCGGCCACACCAACGTACCCGGCCGGCTGGCCAGCGACGCCAGCGCACTGTTCGCAAGGAACCTGCTGAACTTCCTCTCCCCCCACGTCGACAAGGACAACAAGACCATGGCGTTCGACTGGGAGGACGAGACGGTCAAGGGAACCCTGCTCACCCGCGACGGCAAGGTCGTCAACCCGATGCTGACAGGGGAGGGTAACTGACCATGGAACCCGCAAACATCGTTGAAAACGCTGGTCGGCTCGCCGATCAGGCGTCGAAGCTGGCCGATCAGGCGGCCCAGCTGGCCACCGACGCGGCCCAGGTCGTTGCCACCGCTCCGGCGGCGGCCGTGGGCAGCGGCGACTTCCTGTCGCTGTTCACCGTCTTCGTGCTGGCGTGCTTCGTCGGCTTCTACGTCGTCTGGAGCGTCACCCCGGCCCTGCATTCACCGCTGATGGCGGTCACCAACGCCATCTCGTCGGTGATCATCGTCGGCGGCCTGCTGGCCGCCGGTCCGGCGCACTTCGACTTCTCCAAGATCATGGGCTTTTTGGCGGTGCTGCTCGCCTCGGTGAACATCTTCGGCGGCTTCATCGTCACCCAGCGCATGCTCGCCATGTTCAAAAAGAAGAAGAAATAGGGGGCCGGAACCATGAGCGAAGCAATCGTCGGATTCGCCTATCTCATTGCCGCAGTGCTGTTCATCCTGGCGCTGCGCGGCCTGAGCTCGCCCGAATCCGCCCGCCAGGGCAACATCTACGGTATCGCCGGCATGGTGATCGCCGTGGTCACGACGCTGATCGACCCGGACGTGGTCAGCTACTGGATGATCATCCTCGGCGTGCTGATCGGTGGTGCGATCGGTACCGTCATCGCCATGCGCATCCAGATGACGGCGCTGCCGCAGCTGGTCGCGGCATTCCACAGTCTGGTCGGTATGGCCGCGGTATTCGTCGCCACGGCGGCACTGTATCACCCGGAGGCTTACGGCATCGGCACCAAGGGCGCGATCCACGCCGCCAGCCTCGTCGAGATGTCCCTCGGCGTGGCCATCGGCGCGATCACCTTCTCGGGCTCGGTCATCGCCTTCCTGAAACTCCAGGGGCTGATGAGCGGCAATCCGATCGTCTACCCGATGCAGCATCCGCTGAACGCGGTCATCGGGCTGGTGATCGTCGCCTTCATCATCTGGTTCTGTGCCACCGAGTCCTACTCGGCGTACTGGCTGGTCGTGCTCCTGGCATTCGCCATCGGCTTTCTGCTGATCATCCCGATCGGCGGCGCCGACATGCCGGTCGTGGTGTCGATGCTCAACTCGTACTCGGGCTGGGCGGCCTGCGGCATCGGCTTCACCCTGCAGAACCCGGCGCTGGTGATCACCGGTGCGCTGGTCGGATCGTCGGGCGCGATCCTCTCGTACATCATGTGCAAAGGGATGAACCGCTCGATCTTCAACGTCATGCTCGGCGGCTTCGGCGGCGAGGGCGTGGCACCGGCGGCCGGTGCCGTCGGCGACCGCACGGTCAAGTCGGGCAGCGCCGACGACGCGGCCTTCATCATGAAGAACGCGTCGAAGGTCATCGTCATCCCCGGCTACGGCATGGCCGTCGCCCAGGCCCAGCACGCGCTCCGCGAGATGGCCGACAAGCTCAAGGAGGAGGGCGTCGAAGTCAAATACGCCATCCACCCGGTGGCCGGGCGCATGCCGGGGCACATGAACGTGCTGCTGGCCGAGGCCAACGTGCCCTACGACGAAGTGTTCGAGCTCGAGGAGATCAACCACGAGTTCTCGACCGCCGAGGTCGCGTTTGTCATCGGCGCCAACGACGTCACCAACCCGCTGGCCCGGACCGACCCGAGCTGCGACATCTACGGCATGCCGATCTTCGACTGCGACAAGTCGGGGACGACGCTGTTCATCAAGCGCTCGATGGCGTCGGGCTATGCCGGTGTCGACAATCCGTTGTTCTTCGCCGACAAGACGATGATGCTGTTCGGCGACGCCAAGAAGATGACGGAAGAGATCGTCCAGGCCCTCGGCTGACGACGTTCCGCTCGCTGACGCGAGCCCAGTCGCGAAAATGTAGGGGCGGGTTTGACACCCGCCCCTACGGTTTTCGGGGACAGGGCATCGCCCACACTCCGGTTTGACCGCCGTCAAGGTGCGCAAGCGCGACGAGCAGCACGATCGGCGCCCGTGAGCACGAACATGGCAAACGTTTCCCGATTGGTCCCCCTCCAGGAACCCGAACGCCCGGAGCGCGGCGGTGGAGTCCTCGCCTTGCCGGTGCTGTCCTACGGTTTCCGGACGTTCTTCCTGCTCGCCGCCGCATGGGGCGCATTGGCCGTTGCCCTCTGGGTGGCGATGCTGGCGACCGGCTGGTCGCTGCCGCTGGGCATGCCGGATGTCGTTTGGCACGGCCACGAGATGCTGTTCGGCTTCGCCGGTGCCGGCATCGGCGGCTTCCTGCTGACCGCGGTGCCAAGCTGGACCGGCCGTCCGCCGGCCGTAGGCGGGCGCCTATTGCTGCTCGCCGTTATTTGGCTGGCCGGGCGCCTGGTTCTGGCCTTCGGTGCGGCCGTGCCGGCGATGGTCGTAGCGCTCATTGATCTTGCGTTCTTCGTAGGCGTGCTTTTGGTCGCGGGCGCGGACGTCGTCGCTGTCCGCAACAAGCGGAACTACGTCGTCCTCGCGGCCATCGCCCTGTTCGCCACGGCCGCCGCACTGACTCACGCGCCGGCCTGGGGCCTGGACGGTTCCTGGGCCGACGTCGGGATGCGCGCCGGCATGCACATCGTCGTGCTGCTGATCGCGTTGATCGGCGGGCGCATCGTGCCGGCGTTCACCGGCAACTGGCTAAAGCGCATCGGCCGCCCCGGCGAACCGGCGGCCTTCGGCTCGATGGACTTCTGGACCCTGGTCACCGCCATCGCCGCCGCTGTCTTCGATATCGTGGCGACGGGGTTCGCGGCGACGGGGATCCTCCTTGTCACCGCCGGCGCGATGCACCTGGTCCGCTTGTTCCGCTGGCAAGGCCACCAGACCTTTGACGAACCGATCGTCTGGGTCCTGCATCTCGGCTACCTGTGGGTCGCCGTCGGCAGCCTGTTGCTCGGTGCCTCGGCACTGACCGACGCGATCCCCAGAATCGCCGGCGTCCACGCGCTCACCGCCGGTGCCGTCGGCACCATGCTGCTGGCGGTGATGAGCCGCGCCAGCCTTGGCCACACCGGCCGGGCGCTGGTCGCCGGTCCCGCGACCGTTGTGGCCTATGTCCTGGTCACGGTGGCGGCCGTGCTCCGGGTCGTCGCGCCGTGGACCGACGCCTGGCTGACCATGCTGGTGGCTTCCGCAGCCGCGTGGGTCGCCGCGTTCGGCCTGTTCTTCGTTGCCTATCTTCCGGTATGGCTCAAGCCGCGCGTCGACTAGTCGTCCCCGAAGCGGATTCCCTGGGCCAGCGGCAGCTCGCGCGAATAGTTGATGGTGTTGGTGGCGCGGCGCATGTAGGCCCGCCAGGCGTCGGAACCGGACTCCCGGCCGCCGCCCGTTTCCTTTTCGCCGCCGAAGGCACCGCCGATTTCGGCGCCTGAGGGTCCGATGTTGACGTTGGGGATGCCGCAATCCGAACCCGCCGACGACAGGAATGTTTCCGCCTCGCGCACGTCGTTGGTGAAGATGGATGAGGCCAGCCCCTGCGGCACCGCGTTGTGCATTCGGATGGCCTCGGCCAGATCCGAATACCGCATCGCGTAGAGGATCGGCGCAAAGGTCTCCTCGCGAACGATCGCCGTCTGCTCGGGCATCTCGACGATGGCCGGATGGACGTAGAAGGCCTCCGGATAGCGGTTTTCCAACACGCGACTGCCGCCGAACACCTGGCCGCCGTCACCCGCCGCGACGGTCAGGGCGCGGGCCATGCGCTCGAAGGAGAGCCCGTCGATCAGCGGTCCGACCAGGGTTTCCGGGTCCAACGGGTCGCCGATGGGGACCGAAGTGTAGGCGCTCCTCAGCCGACCGATCAGGTCGTCGTGGATGCTGTCATGGACGATCAGCCGGCGTAGGCTGGTGCATCGCTGGCCGGCGGTGCCGACGGCGGCGAAGACGACGGCCCGCTGGGCGAGGTCGAGGTCGGCCGACGGCGCAACGATCATCGCGTTGTTGCCGCCGAGCTCCAGGAGCGTGCGCCCGAAGCGGGCTGCGACAGCCGGCGCCAGTTCGCGGCCCATGCGGCAGCTTCCCGTGGCGCTGATCAGGGGAAGGCGGGGATCGACGGTGAGCCGTTCTCCGGCGTCACGGCCTCCCATGACCAACTCCAAAAGGCCGTCGGGCGCGTCCGATCCGAACCGCGCCAGCGCGCGCCGGAACAGCGACCGGCAGGCAAGAGCGGTCAATGGTGTCTTTTCCGATGGCTTCCACACCACGGGATCGCCGCAGACGATGGCCAGCGAGAAGTTCCAGGCGAACACGGCAACGGGGAAATTGAACGCGGTGACGACGCCGATGGGCCCGAGGGGATGCCACGTCTCCATCATCCGGTGGCCGGGCCGTTCCGAGGCGATGGTCAGGCCATAGAGCTGGCGCGATAGGCCGAGGGCGAAGTCGCAGATGTCGATCATCTCCTGGACCTCACCCAGGCCTTCTTGGAGGATCTTGCCGGTCTCGACAGTGACCAGGCGGCCGAGCGGCTCCTTGGCGCCGCGAAGCTCCTCACCGAACAGCCGGATCAGCTCACCCCGCCTCGGCGCCGGCACCGACCGCCACGTCTCGAACGCGGCGGACGCCCGGGCGATGGCGGCTTCGATGCCCTCTTCACCGGTCGCCGCGACCGATCCGACGGTTTTGCCGTCAATGGGGCTGGTGACGATCAGATCGCCATCTGACGGCCCGCTTGCTTCCAGGCCGAGTTCGGCGAACAGCCCATCAAGGTCCATCTCATCCTCCCCAAAAAAGAAACGGGCGCGGGAGGATAGTTCCTCCCGCGCCCGCGCTTACGCTGGGACGTCCCTACTTGCGGGCGCTCGCGTAGCCAATGCCTTCGAGCGCCTCGGTGATCTCGTCGAGGATCACCGGATCGTCGATGGTCGCCGGCATCTTCCAGTCCTCGTTATCGGCGATCTTCTGGATGGTGCCGCGGAGGATCTTGCCCGAACGCGTCTTCGGCAGCCGTTCGACGACCGTCGCGGTCTTGAACGCGGCGACGGCGCCGATGCTCTCGCGCACCATCTGCACCACTTCCTTGACGATATCGTCCTCGGACTTGGTGACGCCGGCCTTGAGCACCAGGAAGCCGACGGGAAGCTGACCCTTGAACGAGTCGGCGACACCGACGACGGCGCACTCGGCGACGTCGGGATGATGCGCCAGCACTTCCTCCATGCCGCCGGTCGACAACCGGTGGCCGGCGACGTTAATCACGTCGTCGGTGCGGGCCATGATGTAGACGTAGCCGTCATCATCCATGAACCCGGCGTCGGCGGTGGCGTAGTAGCCCTCGAACTCGCTGAGGTACGAATTGACGTAGCGCTCGTCGTTGTTCCACAGCGTCGGCAGCGTTCCCGGCGGCAGCGGCAGCTTGACGCAGATGGCGCCAATCTCGCCGCGTGCGACCTCCTCGTTCTCGTCGTTGAGCACCTGAACGTTCCAGCCCGGGACCGGCACCGTCGGCGAACCCGGCTTGACCGGCAATTCCTCGAGGCCCATGCAGTTGGCGGCGATGGCCCAGCCGGTCTCGGTCTGCCACCAGTGGTCGATCACCGGCCGCTGGAGGCTCTTCTGCGCCCACGCGAGGGTGTCGGGGTCGGTCCGTTCGCCGGCGAGGTACAACGCCTTAAAGGTCGAGAGGTCGTACTGCGCCATCATCTTGGCATCCGGGTCCTCGCGCTTGATCGCCCGGAACGCCGTCGGTGCGGTGAACAGCACCTTGATCTTGTGGTCGGAGATAACCCGCCAGAACGCTCCGGCGTCGGGCGTGCCCACGGGCTTGCCTTCGTAGAACACCGTGGTGCAGCCGTGGAACAGCGGTGCATAGACGATGTACGAATGGCCGACGACCCAGCCGACGTCCGACGCTGCCCAGTAAACGTCGCCCGGCTGGACGTCGTAGATGTTCGACATCGTCCACTTCAGCGCGACGATGTGGCCGCCGTTGTCGCGGACGACGCCCTTCGGCTCGCCGGTGGTGCCCGACGTGTAAAGGATGTAAAGCGGATCGGTTGCCGCCGCCGGCACACAATCGACCGGCGTCGCCGAAGCGACCGCTTCCGCCCAGTCGATGTCGTAGCCGGGCTTCAGGTCGGCGGTGACTTCGGGGCGTTGCAGGATGATCGTCTTGTCCGGCTTGGCGTCGGACATTTCGATGGCGCCGTCAAGAAGCGGCTTATACGGAAGGACCTTGGCGCCTTCGATGCCGCAGCTCGCCGAGACGATGACCTTCGGCTTGGCGTCGTTGATGCGGACGGCGAGCTCGTTGGACGCGAAGCCGCCGAACACCACCGAATGCACCGCGCCGATCCGCGCGCAGGCGAGCATGGCGATCGCCGCTTCCGGCACCATCGGCATGTAGACGATGACCCGGTCGCCCTTGGTGACGCCCTGGGCGGCCAGAACGCCGGCGAACTTGGCGACCTCGTCGCGGAGCTCGCTGAAGGTATAGCGGCGGACGGTATTGCCCGTGACCGGGCTGTCGTAGATCAACGCCAGACGGTCGCCGTTGCCTTCGTCGACGTGACGGTCGAGGGCGTTGTAGCAGGTGTTGACGACACCGCCGGTGAACCAGCGGTAAAAGGGTTTGTTGGAGTCGTCGAGGACTTTGTCCCACTTCTTGATCCAGACGACGTCTTCGGCGGCTTTGCCCCAGAAACCTTCAGGATCGTTAATGGATTGGGTATGCGCCTCCTGATAGCGTCCCATTTCTCTCCCCATTTGCTAGATTGTTCTTAGTGTCGGCCGAGGGCGCGATGGCCCCCTTTTCGGACGGGGGAGTGTGGGACAAATCGCGCAAATTTGCAAAGCCGCTTTGATGCGATTTTGCAGATTGTTTGGTGCCGGAATGGACGCCCAGGATGTGCAGGGGATCAACACATGAGTGACGCTCAACAGGTTGGAAATCCATACGAAATCGGACTCGAACGACGGGACGCCAATTTCGCCCCGTTAACGCCGTTGGGCCTTCTCCAGCGCGCCGCCGAGGTCCACCCCAACCACCCGTCGGTGATCCACGGCGATCGACGCTACACGTGGTCGGAAACCTACGCCCGGTGCCGGCGGTTGGCGTCGGCACTGGCGGGCCTGGGCATCGGGCTCGGTGACACGGTCGCGGTGATGGCCGCCAACACGCCCGAGCTCTACGAGGCCCATTTCGGGGTGCCGATGACCGGGGGCGTGCTCAACGCGCTGAACACGCGGCTGGACGCGGCGAACATCGGGTTCATCTTGAACCACGGTCAGGCCAAGGTGCTGCTGACCGACACCGAGTTCTCGCCGGTGATCGGCGAGGCACTCAAAGACGTCGACCACGACATCACGGTGATCGACATCGTCGATGCGCTGGCGTTGAGCCCTGGCGAGCGTCTCGGCTCCACCGATTACGAAACCTTCCTGGCGTCGGGCGATCCCGAGTTTGCCTGGGAACCGCCGGCCGACGAATGGCAGGCCATCAGCCTGAACTACACGTCCGGCACCACCGGCAACCCCAAGGGCGTTGTCTATCACCATCGCGGCGCGTATCTGCTGGCCCTCGGCAACGTGCTGGCTTGGGACCTGGCCCATCACCCGGTCTACCTGTGGACGCTGCCGATGTTCCACTGCAACGGCTGGTGCTTCCCCTGGACCATGGCGGCGGTCGCCGGAACGAGCATCAGTCTCCGGCAGGTCACAGCCGCCGGCATGTATGACGCCATCCACGACCACGGTGTCACCCACTTCTGCGGCGCGCCGATCGTGCTCAACATGGTCATCAACGCCACCGAAGCCGAGCGCAAGCCCGTCCGCGGCACGGTCAAGGTGATGACAGCGGCGGCACCGCCGCCGGCGTCGACCCTGGCGGCGATGGCGGACCTCGGTTTCCAGGTGACCCACGTCTACGGTTTGACCGAGGTCTACGGGCCGGCGGTGGTCTGCACGTGGCACGACGAGTGGGACGCGTTGCCGCCGACGGAGCAGGCCGTGCTGCGGTCCCGCCAGGGGGTGCGCTACCACGTGCTCGAAGACCTCGCGGTGATGGACCCGGACACCATGACGCCGGTACCCGATGACGGCGAGACCATTGGCGAGGTGATGTTCCGCGGCAACGTGGTGATGAAGGGATACCTCAAGAATCCGACGGCGACCCAGGAGGCCTTCGCCGGCGGCTGGTTCCACTCCGGCGACCTCGGCGTGCGCTACCCGGACGGTTACGTCCAGCTCAAGGACCGGTCCAAGGACATCATCATCTCCGGCGGCGAGAACATTTCATCGATCGAGATCGAGGACGTCCTGCACAGCCATCCGCAGGTGCTGGCCGCCGCGGTCGTCGCCCGGCACGACGCGAAGTGGGGCGAGACGCCGTGCGCGTTCATAGAACTGAAGGCGGGCGGCGAGGCGACCGATGCCGACCAGATCATCGCCTTCTGCCGCGAACGGCTCGCCCACTTCAAATGCCCCCGCCATGTGGTGTTCACGGAGCTGCCGAAGACCTCCACCGGCAAGGTCCAGAAGTTCGTCCTCCGCGACTGGGCGGACAACCTCGCCGGCGAGGGCGGCGCCGCAGGATCGGCGTAAACGCACGTTGACGGCGGCGCTGCTGGGTCGCGCCGGACGTCTGAATTGGAATGGAACCGGGCGGCGGTCGCCGAAGCGCCGCGCCGCGCTATTGCGCCGCGGTCAGCGTCGCCAGTTCGTCCTTGATGACGAGTTTCTGTTTCTTGAGGCTGCTGATTTGCATGTCGTCGGGGTGGGGTCGGCTATTTTCTTGCTCTATCGCTTGCTCGAGGGCTTGATGCTTGGCTTTCAAGGCTTCAATCCTCTCGTCACGGCTCATGGCGATGACCCTCCTCTACGAAACAACACAACTCTTCATCATAGACCACCCCCCGACACCCTGCCAAGAGCGAGGGCGTCCACATCTCACCGGTCCCGGCGCTCGATGCGGACCCGCAGGTCGAGATCGGCGGCAGCGATGATGCCTTCCGGCGCGTCGCCGGGGCTGAGAACGTACATGCCCCAATCGGCACTGAGATCGAGAGCAGCGCGCTCGTAAACCAGGCGCGCCGACGCCAGATCCTCGGCGATCTGCGCCGCTTTTTCCTCAGCCGCGGCGGCATCGGCAAGGGTCAGCAGAATGCCGAGATCGTATCCGCCCAAGGCGCCGATGAAGTCGCTGGCGCGCAGATTCGCGCCGATGACCTGGATCGCGTTGACCATCGCGTCCCGCGCCGCCGCTTCGCCGTGCCGGCGGCGGATGGCAGCGCCGTCTCTAAGGCAAAAGCAGACGAAGGCGTTGTCGGTGCGGGCCGTCGCCGCCCGTTCGAGAACCAAGACCAGATGGCGGATCACGCCCCGCCGGTTCAACACCGGAAGGAACGGATGCTTCTCGACGGTTTCCTGCAGGTCGGCAATGCGGTCCCGGCCGAGATCCCGTTCGTGGCGGATGCGATCGAACTCGCGCATCACCAGGGTCAGCGCTTCCTCGACGCGCGGCGTCATCTCGCCAGAAGGAATTCCCAGAACGAACGCCACGTCACCGATGCCGCGCCGCGGAGGCGGGCTCGGCCGACGCGGCCGTTCTTCGCCGGTGTCGCCCCGGCGGCGGTCGCCGCCCCCCGCGTCCAGCGCCGGGACCGGCGGAACCGGTGCCGATGAGCTGATATCGACCATGCCTCAACCTTACGGGAAACGGGCTGCCGGAGCATCGGATAAAGAAACAGGCGCCAGAACCTGAGTGGTTGCCCGCCCGCGCCGCGGCCCTATAATCCCGCCTTTTTTCGCGCCGCAAAGGGGGGCACACCATGACAAACGCAACGCCGGCCGTCGGAATCATCATGGGCAGTCAATCGGACTGGCCGACCCTGCGCCACGCCGGCGACACGCTGGAGAAGCTGGGGATTGCCTGGGAGGCCAAGGTCGCGTCCGCGCACCGCACGCCCGATCGCGTCCACGGCTACGTCACCGGCGCCAAGGCGCGCGGACTCAAGGTGATCATCGCCGGTGCCGGGATGGCCGCGGCGCTTCCCGGCGTCGCCGCCGCGCTGTCGCCGCTGCCCGTTATCGGTGTGCCGATGGAGGGAAAGGTGATGGGTGGCCTCGATGCGCTGCTGTCCATGGCACAGATGCCGCCCGGTGTGCCGGTTGGGACCGTGGCCGTCGGACGGGCCGGAGCGATCAATGCGGCGATTCTGGCGGCGTCGATCCTGGCCCTGGGCGACGAAGCCGTGGCGGAACGGCTGGACACCTTCCGGGCCGAGCAGACGGCGGCGGTGCCGGAGGATCCCGAAGGGACAAGCTAAGCTTCCTCCACACCCGTTCGCATACAAACTACTTGCATACTCACGGATACGTGACCCGATGTGACTCGCGCGTGAGTCACCCCGCGCCCATCATGGTCGGGGCGAATCGTTTTGCGGGATTTCACCGGCGACGGTGTCCAAGGAACGGTTTGGCTTCCTGCTCTTGAACGGGCAGAACCCCCTGCCACACCCTTGGGGCGCGGTCGCAGCCGTGCCCCATTTTCTTTTCTGCACGCAGTGGTCGCGTCGGCACCGCCGCTTCCGGACGGTGGACGTCAGGCGGTACGGTGGCGCCGTCGGGGGCGCCGGAACCTCGGCATTCGGGGCTTGCGGGACAGGCGTCCGGCGATCTGCGCCTGCAGCTTCGGAATCTGCAGCACATCGTCGACCCGGCGCTGGAGAAACGCCCAGGTGTCGGCGTAGTCGTCGGACTCGTCGGCAAGCCAGTACAGCACCGTCGACGTGTACACCGGCGCCAGCAGGGCCCGCTTGGTGTAGAAGTTGAAATCGGTCGAGGTGTCGCCGGCCGCGTACCACATGGCATTGACGGTTGCGAGCACGTTGCGCGCGCCGATCCAGGTGTTCGTCGGCAGGGCGATGAACGCGAGCGTCCGGCGCACAGCCTCGCGATAGGGCGCGTTGACCTCGATCCGGGCGCGTACCGCAGCGACCACCCGGTCGCGGACACGCATGGACTCAAGGTCCAGGCCGTCGAGCCGTTCCAGCATCTGCCGGTCACCCAGGGCCGACCAGTGGCGCACCACTTCGCTAATCCCGCCGGGAAAGGCGCGAACGGCCATGTCGGGGGACAGGCCGGCGTCCGCCACACCGGCGGCGAGGGCGCGGTTTACCCACCCGTCGAAGGCGACGTGGGGCAATGTGGCCAGAACGATCGCGTCGCGGGTCTCCTGCAGGTCCATGGTGTGCTCCTTCCCTACGGCTGCGCCGGCCGATGACGCTGGAATTCCTCGACGAAGCCAAGCGTTTCCATGTCCGTCATCCGCTGAGGATAGAGAATACCGTCGAGATGGTCGAATTCGTGCTGCACGACGCGGGCATGAAAGCCTTCGGCAACGCGATCAATCGCTTTCCCGTGCGGCGTGACCCCCCGATAGCGCACCTGCGCTGCCCGTGGCACCCGGCCAATAAGTCCGGGGACGGAAAGGCAGGCCTCGTAGCCGAGCGTCGTCTCGTCGCCGATGAATTCGACCACCGGGTTGACCAGCACGGTCAGCGGCACGGCTTCGGCGTCCTCGTTCCCGGTTTCGGCCCGCATGCGCGCCTCCGGGACCTGGAACACGATCACCCTCAGCGGAACGTGGACCTGGGGCGCTGCGAGCCCGATGGCGCCGGCATCGGCCATGGTGTCGAGCATGTCGGCGGCCAGGTGTTTGATGTCGACCGAGGTCGGATCCTCGACGCTCTCCGCCCGGCGGCGCAGCACCGGATGTCCCATGCGGGCGATCTTCAGGATAGCCATGGCCGATTCGGTTCCCTCGCGCCGGTGATATCGTTGCTTCGGGGGCCGGCGGCAAGCCTTCACTTCGCCGGAACGATATGATAAAAGCTGCCCCCTGGGCATCGTCCTCCATTTCGAAGCGTTAAGGAGACACGGACACCGTGCAGGTTACCGTTCGCGACAACAATGTCGATCAGGCGCTCAAAGCCTTGAAAAAGAAGATGCAACGTGAAGGCATCTTCCGCGAAATGAAGCTCCGACGCTCCTACGAAAAGCCCTCCGAACGCCGGGCCCGAGAAAAGGCCGAAGCGGTCCGCCGCGCCCGCAAGCTCGAACGCAAGCGGCTCGAGCGCGAAGGCTTCTAGCCTCGTTTCATTTTGTTCTGCGTCAGCCGGCGTGCACCGTGCCGGCGCGCGCGCGCCACGTCGACCGCCTTTTCCAGATCCACCTCGCTGCACAGGCCCAGGCTGACCGGGTTCTGGGGCTTGATGTTCTGGGCGTTCCAGTGGGTCCGGTCGCGGACCGCGTTGATGGTCGGCTTGGTGGTGCCGATCAGCTTGCAGATCTGCGGACCGCTGAGCTCGGGATAGTTCTTCAGCAGCCAGGCGATGGCGTCGGGCCGGTCCTGGCGCTTGGACACGGGCGTGTAGCGGGCGCCTTTCTTGCGGGTGACCGGCGTCGGGATGCGCGGCGCCGCCGGCTCGAGCCGGGCGTTCGGATCGGCCGAACACCGCTCGATCTCCTCGGTGGTCAGCTCGCCGGCAACAATGGGATCGAGGCCCTGCATGCCGATTGCCACTTCATCATCGGCGATCGCCTGCACCTCAAGCGCATGCATGCCGCAAAATTCGGCGATCTGGTCGAATGTCAACGCCGTGTTCTCGACCAGCCAGACGGCGGTCGCTTTCGGCATGAGAGGATGCGCCATGGTCCGTTCTTCGCTCTTTCCTTCTTGAGATGAAGACCGCCGCGGCCGAAGTGCCGCAAGCGGAGCGGTCGGCAGCCGAACTGCCTGTCCCTAATATATCCGCGAGATCAGCAGGGTCAAATCGCGCCGGTGACGAGCACGATCTTTCCGGTGTGCTCGGACGCTTCCATCATCCGGTGACCCTCGGCGGCCTTTTCCAGCGGCAGGGTTGCGTGGATCAGCGGCGCGATCTCGCCGGCGGCGATCAGCGGCCAGACATGCTCCTCGAGCGCCCGGGCGATCTCGCCCTTGCGTTCGACGGGACGGATGCGAAGCGTCGATCCCGTCACCGTCAGCCGCTTCAGCATCACCGGCATGAGGTCGAGCTCGACCCGGGCGCCGTCGCGGAAGGCAATGTGGACGAGCCGTCCGTCCGGGGCGAGGGCGGCGATGTTGCGGGCCACATAGTCACCGCCGATCATGTCGAGGATGACGTCGACGCCCTTACCGCCGGTTGCTTCCTTGACCACGGCGACGAAATCGTCGGTCCGGTAGTTCACCGCCCGCTCGGCGCCGAGTCCCTCGCAGGCGGCGCACTTCTCGTCGGTGCCGGCGGTGGTGAACACGCGGGCGCCGAGCCGGCTGGCCATCTGGATGGCAGTGGTGCCGATGCCGCCGGCGCCGCCGTGGACGAGGAAGGACTCTCCGGCCTGCAGCGCGCCGCGCTCGAAGACGTTGGTCCAAACGGTAAAGAACGTCTCAGGCAGCGCCGCCGCCTCGGCCATGCCGAGGTTCCCGGGGATCGGCAGACATTGCGGCGCCGGCACGGCGCAATACTCAGCGTAGCCGCCCCCGGCGACCAGCGCGCACAGCGAATCGCCCACGTTCCAGTCGCCGGCACCGTCGCCCGCGGCGACCACCGTTCCGGCGATCTCGAGGCCGGGGATGTCGCTGACCCCCTTGGGCGGAGGGTAGGCACCCTTGCGCTGGAGAACATCGGGAGCATTGATCCCGGCGGCGGCGACATGCACCAGAACCTCGCCCTCGGCTGGTGCCGGCACGGGTCGCGTTGTCGGCTTCAACACCTCCGGGCCGCCCGGCTCGGTGATCTCCATGCAGGTCATCGTCTCGGGCAGGCCCTGAGTCATTGCGTTCTCCTCCGCCGGTTCCCTTCGCTCGCGGCGGAGTGTAGCGCGCGCCGCGTTGCTCGGGCACACCGTTCTTCAGCGCCCGCCGGTGGCCCCGACTGTGCGGCCCCGGCTATGATCGCCGCCGACGCTTTCGGGATGCCGCCAATGAGCTGGCCGCTGTTCCGCACCATCCTGATCCTTCCCGGCACGGTCGTCGTCGCCGTGCCAACGCTGTTGCTGTGGCTGTTCGCCGGCACCGGCTTCGGCGCCGATCCGGCAACCGCGCCGGGCATACGCCTGTGGGCCGGACTCGCCACAGGTCTCTTAGGCCTGGCGCTCGCCATCTGGACGGTCCGCCTGTTCAGCGGTCCCGGCGAGGGAACGCCGGCGCCGTGGGACCCGCCGCGGCGGCTGGTCGTCCTCGGCCCCTACCGCCACGTCCGCAACCCGATGATCACCAGCGTCCTTCTGATGCTCGCCGCCGAAGCACTGGTCGCCGGCTCGTGGCCGGTGGCGGCGTGGGGGGCGGTTTTCTTTGCCGCCAACGTGGTCTACTTCCCGCTGGTCGAGGAGAAGCAGCTCGAACGGCGGTTCGGCGACGACTACCGGCGCTATAAGGCCCACGTCCCCAGGTGGATCCCGAGATGGAAACCCTGGATCGGACCGTGAGATTCCGCTACCAAGTAGGGGCGGGACCATAGGCGGTGAGGGAGGAGACGATGGAACCGGAAGACCTCGAACCGAGAACCAAGAAGCCCCCGCCGAAAAACCTGGACGAGATGTCCATCGAGGCGCTGGGCGAGTACATCGCCGAACTGGAAACCGAGATCGCCCGCGTCCGCGAGGCCATCGCGGCCAAGGAGAAGGCGCGCGAAGGCGCTGACGCGGTGTTCAAGTTCTAGACTCGTCGATTGCGGCGCGACCAAGGGGGGGATCCATGGACATAACCGTCGACGGTGCCGTGGCACATGTCGATGAAGGTGCGGGCGCCGATCCGCAAGCGCCCGCGGTGCTGCTGGTGCACGGTGCCGGCCAGGCCGGCGTCGTCTGGGCGGACCAGGTCGCCGCGCTCGCCGGTGCGGGCCGGCGGCCGCTGGCGGTCGATCTGCCGGGTCACGGCCGGTCACAGGGGACGCCACCCGCATCCATTGCCGATGGCGCGGACTGGTGTCTTCGCCTTTTGGATTCGCTGGCCATCGAGGCGGCGGCGGTCGCCGGGTTCAGCATGGGGGCGCTGATGGCCCTGGAGATGGCCGTGCGGGCGCCCGACCGGGTGCGGTCCCTGGCGCTCTGCGGCGTCGCCGCGCGCATGCCCGTGCATCCGAAGCTGCTCAGCCTGGCCGAGGCCAACGACCCGGAAGCGGTCGAGCTCATCGGCCGCTGGGGCCACGAGAACGCCGATCTTTCGGATGAGACGACTGCACTGATGGCCGCCGCCGGTCCGGGCGTCCTCCATGCCGGGCTCAAGGCCTGCGACGACTACAAGAGAGCACTCGACGCGGCGGGCCGCGTCACCTGTCCGACCGTTCTGGTGCTCGGAGAGAAGGACCTGATGACGCCGCCCGAGGGAGCGGCGCCGCTCGCCGATGCCATCGCCGACGCCCGCACGGTCATTTTACCGGGGTGCGGCCACATGATGATGCTTGAGGCCTCCGGGCAGGTGTCGGCGGAACTGGTGGCGGCACTGTAGGCAAGGACGACGGGTGATGTTCGAAAACGACCGGGTGACGCGCGCGGATTACCGCTACTGGATGGCCATCCCGATCCGCTTCTCCGACAACGACATGCTCGGCCACGTCAACAACGTGCTCTATTTTCGCTACTTCGAGGCCATCGTCGTGCAGTTCCTGGTCGAACAGGCCGGCTTGCGCTGGGACAAAGACCCGGTGGTGCCGTTCGCCGCCGAGGTGCTCTGCCGGTTCAAGCGGCCGCTGACCTATCCGGGAACCGTCGATGCCGGGCTCAGCATCGGCCGCATCGGCGCCAGCAGCGTTACCTACGCCCTCGGCCTGTTCGCTGGCGACGAACCGGAGCCGGCCGCCCTCGGCCACTTCGTCCACGTCTACGTCGACCGTGGTGCCGAGAACACCGCACCCATCCCCGATGCGATCCGGGCGGTGTACGAGCGGTACGTCTAGTTTTCTGCCGCTGCGGTGGAACCGCGATCCTTCGATCGAGTTTTCGGTGGCGAGATCTGGGCGGCCTCTCGTTTGCATTGAGCAAGGAGCAAATCGGGGTCTGTCCCTGTGCGCTCGACGCTGCGTCCCCAACGGTCGTTGCCGAAAACCCGGTAGACGCCGGCAGACACTTCCTCAGTGTCGAATTTCCAACCCGCTTCCACTGAATCCTGAGGAACCATAGGCGATCCTCTCCCGGCTAGAACAGTCAACCGCAACGCAAGACTGAATCGACCTATGAAGCCTGGGTTGCCGGCTCGCTCTGCGCCGCGCGGTTCCACACCACCTCGTACAGCGTGATGTCGTCGCCGAAGCCCTTCATGGCGTAGCCGCCGCGGCTGGTGAACTGCATCGGTTTGCCGGCGCACAAGCCCCGGACGATCTCGGAGACGAAGATCTCACCGGCCTGGGCCTTGTCGACGATCCGGGCGGCGAGCTGGACGGTGGTGCCGAACAGATCATCGTCCTCGGCGATGGGCTCGACGGCGTTGATTCCCACCTTCAGAACCAGCGGCAGGTCGGGGACAGCCTTGGTGTGGGCGGTCGCCCTTTGCTGGATGAACATCGCCGCCTCGACCGACTGCGAGGTCGCCGAAAACGACGCCATGATGTCGTCGCCGGTGTGCTTGATCTCCTTGCCGCCGAACATGCCGAGCGCCTCGCGGACGATGCGGTTGTGGGTCCGCACCACCTCCTGGGCGACGGCGTCGCCGCGCTCCTGGGTCAGCTTGGTCGAGCCGACCATGTCGGTGAACATCACCGTGACCGTCTTGGCCACGGCTTCGTCGCCGCGCGGCGCATGCCAGTCCTCGACCGCCCGGGTCAGGTGCTTGGCGCCGTCCGCCGGATCGTCGACGTAGGCTTTCACCGCCGTGCGCCCGGCCTGGAACATCTGCATGTAGCGGGCGTTGGAGAGCAGGTATTCCTCGTACTTGTTGGCCAGCCGCGCCGCGTCCTGCTCCTTGTAGCCGAGGATCTTGGCGCAATCGGCGAGCACCTGGGCCGTCGCTTCGGCATCCAGGCTGTTCTCGTGGCACAGCGTCTCGCACGCCCCGGCCAGGAACAGCCCGACCCCGAACTTGCTGTCGGCGCTCATGGACCGGCGCTCCGGCGGTAGCGCCTGCAAGCCTTCGCTCAGGAACTTCAGGACCTCCAGGCGCTGCTTTTCGGCCGCCGGCGGCAGCGGCTTCTTCTCCGGTTCCTGCTCTTCTTCCTCGGCCTCCGGCTCGGCTTGTTCGGGTTCGGGCTTCGGCGCTTCGTCACCGTCGGCCTTGGGCCCTTCCGGCATTCCTGCGTCACCGGGTTTGGGAACCGGCGCATCGCCGACGCCGCCCTTCGGGCCGACCTCCACGTCGGGGGAGGCGCTCTTCTCCTTCACCTCGAGATCGAGGCCCCGCTTCACTGCCCGGTCGATGGCCGAATCGAGGTCGGCGCCAGACTCCTTCGATGCCGGAGCCGATGCGGCGCTACCGCCCGCCGACGCTCTGGCCGCACCGCTCTTGCGGCGTTCTCCCCCGCGCGACGTGCCGCCGGCGGAGTCGAGGCTTTCCTTGGAGAGAAAGATGAAAGACGTCGGCACGGCGGTCAGCAGGAACACGGCGATGAACAGCCCGACGAGCGTTTTGGCGTCGCCGAGGTCATAGCCCATCAGCACGACGTGGCCGAGATAGTGCCCCGTCATCATCGTCGCCAGCGTTGCCGTGGCGATGGAGAACACGGTGATCAGCCCGATCTTCGCCATGGTACCGCCGACCGAGGACTTTTCCTGCTCGTCGGCTTCGAAGTCTTCCCAGGCGTCTGCGGACGGGCCCCGTTCGGGGCGCGGACGTTTCGGCGCGGCGGCGGGTGCGGGTGCGGGCGCCGGCCCGGGCGCGGACGGCGGAGGCGCAGCCGCTGCCGGCTTTGGTGCCCGTGGTGCGGCAGACGCCGCTTTCTTCGCCTCGTACTCGGCGCGCTCGGAACTCTTGTAGACGATGGATTCGAGGCTCGTGCCTTCTTCCGGGTCGTAGGATTCGCGAATCACCTTGGTCGCGGAGATTCCCGGCATGCTCTCGAGATTCTTCGCTTCCTCGACCGCCGCGCCTTCCTGCCCGTCCTCGTAGCGTGCCTGCATGGTCCAGCGTCCTTGCTGCTTGACGTGGACCTCGTAGGTCACTTCGCGGTCGGCTAGAGCCATGCTGGTTCCGGTCGTTCGAGTCCGCGGTCGCACCGCGGGTTTCGGGCCCCTGTCCGGAAGGAGGCCTTAGATGCCGTCATCCCCGGGAAAGGCGGACTTTCCCACAACTGATTGTACCAAAGCGCCGCAATGGAACAATATCGTGATCGAATGGGAGCGAGGCCATCGGCCGGACGCCGTGTCAAAAGAGCACCACCGCCGCATCGGCCGCGGCCGCGGCCGTGACCTAGGTCTTCAGGCAGAAATCCTTGAACTTCTTGTTGAACTTGGCCAGGCGCCCGCCACTGTCGACCAGACGGTGCCCGCCGGTCCAAGCCGGGTGCGTCTTCGAATCGATGTCGAGACGCAGGGTGTCCCCCTCGCTGCCCCAGGTCGAGCGCGTGGTGAACGTCGAGCCGTCGGTCATCTGGACCGTGATCTCGTGGTATTCGGGGTGAATGTCTTTCTTCATCGCGCCGCTCCGGAATCTGCGGCCCGTATATAGGCGAGCGCCGCGAACCGCGCAAGTGCCCAGCCGTTGGACCTTGCACGCCCGTGGCGGGGATGCCATACGAGGATATCCGGAACTGAGCCGCGGGACCGCCTGGACATGGACGACAGCGCCTTCGAGACACTGGCCGACAAGACCCTTTCGGCCCTCATGGAAGCCGTCGATGAGTCGTTGGGGGACTACCTCGACGTTGACCTGCAGAACGGGATCCTGACCATCGAGATCGATGGCGGCGGCGAGTACGTGATCAACAAGCACGTCCCCAATCGCCAGATCTGGATGTCCTCGCCGGCCAGCGGCGCGTCTCACTTTGACCACGACGAAGAGATGGGCTGGGTGTCGACCCGTGGTCGCGGCCGTCTCGCCGTCATGCTTGCCGACGAGCTCTCGGCGGCGACGGGCGAGGACATGGATGCCGACGATCTCGGAATCGACTGAATAGGCCGCCGAAGGGCTTCAGAGCGACTGAGTCAGACTGACCGGGGCCATTGGGTTCGGGGCGAGAGGGCCGCGCGGCGCGCAGCGGGGCTATGGGCGCGCGGCTCGATAGTCGGCTAGAAGTGGGATGGGGCGTGGCATGGAGAACGCTTCCGTGGTCCACCTTGAACCACGCCCACCCGGAGTCACGCTTTCTGAAAGCTTGTCTCAATTCTCCGCGAGCGCGGCAAGCGCGCTGGCGAAATCCGCCGAATCCATCGAGAACGTCGTGGCGCTGTGACCACGGCCCGTCCACCGGCCCGTCCCCATTGCGGGGTCAACGGTGCTCTGGCAAATCCTCTCCTGACAGGAGATGGCATGAATGAGGGGTGAACGGTCAAGCATCCTGGCTCTGATAAGGTGTTGGGAGAGGCGGATAGGTTTCAGGCTGGATTGTCTTTTAGGGCACTGCGACCCTGTACAGGAGATGACCCG